>Ga0075467_10002134_pt1 | contig 15743 bp, 12 predicted proteins | sample DEB08_DNA_9_FD_75067 | JGI IMG/M metagenome (GOLD analysis project Ga0075467, IMG submission 75067) | Aqueous microbial communities from the Delaware River and Bay under freshwater to marine salinity gradient to study organic matter... | ecosystem: Environmental > Aquatic > Marine > Coastal ... | reverse complement strand
TCATAAGGGCCTTGTAACCAGGCCTCCGCTCTTTCTTTTGCGTTTTTCATTTTGTAAAAATGGCTGTGTTAATTGCTTTCTGGATTGATGCTTGAAGCACCCGATAATTCAGTTTTGGTAATTTTTGGATTTCCTTTATAACGGATTTCGGAGGCACCAGAGGCTTCTACCGATAATTCGTGACTTACATTAATACGAGCTTCACTGGCTCCACTTAAAACGAGACGCATATTGCGAACTTCTAAATTGAAAAGTTTTAAGTCGCTTGCGCCAGATGAGACTATACGCACATCACGCACGGCGCCGCGTAATTCTACCTCCGAAGCGCCACTATGCTCGCAGTCTAAATCATCGAATATTAAATCTAAGTTTACTTCTGCGGCCCCACTAGTTTCTAGTTTTAACTCATCTCCCTTTAAGGTGCCTTGGCAGTGCAGGCTGACTGCCCCAGAAATATCTAACCGCTTAAACTCAGGAGCGCTTACCTGAATTTCAAAATGCTTTGCTTCTCTAATATTCTTGGTGGTTCTAATAATCAAACGATCACCGTGCACTTCCGTAATAATTAACTCATGTAAATTTTCATCAGCTATAATTTTCAGACCAGGCGCGCCTTGAATTAAGGTGAGCTCTACCATTCCGCTCGCTTCAATTTTGCTAATCTCGCTAATTTGACGCGTTACCTCCTTCACCTTTCCATTGCCTGAAACTCCTAACATACAAGAGTTTAGACTAAAAGCAACGAGAAGAATACCAAGGATTGATTTCATCGAGTTTGAATTTGCCACTAAATTAGGAATTATCAAGCGCTCTCTTCGATTTCTGCCCTTAATAATTTAAATTTTGGGCATAAAAAAAGGCTACCGTAAAACGATAGCCTTCCTTATAAGTAAATTAAAATTTTAGTTACTCAGATTAGCAAACTGCGCTTCTACAAAATTGGTGAGTTCTTCACCGTGTAAAAGGTTTTGCGCCAACATCGCTAAATTCTTCGCTTCATTAATCAAAGCCTTTTGCTTAGCGGCATCACTCTCCTCCAAGATACGTGAAATTAAAGGGTGATTGGTATTCACCACTAGGTTGTACATATCTGGCATAGAGCCCATTCCCATCATGCCACCACCGGTAGCACTCATTTCTTTCATGCGACGCATAAATTCGGGAACGGTAATGGTAAAGGGCGATTCGGCTGAATCAAGCGGCTCTAACATTACGGTATAGCTCGATTTCTCTATGTTCTCTTCAATAATGGGCTTCAATTTTTCTTTTTGCTCATCACTCAATAGAGATACTTGCTCCTCGTCTTTTGGAATCAATTTATCAATCGCTTCCGAATCCACACGAGCAAAGCGAACATTATCATCTCCCCCCTCTAGCCTTTGCATGAGGTGGCTTACTAATGGGCCATCCAATAATAAAATATCGTAGTTCTTATTTTGAGCCTTCTTAATAAAACTATGCTGTGCCTTTTTATCGGCGGCATAAAGAATTACCAAATTACCGTCTTTATCAGTTTGACTTGGCTTTATCTTTTCTAGGTATTCCTCAAATGTGTAAAAAGAGTTCTCTACGTTTTGGTAAAGAGCAAAACTTCTCGCTTTTTCGAAAAATTTATCATCGCTAAGCATGCCGTATTCGATAATCATTTTGATATCGTTCCACTTACTTTGGAAGTCTTCACGGTCCTTTTTAAAGAGTGAGCTTAATTTATCGGCTACTTTTTTAGTAATGTGTCCGCTAATTTTTTTCACTGCGCCATCGGCTTGTAGATAGGATCTAGAGACGTTTAGCGGAATATCTTTAGAATCGATTACCCCGTGTAATAAGGTTAAGAAATCGGGTACGATTCCTTCTAAATTATCGGTAACAAATACCTGATTTTGATATAATTGGATCTTGTTGCGTTGTAAGTCCATATTGGGCTTAATACGCGGGAAGAAAAGAATACCATTAAGGTCAAAAGGAAAATCTACATTTAAGTGAATGTGAAACAAAGGTTCCTCGAAAGTCATCGGGTACATTTGTTTGTAGAACTCGCGGTAGTCTTCGTCGTTTAAGTCTGCTGGTGCTTTAGTCCAAGCAGGATCAGTCGTGTTAATGATATCCGCAACCTTTTTCTTGGTCTCTTTTTTATCATCGCCCTCGCCAGTAGTTTCGGTAATTTCTTTTTCACCAAACTGAATAGGAATAGGTAAAAACTTACAGTATTTAGTAAGAAGCTCGCGTAAACGACTTTCCTCTAAAAACTCTTCGCCGTCTTCGTTAATATGCAAAACGATATCGGTACCACGCTCTTTTTTCTTGTCGTTTTCTTCTAAGGTAAACTCGGGTGTTCCATCGCAAGACCAATAAGCTGCTTTAGATCCATCTACGTGAGAAAGGGAAAAGATCTCCACTTTTCCTGCCACCATAAATGACGAGTAAAAACCAAGGCCAAAATGACCGATAATGGCAGCTCCATCTGTCTTATCTTCATACTTCTTAACGAACTCCTCGGCACCAGAAAATGCCAATTCGTTAATGTATTTATTAATTTCATCGGTGGTCATACCTACCCCACGGTCAGAAATTGTGATGGTCTTTTTCTTTTTGTCGAGAGCTACTTTAATTGTGAGGTCTCCTAATTCCGCCTTAGACTCACCAATTCTTGAAAGAGTTTTCAGTTTCTGACTCGCATCTACTGCATTTGATACTAACTCACGCAAAAAGATCTCGTGATCTGAATAGAGGAACTTCTTAATTATCGGAAAAATATTATCCGCGGTAACATTAATCTTACCTGAACTCATAGTGCCATTGTTTTTGTTAATACTGCCCAAAAGTCAAAGCTTGTACCACGCCCGCAAAACTGACAAGATTTCAGCCCCTTTAAAAGAAAAATGAAATTTTACCACTTCACTGATAAAGGTCATAGTTCAGCCCTAACTTAGCCTTTAATATTGCAGTAGAAATAGAATTTATAATTATGAAATATTGTAGCGCTGAGGAGGCTGTAAAAGTGGTAAAAAGCGGTGATCGCGTATATGTGCATTCCGTTTCCATGGCTCCCCAGGAACTCATTAATGCGCTTACTAATCGCCATGAAGAGCTTCGAGATGTTGAGATGATTCACCTTCATATTGAAGGAAAAGCACCTTATGCAGATATAAAATACAGCAAGTCCTTTCACGTAAATAGCCTTTTTATTGGCGCCAATGTTAGGCAAACCATAGCAGCAGGAAATGGCTCTTATACTCCCGTTTTTCTTAGTGAAATCCCGCACCTTTTCAGAGAAAAAATCCTTCCCATTGATGTGGCTTTAATGCAAGTTTCGCCGCCCGATCAACATGGCTATTGTTCTTTAGGAACTAGTGTTGATAGCAGTTTAGCCGCGGCTCAAAGCGCCAAGCACGTAATTGCACAAGTTAACCCTCAGGTACCACGTACCCACGGCGACGGACTGATTCACCTGAGTAAATTTCACTCTTTGGTAGAGGTTAATACTCCCCTGCCCGCTATCACTCTTCCCGAACCTTCGGCCATTGAAATGGCCATTGGTAAAAATGTGGCTTCCTTAATTGAAGACGGCTCTTGTTTACAAATGGGCATCGGCGCTATTCCTAATGCGGCTTTAAGCCAGATGCATCACCTGAAAGATTTAGGGATTCATACCGAAATGTTTTCCGATGGCATCCTAGATTTAGTGGAAAAGGGTATTATCAATGGCTCTAAAAAGCGGGTTCACCCCGGTAAAATTGTAACAGGTTTCGTGATGGGATCGCAACGTCTGTACGACTTCATCGATGATAATCCCTTGGTTAACATGCTCGATATTGCCTACGTTAACGATACCGCCACCATTCGTAAAAACGAAAAGGCGGTAAGTATAAACTCGGCTGTAGAAATTGACCTAACCGGACAAATTTGCGCCGATAGTATTGGCACCAAATTATACAGCGGTGTGGGCGGGCAAATGGACTTTATCCGCGGTGCTATGCTTTCTAAAGGTGGTAAACCCATTATTGCTTTACCCAGTGTTACCCGCAGAGGCGAAAGTAGAATTGTCCCCTTTCTTAAAACCGGTGCCGGCGTAGTAACTACTCGTGCACATGTACACTATATCGTAACGGAATACGGTATTGCCGATTTATATGGAAAAACCATTAAACAAAGAGCCGCCGCCTTGGCTTCCATCGCGCACCCCGATCACCGAGAGAATATCCTTAGAGAGTTCTTCGATGCGATAAACTACTAGCCTGAGTTTTGGTTTTTGCCATCAAACATTAGGGCTGAGGCCTTAAATTTAAGGCTAAAGCCATTTAGAAATGTTAGGAATACATTTTTAAAATTCTTGGTCTTATCTTAGGGCTTTATATTTGCCAAACAAAAGAGACAGCATAAATGAAAAATACTATCATAGCCGGCGCGGGGCATTATGTTCCCGAGAACGTCGTAAAGAATAGCGACCTCCAACTTATTATGGAAACTTCCGATGAGTGGATTCAAGAACGCACCGGTATTCAAGAAAGAAGATGGGTCGCCAGCGATAGCGATGATTCTACCTCGAGCATGGGAACCAAAGCAGCCCGTAATGCTATTGCAGATGCAGGCTTAGAGCCAAATGATATTGATTTCATCATTTTTGCAACCCTCTCCCCCGATTATTATTTCCCTGGTCCAGGCGTTATGGTGCAAGAGCAATTAGGTATTGATACCGTTGGCGCTTTAGACATTCGCAATCAGTGCTCTGGCTTTATTTACGGCCTATCCGTAGCCGATCAGTTTATTAAAACAGGTCAGTACAAAAACATCCTTTTAATTGGTAGTGAATTGCATAGCGGCGGTCTCGATAAAACAACGCGCGGAAGAGGGGTTTCGGTAATTTTTGGCGATGGCGCAGGCGCCGTTGTTTTGCAAGCAAGCGATGAAGCGGGTAAAGGAGTTTTAACCACTAAGCTACATTCGGAGGGAAAACACGCCAAAGAATTAGCTTTATTAGGACCGTCTACCGCTCATTGGGTGGATGCTATAATTGAAGAAAACAATCCCGAGGATTTATCCTATTACCCATATATGAACGGTAACTTTGTTTTCAAACATGCCGTTACACGCTTCCAAGAAGTAATTTATGAAGCCTTAGCCAGCGCAGGAAAAGATAGCAGCGATATCGATCTATTAATTCCACATCAAGCTAATTTACGCATCAGTCAGTATGTTCAAGCCAAGATGGGATTAGCGCCAGAAAAGGTTTTCAATAATATTATGAAGTATGGCAATACCACAGCCGCTTCTATTCCAATTGCCTTATCGGAAGCGAAAGCCGAAGGTCGTCTTAAAAAAGGTGACTTACTGTGCTTGGCCGCTTTTGGTAGCGGTTTTACTTGGGGAAGCGCCTTGGTGCAGTTCTAAGAGAAATTCACACAAAAAAGGCGACTTACTATTTAAGTCGCCTTTTTTATGCCTTTAATTTTATGGTGCCAAACGAATAATATTCCAATCTTCTCCTCCGTCCTTCGAAACATAGGCAAAGCGATCGTGTAAACGTGAAGCTCTACCCTGCCAAAATTCGATTTTCGTAGGTATTACTCGGTAGCCTCCCCAATGCGGAGGTTTGGGAACATCGTTCGGATATTTAGCATTAAACTCCTCTTCCCTCTTTTCTAAATATTCGCGTGACTCTATAGCCGTACTTTGGGGGGAAACCCAAGCTCCCACCTGAGAGGAATGTGGACGACTAATAAAATAGTCTGTTGACTCACTTTCACTTAATTTCGTTGCCAAGCCTTCTATCCTTATTTGTCTTTCTAACGAAGGCCAGAAAAAACTTAGAGCCACTTTAGGATTGTTTTCTATTTCTTGGGCTTTATCGCTTTGGTAATTTGTGTAAAACTCAAAACCTCCTTTATCAACGCCTTTAATAGCAATACTCGCGCGCTAGGCTGACCTTCACTATTAACCGTAGATAAAGTAAAAGCATTCGGGTCTTTTGCTCCAGTTTCGGTATAAACTTGATACCATTCTAAAAACTGCTTTAAAGGATCTTGATCTAAGTCTGATAAATTGAGCTCACCAATGGTGTAGTCAATTCTTTCATCTTGCAATTTTTCTTTCATATCTAGGGTCTTAATAACTTTTCGAAAATTTTTACGCCTATACTCAGGTCGAAACAAAGTTACTGATAAGCGAGACATTAAGACAATATTTGCCATAATGCTTTGCGTTTTTTAGAAGCAAAAACCCTTAATAATTCTTGTGAGAAAGTAAAGTTTTCTGTCCCTAATTTAATGCCCCTTTATTACCTTCGAATGCTATGAGTGATAATGCAAGAATAGTAGCGAGAGGAAAAGTTCTTATTGCAGAGCCCTTAATGGGAGATCCCAACTTTGATAGAACGGTTGTATTTCTCACCGATCACAATCCTGAAGGATCAGTCGGTTTTATTCTTAACCGTTTGATTGACTTATCCTTAAACGATATCGTGCTCGACTTCCCAAATTTTGAGACGGCTATTGCCGAAGGCGGCCCAGTGCAACAAGACAATCTATTTTTTCTACATACCAAAGGCGATTTATTACCTGGCAGCGAAGAAATTAGTACCGGTGTTTATTGGGGCGGTGATTTTAATATTCTTAAAGAACTCATCAGCCTTGAGCTAATTACAGCCAAAGATATTCGCTTTTTCTTAGGCTATAGCGGTTGGAGTGCAGGCCAATTAGAAGCCGAAATAGATCAAAAAGCTTGGCAAATTGCTCCTGCTCATTCGGAAATAATTTTTAATGTTGTTCCTGAAAAAATTTGGCCTAAAGTATTAGCCAGTCTAGGTGGAGACTACCCCTTGTGGCAAAACACACCTTTGGACCCTAACTTAAACTAACGTGAGTTCGAGGTAAAATTAGGCCTCAGACCTCTTGTAAATAGTGGGTTTCAAGCCGAAGCAGTGAAGTAATAGCGGGCTATTGTGAGCTGCTGAGACGTGGAAAGCCGCTTTTTAGAAGGGGCCTAAACGGTTTATCCAATAAAAATGAAAATCCTGCATCTAGCTCATTTGCTGTAGCCCGCTACAGCTGCACGATCCAGACTAGTCTTTTTCTTCCATTGAAAATCTGAGGCTCTAATTTATTGTCGAATTCACGTTAAACTAAGAGCAAGATTAATATTGATTTTCTTGAGCATTTCAGTGGCCTTTTCATGGCCATAGCTTTTCTTGCGATATTGGCCCACCCACTGCAAGCCTTTGATACTGTTGGTCAACCATACTTCATCGGCTTTCTGCAAGGCAAAAGGCGAAAATGCTTCTTCTTTTATTGTAAGACCTATTTGAGGGGCAAATTCAATAACCTTTTTACGCATAATGCCCTTGAGACAACCACTGTCTAAAGGAGGCGTAATTAAGTCATCTCCCTTTAATAGAAAGATATTCGCACTTATAGCCTCAACTACTTCTTTGCGCTCATTAATTAATAAGCACTCATCACAATCGTTCTCCTTTCTGAAAATGCTCGCAACAGTATACAATTGAGCGGAGGTACTCTTTAGGTTCCCCAACATGCCACTGTTTTTATAAAAGTCTTTGTAAAGCTCAATATTTAGACCTTTCTCATTAAGCTGATAGGTACTGTCTGACAACTCCTCGGTCGTTATCAAAAAATCAATATCGTTCGTTTCAGGAGTATACAATCCCCCAACTTTTCTCACCACCAATAGTTTAATACGGGCAGATTTAGCACTGAGATGGTTTGCCGTTAAAGTTTTACGAATTTCCTCTTCCAGGTATTCGGGACTAAAAGTCATAGGTATGTCCATACGAACTATACGCATAGAAGCCATTAGCCTGAAGTAGTGATCTTCCCAGAAGTTAAGGCGGTTATTAGCAAATTTGATAGTCTCAAATATCCCGTCGCCATAGTTTAAGCCTCGGTTATTTACTTGAATACCCAAGTGCTTATTACGAATTATAAAGCCATTTAAATTATAGTCCATCATCATTTTTTCAGGGCGCAAAGGTATAAAGCAAAAAACCCCGCTCCTTGCGGAACGGGGTTTTTATTATGAATAATGTATTTCTATTTCTTAATGAAACGCTGTACAGACTCACCTTCATTGGTTTGCACTTTAACAAAGTACACTCCCGGGGTTAAACCTTCAACGTTTAATTCATTAAAGCCATTGATTAAGTTACCGTTCATAACTACTCTTGCGGTAGCATCAATTACTTGGTAGCTTTCAATATTAAGATTTGCATCGCTAATGTTTAACACTAAAGTTTTAGTGGCAGGATTAGGATATAAATCGATACGAGAATTTAAAGCAAATTCTTCATTGCTTACAATATTCATCGCGTTTATCAATCTTGGAGTAACATAACCTAAGATAGTATCTTGGTAAGTACGACCGTAGCTAGGTGACATGTTTGGGTTACCCGCTAAACCGGCCATGTGGTAAGTAATTACCGGAGGACCAGCCGAGAAAGTATCGCTAGCGATAGGACCTGCTGGATCCCACCATTGCCATGGAGCACCAACATTGGTAAATAAACTTGCCGATAAAGGCTGAACAACTGGATATAAACCTTCGGCAGTATTAACTGTAATGGTATCAAATGGAGCACTAAAAATGTAGTTATAAGTAACTCCGTAACGTGCACGAGCCGCTAAAGTAATAGGGTCGTTATAGGTTTGGCTAGTAAAGGAGTTATTATTACCTAAAGCATTCGCTTTTACCATAAAAGTATTTGCACCTGATACATCAACAACGTCATCTTGCGTGGTAGGAACTACAACGGTACCATCACCGAAAGGAGCAAAAGGATCACGTACACAATGGAAAGCAATCATTGGAGCATCGCCTGCTTCTAACCAAGAGATATCTGCTAAGGCACCCCCCATGTTTACACACATTGCAATGTCAGTAGACTGACCATTATCAGCGTAAAGGTTTAATAAACCGTTAAGACCTTCAATATTACCCACTTGGTTTGAATCAATGAAAGAAGAACTAGTTGCCGGGTTAATAAATTTTGGGATCTCCACTTCAGCCCACTTATCTAAGGTAACAAATGCTAAAGCTACATAACCACCAGAGCCTTCACCGAACATTACAATTCGGTTAGGGTCGATACCTAAATTAGCCGCATCTGCCTTAACAACACGAACCAATTCTTTCATATCGTGAAGAGAACGGTAAACCGCATTTAAGAGTTGAGCACGACGTACAAATTGGTTTGGATCTAATGGATTCCAACCTAAACGGTAGTCAGCTGCGATAGCAACAAAACCACGCTTAGCAAGCTTTTCGCACATTGCGATAGCTGAGCTATCACTTTTCGAACCGTTGATACCGCCATTAATTCCGGGAGGAAGAAAGTTACCTGTATGAACGTATATAGCTAAAGGACGATCTGTAGCGTTGTCCCCCACAGGAGAATAAACATCCATTTTAAGATCTCTCACCTTCACATCCGAAGCCGGATCTGCAGGGTTGAAAAACTTAGCCGGAATGGGCTGTCCTAAGGCTAATGCCGTTTTAATTTCAGTAACATCCGCAGCTATATTAGCTGGATTAGTAAATTTAGAAGTTAGGAAGTCAATGTTTTGCGCGTAAGAAACGTTGGCATTTACATTAACTTGACTAAACACTTCCGTGGTATATCGCTGTGCCACGGCAGCGCCTGAAAAGGCTAAAAGAAAGAATAATGTTTTTTTCATCTGCTGTAATTATTAATGGTTCGAATTTAAGGAAAAAATCATCGTTTATGATCAAACTCATAAACAATCGAAAAATATGCTAGACGGCCTACTCTTGGGCCACCGTACACTTGAAAAACTTTATTATTTAACAAATTGGATGCACCCAACTTAAAGGTAGAGTGCCAAGTATCAACAGTATAGCTCATTTGAGCGTCAAGGAGGTCATAGCTATTGATGAAACCCGTAAACTGAGGAGAACCTTCAAATCGGAATCCTTCAATCCATTTATAGGTAACTGCGAAGCCGAAATTATTCTTAGATCCCTTCTTTAAGCGATAATTTCTTCCGCTAAAACTAAGGTTAAACTTATTTTCCGGCGTATTAAAGGCGGGGATAATCGGATCCTCTTCGCCGTCCTCTGAAAGCTGATCGGCGTAAAAAGTTTCAGTAATAAAGTTTCGACCCGGATTTAGGTTGATGCTATTATAAGAATAGTTTCCTCCTAATGATAGGTGATCATCGATATAATAATTAATCCCAATATTTAATCCTTGGGTGGTCACCAAAGTTTGCGCGTTGGCTGCTACTCTATAGGCACGCACTGAGCGCACGAAATCGGGAACGTTCTGATCGAAGCTCAGATCTAAACCAAATTGAAAACCGATGAAACTGGTATACCAAGAATGGAAATAATTCACATCTACAAAAACCCTTTTAAACCAAGATCCACGGTAGCCAATTTCGGCCGTGGTTACTCTTTCTGGCTCAATGGGAGCTACATCGAAAAAGGTGAGATTATCGCGGTCTAACTGTGGTTGAGACCGGTAAAAATCGAAAGACTCTAAAGAAACGAGATTGTTGTAACCATCGATATTGCCTAGTAAAACCGCCCTGCCCACATCATAACGTAAGTATTGGTCTTGTAAAGTCGGATTGCGAATCGCGCGCCCTAAGCTAGTTCTTAAGGTATGCTTTGGGTTAATATTGTATACCAAAGAAAAGGCGGGTGAGAATAGGTAATCAAAATTTTGATTTTTATCCATCCTAACGGTGGCACTCGCTTTTAATACCTCACCAAAAAAGTTAGTTTCTGCCCCGTAATACACACCAAACTCTTGATTGGTAATGGTGCGATATTCTTGGCTGATAATATTGCCCACGCTATCGGTAACAATAGAGGAAGGAATAATCTCATCAAAAATATTTCCACGGGAGTTGGGGGTATACATTCTGAAATTACCACCCATACGCATCTTCACTCTGTCAGCCACTGTAAGCTGGTACTCTCCCATAATATGGTAAAGAGCCGACTTATCGTAAAATCGAGAACCGCCCTCGGTAAAGGTTTTACCCGTTACATCATTAAAAATGGAGTCGTACTGAGCGGTACCTGCTGCATATCTGCCAGTGGAAACGATATTTAAAAGACTATCGTGGAATCCTGCTAAGAGTTCGTTGTATTCTCTTAAAATATCTTGGTACTCATTATTAAAGAAGGCCGAATCGAAAGTGGCGGCTCCTACATTAAAACCGGCTGCTGTTTGAAAAGCTTGATTAAAACGAAAAGGTCTTTTCCAGGCTGCGGCATAATTCTGATTCCAAGTTCCTTCGTCGCCTAGCATAATATCATTCATCTTAAAGGCAGTGAGTACCGCATCGTAACTTTCACCCGCATCTTCATTGGTAGCATAGGCACGAATAAAGAATTTATCCTTTTTCTTCACCTCTACGATATTCTGCATAAAGCGAATACCATTTAAGCTAAATCGGTTTTCACCCTGGTAAACCGTGGTTCCTGTTCCGTAATTTAAAGTATAGCTGAACTGCACATCCTTCTCGGTGCGGTAAAAAAGACCAATATTTCCTTTAAAATTACGGGTATCGTAGTTTACTAAATCTGGTTCTTTGAAACCCGGTCGATAAAAAGTTCCTAAACCTGGAACATCATTAAACTTTACGTCGCTAAAGCTGCCTCTTTCATTATTGGAAGCTAAACTTTCATCACCATAAATATTAACCGCATCATAGCGACCCGGATTATCGGCTCCAACGTCCGAATCGTCGATGGGGTCGTAATTATCGGCTTCCCAATCGTCAGCACGCAAGTAAAAGAGGTTAATTTTAAATGCAAAATCCTCGCGTTCTTTATTGAAAAGCTTAAAAGCTTCGGCATAGCGCACGGAGGTTTCCGATAAGGCCCGCTCCCCCACTTTCTGACTAAAGGATAAGCCTTGAAAACGAAAAGGATCTTTGGTGGTCATGGATATAACACCGTTAAAAGCTCCCGGACCATAAAATGCGGTAGAAGCTCCTGCAATGATATCAACATTTAAAATATCCAATTCATTGGCTCCTAAAAAGTTACCGAGTGAAAAGTTGAGACCGGGTGCTTGGTTATCTACCCCATCAATAAGCTGCAAAGAACGAACGGGCGAAGTAGAGTTGAAACCGCGAGTGTTGATAATCTTGAAACCAATACTGGCGGAAGTTAAATCTACCCCCTTTAAGTTCCCTAAAGCTTCATAAAAATTCGCGGCTGGCGTTTCTTTGATGGCTAAATTATCGAGCGCTTCTACCGTAAGGGCCGACTCGCGCTGTTTTGCACTTAACCTCTGTTCAATTATATCTACCGAAGCCAACATTTGGCTGTCTTCGCTCAGCTCAATAACCAAAGGATCTTTGAGGCTTTTTACCACTACTTCCTTCTTCTGATAACCGATAAAGCTTAGCTCTAGGGTAATTGGTAAGCTGTTTTTTCCAAGAGGAAGTGTGAAATTTCCGTCAAAATCGGTGGAAGTTCCTGTACTAGTACCCTTAAAAATCACGTTGGCCATGATGATTGCTTCCCCGCTATTCGCGTCTATTACTCTGCCCTTAATCTCTTGAGCAACAGAATAATGCCCCACAAGAAGCAAGGCCAATAAGATGATTGTATTCTTCAAGTTCCTTAAAAATTTTTAACAAGCCCCAAACTAAGCAATTCTTATTGAATAATGAACTAAGATTTAACCGCTTATTTCTATTTTTGCCGACATGATAAACGGAAAAAAAATTGTGGTGGTTCTCCCAGCTTATAATGCTGAGAAAACTTTAGAGCGCACCTATAATGAAATACCTTTTGACATTGTTGACGAGGTAGTATTAGTAGATGATAACTCTACCGACGATACCATCGGAGAAGGAAAGCGTTTAGGTATAAAACATATCATTCCCCATGAAAGTAATAAAGGCTACGGTGGAAACCAGAAGTCTTGTTATAATAAAGCTTTAGCATTGGGTGGGGATATCGTTATAATGCTTCACCCTGATTATCAATACACTCCCAAGCTAATCGAATCAATGTCTTACCTGATTGCTAATGATGTTTATCCGGTAGTATTAGGCTCTAGAATTTTAGGCAAAGGAGCCCTGAAAGGAGGTATGCCTTGGTATAAATATTTAGCCAACCGTATTCTTACCCTAAGCCAGAATATATTAATGAACCAAAAGCTTTCGGAATACCATACAGGGTACCGTGCTTTTTCGAAGGAAGTATTAGAAAAAACCAATTTCAATGTTAATTCCGACGACTTTGTTTTTGATAATCAGATGCTAGCGCAAATTTTTTATGCTGGCTTTGAAATCGCCGAAATCACTTGTCCGACCAAATATTTTGAAGAAGCAAGCTCCATTAACTTTAAGCGCAGTGCTATTTATGGACTGGGAGTACTTAAAGTTTCCTTTCAATACCGCTTGGCTAAATGGGGAATTAGCAAAGCTAATTACCTCTCCTGAGCCGGTCTCCGGAAGAAATAAAAGCCATTTTTGGTATACATAAGCTCTGCATCAGGAATTTCCTTTTGCAGAGCTTCTACTTTAGTGACCTTAGTAGAGATAAGTACATCGCGGTCTATATCGCCATGAAATAACCATTCTCTATTGGTAGCTTCTGGATTTTCGTAATCTTCTATACGGGCATAAAACCAAGGGACATAACTTTTATAGCCGTAGGTACTTACGTATACTTCTTTTCCTTGCTGGGCTTCAAAAAACTCAACTGCCGCTCGTTGACTGATGCGTTCTACCTTCCCAATAAAGAAAATTAAGCTGGCAAAAGTCCAGGCCGCTGTTCCGAAAAACAATACCCGTGATGAAAATATCGGGTGCTTCTGCTGATATAAGGTATATACGATCAATAAACTAATCATCAAAAAGGCGGGAATGAAGTCGAGCCAAGACCAAGGAACTTGGGCTTCTAAATTGGCCATGGCAAAAGCATCCTTCTCAAATAAAAATTTCACCTCTTCTAAATGTAATCCCGCCCAAGGCAGAAGCGCAGAAATAAGCGAAACCAAAATACCTATAAATAGCAGCAAAGCTAACATCCAACGCGGATTTTTGCGGGGATACTCGCTCATTTGCCAAAGACTTAAGGCTGCTAAAAAACTGATGGGATAGTAGGCCATTGAGCTGTAATGGATAATCTTAGTCCCTACCAAAGAGAAGAGCACTAAAATAACCACCAAAAGAATAATCATCCATTTCTGGAAATCGGCTATTTGAGTATGAATTCCTTTTATTCTACCCAATCCGCGTAAAGCGAAAACACTAGCGGGGAAACAACCGAAGAGTAAAACTACAAAATGATAACCGGGAAAGCCGCCGTGCCCCGCATCGTTAGTAGTTAATAGCTCCCATTGTCTAATAGTGAATTCAATTAAGAAATCGGGGCCATGCAAACTAGCGTCAATGCCAAACCACAGTAAAAATACCAACAAGGCTGCGAATGAATAGATAAAGAAATTCTTCAGGCTTAATCCAAAGCGGAAAGAATGAAGGAAGGCATAAACTAAAACAGTTAGAAATATTATGAGATAAGCTACTGGGCCTTTGGTTAGGATGGCTAAACCAACGGAAACCCCACCTATAATTAAGTAATAGTGTGCTTTATGCGAAAGAAAAACGCGGTCAATATTATTCACCTTCCACAAAAAGTGAATCAGGAAAAATAATCCGTTAAAAATGAAAAAGTTGAAAAGCGGATCGATAATACCACTCTTAAAATAAAGGAAGGGCAAAATACTACCGAACCAGCTAAGAGCCCATAAATAACCAAATTTACGGTCTACCAAAAATTTCCCACTGATGTATAAAAAGGGCAAAACGATGATACCTAATAAGGCATTGGGAAAACGGGCGGCAAATTCGCTAATGCCAAAAATTGACATGGCTATAGCCTGAAACCAGAAAAACAGCGGCGGCTTTTCGGTGAAACGCTCGTAATTGATCTGCAATTGCAACCAATCGCCCGTAACTACAATTTCGCGGGCTAACTCGGCAAAATTTATTTCGTCCCAGTCAAATAAGTGAACCCCACCCAAAAAGGGCAGAAAGAATAGGGCTGCTATAAATGCCCAAAACCAAGTGTTTTTATCGAAATACTTCATGTGAGATCAATCCATTTTTTCGACCAAAATTCAGATTTAAGTCGTTGCGCCCAATAGCTCGCAATAAAAGCAATAAAAGTCCCTAAAAGGGCTCCGGCGGTAACATCGCGTAAAAAGTGCATCGATAAATACATACGCGAGTAGGCTACTCCTACTGCTATTAATAAGCACATTATTTTCCATGGCCATTTAGCCATGCTTATTGCTATTAAACCCCAAGCCGCAAAGGCCGCGGTAGTATGTCCACTGGGGAAAGAGCGGTAATAATGTGGCTTTACGCCGGGTATTTGTCGTAAATCCTTAGCAATTATTTCAAAATACTTTATGGGCCTCGGCTCTTCTTTATGAAGCTGTTTAAGCACGCCGCTAAGCACAAGGGTAAGTAAAGCTGCTAACAACAGAGAAAAACTGAAATATCGCTTTACAAAAAGTGCCGGCACTAACAGTATGGGGAAAATAATACCATCACCCAAATACGTATAAATAGGAAAAAAGGCATCTGCCCATGGAGCGTGAATTCCATTTATAAACAGGTGAATTTCCTCTTTGGAGTAATTTCCCAAAAAATAAGCAGCCCCAATTACACAAAGTGCTACTAGGGCTAAATATATTCTATGTTGACGAAAATGGGCCGTCAAGCTCATTTTATGAT
>Ga0075467_10002132_pt1 | contig 15754 bp, 18 predicted proteins | sample DEB08_DNA_9_FD_75067 | JGI IMG/M metagenome (GOLD analysis project Ga0075467, IMG submission 75067) | Aqueous microbial communities from the Delaware River and Bay under freshwater to marine salinity gradient to study organic matter... | ecosystem: Environmental > Aquatic > Marine > Coastal ... | reverse complement strand
GTGACGAGTGTTTGGTTTAACCGTTACCCCGGAAAAATGCGTGGACCATACAACTCAAGGGAAGTTGCTGACTTTGGCGCAACATTTGGCAGATTAGATGTCCTGCGCATCGACACCTGCAACGGCGTATCAACTGCACATCTGGAGCCGGGTAAATGAGCGTGTTCGTAGTCGGAAACCGTGGCGTTGCATTCACGGTTGGGGTGTCAAAGTGCAGCGAGACGAATGATAGCATGATGCCGTTCTTCGCCATCGCGCCATCGAAGCCAGTTGAAGAATTCATGTCGAAGCTGCCGCCGTCGCCGGTTTACGGTGGCGAGAAAACTGTGATGGACGCCGAGGAAGTCTTTCGGACCCATGGCACCGTCGTTTATTTCAACGACATGAGCACGACCGAAAATCTGATCGCGATGCTGATCCAGCTCGTCCACGACGTCAACGACACGGAGTGGGCGGACCGAAAGGCTAACAGGGAGACAATTCAATGATCGTCAACGGAGCATCTCTGCTGCTGGCAGCCCCGATCAAAAACATGCTTAGCGGCAAAGAGCGCGAGCATGGCGTGTCGCACGGCCTAGGCGAGGCAGGATACGATATCACGATCAAGCAGAGCATCGACTTTCGGATCAGCCAAGATCCACACATCGGTCGAAGCGTCCGGGTTGATGGTGTCCTCGAAGCTGGATCATTCTGCATCGCCAGCGCGGTGGAAGAGTTCCAGATGCCAAACAACTTGGTTGGCGTCGTGCACGACAAGAGCACATGGGCTCGGCGCGGGCTGAGCGTCTTCAACACGATCATTGAGCCGGGGTGGTTTGGCCACCTGACCCTCGAGCTGGTTTACCACGGCACCAAGCCTCTGTTCATTCCGGCAGGCGCAGGCATTGCGCAGGTCATCTTTCACAAGATCCAGTTGCCAGCATCGTACGATGGAAAGTACCAAGGGCAGGCAGACAAACCCGTAGGAGCAATTGATGGCTGATATTGAAGGCGACGGCATGATCACGGTATTTCCGGACCTGAGCCGCAGGGTGGAATATGAAGCCCTATGGCGCGTCCTGAGTCTTGCATATGCACAGGCATCGCAGGGCAAGGGCGCTGAGCGGCACGGGCAGGGGCAGCCATTCGAGGATCAGCCCATGCTCAAGATCTCCGGCATGCTTGGCAGCAACCACGGATGCCTGTATCAGGCCATGAAGAAGATCCAAGAGTCCTCCCGTATGAGCGACGATGCCGCAAAGCGAGAGCTCCTTGGTGCCATCAACTATCTGGCCGGTGCTTATCTCCTGCTGGAAGAATAAGGCTCGATCTGCTATGGTCGCGTCAACCTGATCCATGAAGGGATTTGAAAATGCCAATCGTTCCCGGCCTTAACCCAGCCATCCGCCTAGACCAAGACCAAGAAGAGCCAGCGATTTCCCCAATGGACATCTCGGTCGAAGATGCAGATGGCGAGCCGGATATCCCAGAATTTTCTCAGGATGGCGCGATCCTGCGCATCGACCATGGTGATGGCTCGATCACCGTCTCGCTTGACGGTAAGCCGATCTCAGAGGCCGAAAACGATACAGGCCCAGAGGGCTGGTATGACAACCTCGTTGAAGAGATCGATGACGGCGAACTGCAGGCAATTGCAGATGACCTGCTGCGCGCCGTGGATGATGACCTCGCCAGTCGCGCAGAGTGGGTTGAGGATCGCGCCCACGGCATGCGCCTGCTCGGCCTAAAGATCGAGCTGCCCGGCCTGAGCACCGGCGACGGCGCGCCCATCGAGGGTATGTCTAAGGTCCGTCACCCGCTGCTGCAGGAAGCCGTCTTGCGCTTTCAGGCCAACGCCCGGTCCGAGATGCTGCCCACCGACGGCCCGGTCAAGATCCGCGATGATAACAACGCATCCACCGTCGAGCGCGACGAGATCGCCGATGCCTTTGAAAAAGATTTCAACCACTATCTGACGGCGACGGCGAGCGAATACTACCCCGACACGGACCGCATGTTTCTGATGCTCGGCTTCGGCGGTACGTCGTTCAAGAAGATCTATTTCTGCCCGCTGCGCAACCGCCCCGTGAGCGAGAGCGTCGATGCCGATGATCTGATCGTCAACAATGCGGCAAGCGATCTATACAACGCCCGGCGCACCACGCACCGCGTGTTTATGAAGCCGTCGACCGTGCGCCGCTTGCAGATCCTGAACGTGTACCGCGACATCGAGCTGTCCACGCCGAACGAGGCGACGACTGACAGCGTCACCGAGGCCAAGGCCGCGCAGCAGGGCGTCACCACGAATTCGTCCAATCCAGATGATCGTGACCGCGAGATCTATGAGGTCTATTGCGAGCTGGACCTGAAGGGGTTTGAGCACAAGCACAAGGGCAAGGAGTCCGGCCTCGAGATCCCTTACCGCGTCACCATCGACGTGTCGTCGCGCGAGATCCTTAGCATCGTACGCAACTATCCCGAAGACACGGCCGAGATGCCCGAGGCGCGCAAGACCTTTGTGAAGTACACCTTCGTGCCCGGGTTTGGCTTCTATGACATCGGCCTGCTTCATATTCTCGGCAACACCACCAACGCCGTCACCGCCGCGTGGCGTGAGCTGTTGGATGCCGGCATGTATGCAAACTTCCCGGGGTTCCTGATCTCGGATAGCGGGTCGCGGCAAAACACCAACATCTTCCGCATCCCCCCGGGCGGCGCGGCGCAAGTCAAGACCGGCGGCATGCCGATCAATCAGGCCGTCATGCCTCTGCCGTACAAAGAGCCATCGCAGGCCCTGATGTCGCTGGTGGAGAATATGGCTGCCACCGGTGCGCGCGTCGGCGGCACGTCTGAGCTGCAGGTCGGCGAGGGCCGGCCGGATGCACCCGTGGGCACCACGCTGGCAATGATCGATCAGGCCACGAAGGTTCTGAACTCCGTCCACAAGCGCATGCATGCTGCGCAGGCCGAGGAGTTTACCTTGCTGCGCGACTGCTTCCGCGAGCACCCAGAAAGCTTCTGGGAGCGCAACCGCAAGCCAACCGCCCAGTGGAACCCAGAGCTGTTGCTGCGCGCGCTGGACGACGTGGAGCTGGTGCCGCAGGCAGACCCGAACACCTCGAGCCACGCCCAGCGCGTCATGAAGATCATGGCGTTGAAGCAGATGCAGGCGGCAAGCCCCGGTCTGTATGATGCCCTCGCCGTCGACAAGGCCGCGCTGAAGGCTATTGGCTGGTCAAACCCAGAGCAGTTCCTGAAGCCAGAGGCAGAACGCAATCAGCCGCCACCGGAGATTCTGAAGGGCATCGAGGACGTCAAGATCGCCCACCAGAAGGCCGATGCAGACACCTTGCGGGCACAGGCGGCCATGATCTCGGCGCAGCGCCCCAACGCCGCTCCAGCAGCCTCTGGGCAGCCGCAGGGCCCCGACCCGGTCAAGGTGATGGCGGAACAGAATAAGGCGGCACAGCTGCAGTATTCGATGCACCGCGACGCCGTCCAAGATGAGAACCGCGATCTGGACCGCGAGAAGGATCTGCGCCTCGGCCAGATGCAGGTTGACCGCGACCAGATGGACAATGCGGTCCGCATGCAGCACGAGCAGGACATGAAGATGGGCGATCAGCATCACGACCTGCTGAAGCTGGCAATGCAAATCCAGAATGGCAAGGGTTCGAAATGAGCAACAGCGATCTGATTAAAGCCGCCAAGGAGACCCTAGGCGCATCCTTGGAAAAGCGGCGCGCGCGGGAGGCTAAAGTCCGCGCGCCAAATCAGATCGCCCCATCCAAATACCTGCCGAATGTGCCACGCGCCGCGCATGCTGATGGTGGACCCGCCATGTTTCAGGGCATCCATCCAGACCTTCAGGACGAAGGCGGCGCTCCGCTGGACCTGTACCACGGGACACCAAAAAACCAAGAGTTTGAGGCATTTGATGATGCAAAACTTGGTGCTAGAGATGCTGGCTTCTATGGTCGTGGTCATTACTTGACACCATCCCGTGGAAATGCAGAGGGCTATGCAGACCCAGAAGAGATGGGATCAGGAACCGTAATCGGCCCCCTGCATGCAGCACTCAAGAACCCATATGTTTGGGATGTTTCAGATCAGGGCGCTCACCGCACTCTCCGCGACCTACAATCAATGGGGATCATGCGAGATAAAAACGAGCTAAGACCATGGGACAACCTACAGCAACATCACATCAAGCCATTCATGTCCGAGATGAAGAAACGCGGCCATGATGGCGTGATATTAAAAACGGAAAACGGATTATCGGAGGTTGTTGCGTTTGACCCAAAAACCATCAAGCACAAGGATGCAGAGGCATTTGATCCCAATGATCCCCGCATTCGGCGCGAAGACGGCGGTGAGGTCGATGGTGACGGCGGCTCTAATGTAACCAACTTCACGGTTGCCCGTGTCGGCAGAGACATGGCATCAACAGATCACTCAACAGAAGCCCAAAACCTGTTTGACGCCGTCGCCGCCCGCCATAAGGCGGGTCAGGATGCCCTTGATCAGGCGCATGCAGCTGGGGCCTTTGACAACGTGAAAATGGGTGATGTTTATCGCTACAAAGCCACAAAGAACGCTACCCCGATGGAGGTTGTATCGCACCGCATGGTTCCTGTAGACCGATGGGGTGATCGCAACCCCCCAACGAAAGTTTTCAACGGCCACTATCCAGCCGCAGAATTAAAATACAAAATGGCCGGCGGCGATAAGGCGCTTTACCCAATCGAAATGCTGGAAAGCGGAGAAAAATATGAACGCATTGCAGGAAAGCCCCGACTGGTAAAAGCCGGTGGCGGTGAGGTCGATGGTCAAAATGAAGGAGACGCAAATGCAACTGCCCCCACATATCCTACAGCACGCCCCCAAGCGGGAGAACTTCCCGGATCAGGAGGAGTACGAGGAGGCACTGGCCTTCTTCAAGCACCGAACGAAGCATCTCTCGAAGGTCTCCCCTCCAAAGTCCGCATCCCGCTAACCGGAGAGACAATCAGCGCCGGCGCGGATCCGCGCATTCGGCAGGTGGCCCGGGACTACATGGCAAAAGCCGGCCTGCCTTATCACCCGCCGACCAAATACGCCAAGGTTGACCCCAAGCGCGCGGCGCGGATTGGCGATGCCTATGATGCCATGACAGATAATGCGGATGACCCGCTGACCAAAGCATCGTACGCCGCAATGATCAAAGAGACGATGGGTCAATATCAGGCCGCCAAAGATGCCGGGTTCAAGGCGGAGTTTTGGAATCCCGAGAAGGACCAAGATCCATATGCCGCATCGCCCCGACTGGCGACAGAGGACGTTCGGAAAAACCACCACATGTGGGTTTACCCGACCCATGCCGGCTACGGCAGCGGTGATCCGATCAGCGAAGAAGACATCAAGAAAAACCCCATGTTGCAGCTGACCGGCGAGACGTGGAACGGCATTCCGGTGACCGTAAACGACATTTTTCGTGCCGTTCACGACTATTATGGCCATGCCAAGGAAGGTGTCGGGTTCCGCCACGATGGCGAAGAGAATGCTTGGCGCGCCCATGCGTCCATGTTCTCGCCCCTCGCGCGCATGGCCATGACCACCGAGACCCGTGGCCAGAACAGCTGGCTGAACTTTGGCCCACACGGCGAAAAGAACCGCACGGCGCGCACTGAGGATACGATCTTTGCCCCACAGAAGGTCGGGATCCTACCGCACTGGGCCCACCATGAGGGGGCAGATGACTTCATGACACCAGAAAGCAAGCAGGAAATGCGGCGCGTCCGGTCACGGTTCGACCCAAATGTCGGAAAAGCCCTCGGCCTAACGCGCAGCTTCACCAAGGACGGCAAGTCTGCTATCCTGAGCCTGAAATCTTCCGGAGAATGACATGGCAGACATCGTAAAGCGCGCACTCGATACGGTGTCTGATTATCAGGATCCGCCCAGCAAGAAGATGCAGGGGTGGGATTGGCGACCATTGAAAGATGTGCGCGAAGACCTTGGTGGCCTGCATGAGATCCCGGCGCACGTCGAGGATTTCGGTGCCTACATGGACGAGATGGCGCGCAAGGCGGCCACCAGCGGGCTCGAGCCGCGCGATCTGATCAAGGCATATGCGATCACCCGGTCCAGCATTCAGCGCCGGGCACAGACGGCCGACAAGCTGCGGGCATCGGGTCTTGACCTGCCGCCGGGGATGACCGGATCCATCCGGCCCGAGGGCGCAATGGCCGAGTGGATGAAAAGTCCGATGGGCCAGCGCTACCTGAACGCGGCCGAGGTCGGCAAGGTGGATCAGGAAGCTGTTGACCATGCGCAGCGAGTGATGAAGCCGTTTGGCCTGAACTCCGAACAGAATGCCCTGCCGTGGGCGGCCGAGAACCTGCACGACAAGCACAAGGTAGTCTCTGATATGGTTAAGCGCGCCGTATCGAGCGATAGCCCGGTTGCGGAGTGGCGCGACTTTGGCAAGAAGCTCCACGGCATCGGCACGGCCAAAGCGGGCTTTGTGGCGTCCATGCTTGGCCGAGGCGACCAACCCACGCTGGATGCGCGACAGGTAGTCCTACAGACTGGAAAACCGACGTCTGACAGCAAATCGCAGATGGCTCGGGCCGGATACGAAGGTGTTGACCGTTTGGCGGCGCGCCAGTCGGCCCTGAACCCAAAGATGGATGCGGGTCTCGAGCCGTTCCGCCAGCACCTGACCCACCATGCGATCTGGGATAAGGCCGGCAACGAGCAGACAACCCACAGCGACGTCATGGACGCCATGCGGCACGCTAAGGATGGCGGCAGGATTGGCTACAAGGATGGCGGAAGCATCATCGACAGGATGAAAGATCACCCGCTGGGCGCTGCGCTCATGAGGGTTTCTGGCATTGACCCTAAGGCCAGCGAGGAAGAGGCTCACGCCTACCTGAAGAAAATTGAAGAGCGCCGCAAAAACCTTGTCAACCCAAGCACTGTACGCACGATCAACGACCCAGCTGAGCAGGCTCGTCAGATCGCCATGCTGCAAAAGTACAACGTCGACACGTCCGAGGATAAAACACCAACCGGCGGGTACTACAACATCAAGCAGGGCGTCGCGCCTAAGGACGTCCGGTCCACTGTGACTGATATCCCAAACGTGAAGCCAGTGGCTCGCCAGAGCATGAGCTGGGAAGATGCATTGACCCCGGTTGCCGGCGGCACGCTTATTGGCCTTGGCGGTGACCGGTCACGCTTGGGGCGGATGACGCACATTGAGGGAAGGAAACTGGCTTGGCCGGTAGACCTCCATGCCGGCGTGGATTACATGCGCGAGCCAAACAAGGGTCAGGTCTGGGCAAACGCAAAGGCGCACGCCGAAGGCCTAGAGCGCATGATCGGCAAGGCGGCCGAAAAGGGTCCGATCCTTGGCGCATTCCAGCCTATGGGTCCGCAATCGGTCTCATCGTCGCACAATATGGTCGATGCCCTGATGGCGCAGATCCCGGGGTCCGGCATCAGCAAGAAGGATGCCAAGGAATTTGACGATGCGTTGAAAGCTGGTCTTCACGCGGCGAAAAAGGAAGACCAACCGAAACTGGCTAAAGCCATGGAGGAATGGCCCGGGATCCTTAATGCCAAAGCGGCATCCGATTTCATGCGGCCGGAGAACAACTTCACCGGCACCCACCGGGCAGCTATCGCAAAGTTTATGGACAGCAGCTACTGGCGGGATAAGGGATTTCCTAAGGTCGGCATAACCCGCGTCGCCTTGACTGAGCCGGATCTTCTGAGCGCCAGCAACAATACCGTAGGCCACCGCATGGTCAAGCTGGATCCGGACGAGCTGATGCGCAACGTGCGCGACAGCGGCTTTAAGCATTCAACCTACTCAGCGCCAACTGGCGGAAAGTACCATGCTGACGTGCCTCTCCTGCCCCGCCAAGACGTGTTTGGGGATTACTCCGATGCCATGCTGGGCAAGGACATTAAGGGCGGACACACTGTTCACCCGTATTCTGAAGAGAATATGGGGCGCGCCACTTTCCGAAAAATGACCGAAGAGCAAAAGCCGTGGGGCACCATTGATCAGCGCATGATCGACAGCACCGGCGCGGCGCAGGAGCGCATCAAGAACTATGGCTACAAGCGCGGTGGGGCCGTGCAGCCCACCGATGCGCAGAAAGAAGCTGGAAACTACCGCAAGGAGCATATCAGCTTCCAAGGGCTTCCTATCAGCTTGGAGACCCGCAAGGGTGAGACCCGCAGCGGCACTGGCCCCGACGGCCACAAATGGTCGGTCAGGTTGCCGTACGATTACGGCTATATCAAGCGCACCATGGGCGCAGATGGTGATCACGTCGATGTCTGCATCGGCCCGGATCCGGAATCTGACCACGTCTTCATCGTCGATCAGCACGACCACAAGACAGGCAAGTTTGATGAGCACAAGGTGATGCTGGGGTACCGCACGCGCGAGGACGCCATGCGGGCCTATCAAAACGGGTTCTCGGATGGCAAGGGTCGGGATCGCATGAAGGCCGTTGCTCGGCTATCGATTGCGGAATTCAAGCAATGGCTGAAGCGCGGAAACACCAAGAAGGCCGTGCGGGGTCAAAATCATATCGACCGTGCATTATCTCTGACTTCAGTGTATGATCGAAGCCACGACCGGGACGCCGGATAACCTCAGAGGGGAACCCCATGGACGCTAAAAGCCTACGCGAGGCAATGAAAAGCAAGGCAAAGCGCCTTGCATCATCCTCCACCGAAAAAGTCGACAGCTCGGACTACACTGCACCGGAAAAGCTGAATGCTGAAGCCAAGACGGGCATGCGCCCGATCAAGCGCCGCGCATTCAAGGCCGGCGGCAAGGTTGAGGGTTCCGAAGTTGAGCGCCGCGCAGACCGCACGCCCCGCATGAATGGCAGCAAGATCGGTTTGGCTAACACCGATCAGAAATCTGCAAACGAAGAGCGCGAAGGCGTGAAGCACGTCGGCGGGTTCAAGAAGGGCGGCATGGCCAAGAAGGCCGACGGCGGCATGGCATCGTCGCCACGTCCAAAGGCGCGCCCCGCAGGCCTAGACACCAGCGGTATCACCCAAGAAGGTCTGGACAGCACCGCTCGCTCGAACGAAAGCGCACCTGATGGCCGTCGCACCTCGCCCCGCCCAATGCCGCGCCCGGATGACCTCGGGATCGATGCTGACAAGGTCGGCCGTGATTCGATGATCGAGCGCAAGCGCGGCGGCAAAGCTGAAAAGTTTGAAGGCTCAGCCAAGGACAAGATGCAGGACAAGAAGCTGGCTGCCAAGCGCAATATGTCGATGGCGGACTGGGAAAAGTCCAAGGCGGATGACAAGCATGACGCGCAGCAGTCCATGAAGGGCCTGAAGGCTGGCGGCAAGGCATGTGATGATGACGACAAGTCGGCAGGCGGTGCCCGTATGGCTCGTAAGAGCGGCGGCCGTGCCGGCAAGGGTAAGACGAACATCAACATCATCATCTCGCCCCACAGCGAAGAAAAGCCTGCGGCAGGCATGCCCCCAGTGGCACCGCCGATGATGGCACCCAAGCCGCCTATGCCTCCAATGCCTTCCGGCCCATCCGGTCCACTTCCTGCAGGTCTGGGCGCAGCTCTAGCGGGCGCGGCTGGGGCTCCACCAATGGGCGGCGGGGCTGGCATGCCTCCACATCCACCAATGGGCGGCGCAGCGCCACCTATGCAGCCCATGATGGGGCGCAAGAGCGGCGGCAAGGTTTACCCCAAGATGCACGCCGGCGCTGGTTCGGGTGAAGGCCGACTTGAAAAGGTCGAGAAGTATGGTATGAAGTCGAAAGGCTAATGCCCTAGCGCCCTGCGATATCCTCCTCCCGTCGCGGGGCGCGCTTATGAACATGATTTTGATCTTTAGGATGACATATGCAGACGATATCCTCGGCGTTCGAGCGAGAGCTGCTCGCGCTTATCATTGAGCGCAAGAAAACCCTCACTGATAATATAATTTCCGGTGTTGCGGTCACTACGCTAGAGCGCTACCGTGAACAAGTTGGCCGCATCTCTGAGCTTGATGAAGTTCTCAGCATGTTTGACGACGCCAATGCTAACGTGAACAAGAAATTATAGGAATGACATGCCACACATGATGATGTCCCACGAGGAAGATCCGATAGCAAAGCTGCACGCAGCGCTGGGCGACCTCTCTCAAGTCGAACTGTTTCACAATCAAGTCCTGCTGGCGGTGTATCTCCGCCCACAGAAGACGAAATCAGGCCTTTACCTGACCGACACCCATGTCGATGAAGATCGATATCAGTCCAAGGTCGGCCTGCTGGTCAAAAAAGGCCCGCTGGCGTTCGAGCAGGACGGCAACTGGTTCACTGGCATGGAGTTCAAAGACGATGACTGGCTGGTTTTCCGCCCATCTGATGGTTGGTCGATCACTGTCAACGGCGTCCTGTGCCGAATTTTCGACGACATCAGCATCAAGGGCCGCGTTCCGCACCCTGACGCTGTCTGGTAAGGAGAAAACCCATGACAGGCACCCCAGAAGAGCTTGAGCTCGACGATCTCGAAGTAGAAATAGTCGATGAGGCTGAAGAGGCCGGAGAGTACGAAGAAAAGGCGATGCCGGCCGAAGAAGGCATTGCAGAACTGAAGCGTCAGCTTGACGCGGAGCGCGAGGCCCGCGCAGCTGCAGAGCGCCGTGCGAATGATGCCAGCAAAAGCGCATATCAAGCCAAGATCGACAAGGATGATTCTGACATCCACTTGGTTTCGAATGCCATCGATACGCTGCGGAACAATTCTGACGCGCTGAAGGAAAATTACGCCTACGCCATGCAGAATGGCGACTATAAAATGGCCGCTGATATCCAAGCCGACCTGAGCGATGCCTCGGCGAAGCTCCTGCAGCTCCAGCAGGGTCTTGAGGCAATGAAGTCCAAGCCCAAGGAAGCCCCGCCGGCCGCACATGCGGATCCGGTTGAGGCTTTTGCGTCGCAGCTGTCTCACCGCTCGGCCGACTGGGTTCGCAAAAACCCTCAGTTCGTCACCGATCCGCGTCTGAACCGAAAAATGATCCGCGCGCATGAAGATGCTATGGATGACGGCATTGCCGCAGACACGCCAGAATACTTCGCAGCCATCGAGTCCAAGCTCGGCGTATCCAAGGCTGCGGCGAGGGCGGAGGCTGCCAGCGACACTGGAGACCAGTATTCCGCCAAGGTCACGCAGCGCCGCGATGCTGCACCTGCAGCTGCCCCGGTGACCCGGGGGTCGTCAACCCGCTCAAATGTGGTTCGCCTCACCGGTGCGGAACGTGAAATGGCAGAGATGATGAACATGAAACCTGAGGAATACGCCAAGAACAAGATGGCGCTTCTGAAAGAAGGGAAGATTAAATGACCGAGGAATTCAAAAAGGTTCGCCCCGCCATGCGACCTCTTGACCCAACTGCCGCAAAGCTTGAAATGAGCCCTGAAGAGCGCGCAGCGCTTCGTACGGCGGAACTTCGCGGCCACAACGACATTGATGAAGGCAACGACGAGTTTTTTGTCGAGCCCGGACTTATCCCGGCAGGCTGGGCCTATGAGTGGAAGACCAAAACTGTCCTCGGCGCGGAAGATCCAGCTCACCAAGTGGCGCTTGCTCGCAAGGGGTGGGAAGCCGTACCCGCCTCACGTCACCCGTCGATGATGCCAATGGGGTATAAGGGCGTCGAGATCACCCGCAAGGGCATGGTCTTGATGGAGCGCCCCGCAGAGATCACCGCAGAGGTTCGCGCCGCCGAACTTCGCCGTGCCCGTCTGCAGGTTCGCGCCAAGGAAGAGCAGCTCACGGCAGCCCCGTCCGGTCAGTTCGAGCGTTCGAACAAGGGCAACGATCTGGTCAAGGTCAAAAAGGGCTACGAGGCAATGCCGATCCCAGAATGATCAAGCCATCGACCATTTACAACAAAATCGAACGTCTTCGGCGCGCAATTTGCGCCGAGGGCAACCCCAAGATCATATTGGCGTGGGAAGACGTCGACCCTAAGTCCGAAAAGGGCTACAGCACGGCCAAGCTATACAATTTGACGAACAACTTGCGACGCCTGATCCGATCAGAAGGTATTCCCGAGACCCAAAAGGCATGGGATGAGGTCGAGCCATACGTCGACGCGTTTTTTAAAAGCGGAGATCCATATGGCACTTCAAGAACGAATGTCCCTAACGGTTGAGGGACAGCTGACATGGGCAGATCCATCTTTGGATCGGAACTGCTGGTCATGCGTACACTGCAAGCACCACCCAAAGCCGAAAATGCATAAAGAGCACCATTGCGAACTGGTCAAAGCCCACACTGGTCGCACCGGCGCACCTTTTAACGGAAAAAAAGCTGTTGCATGCAGCAAGTTTTCTGGATAATCTCTATTTGAGTGCAGGTTCAATTCCTGCTCGTTGGTCGAGACTTGGTAGAGTGGGGTATCAAATCCCCTGCCTTAAAAAGCAGCATAGCGCGGCGGCGCGCTGACCTGACATCTCGGAAAGACGAGACGTTACTTCCTCCTCAGAACCTAAAGGCCTAGATTTTTTCTAGGTCTTTTTTTTGCTTTATTGACCCCCTTTGACAATCAACTGTTGATGTGGCATCTTGGTCTCATTCTTCCCCCCGGTGTGGGAAGTCAAACCCCTCGGTTCTAAACTCGCCCCGGTGCGCGATGATGGACCTCCTGTAAAGGAGACATCCGACATGGCGAACACTGCTGCGCCTTTCGGCTTCCGCCAGTACAGCGGCACGGGTTCTGCACCAACCTATGAGCAGGTTGCAGTCCGTATCGTGTACAATGCCTCCGCCATTTATTTTGGCGATCCCGTAATCCCAGACGCAAACGGCTATGTCGTGAAGGGTGTTGCCGCTGGCTCCACTCAGCTCGCAGGCATTTTTGTCGGCTGCAAATACCTGTCGGTCGCTCAAAAGCGCACCGTATGGTCGAACTTCTGGCCGGGTTCCGACGTTGCTTCGGGCCAGACCGTTGAAGGCTATGTCCTCAACGATCCGAACGCCAAGTTCGTCGCCCAGACCGGCGCTACCGGCGTCACCATTGCTGACATCAACGCGAACGTAAACTTCGTGATGGGTACAGGCAATGCTGCAACCGGCATCTCCGGCGCATCGGTCGACATGTCGACTGTTGGCACCACGAACACGCTGCCCTTCCGCATCGTGGACTTGGTAACCTCACCACCCGGCGCACCGGGCACCGAAGCAGGGGCCTATAACCTTGTTATCGTCGCCTTCAACAACGTCAGCACCAAACAGCTGACCGGCATTTAACAGGGAGTAAGAAACCATGGCTGTTAATCTTTCTGCCATTAAAGACCTTTTGCTCCCCGGCTTGCGTGGCGTTGAAGGCAAATACGAGCAGATCCCGTCGCAATACGACAAGATCTTCACCAAGCATAACTCGAAGATGGCGCTTGAGCGCACCGCAGAAATGCGTTTCCTTGGTTATGCACAGCTGAAGAGCGAAGGCGGCCAGACGGCATTTGACATTGGTGCAGGTGAACGCTTCATCTACAACCAAGAGCACACGGAAATCGGCTTGGGTTATGCGATCACACGCAAAGCCATCGACGATAACCTGTACAAAACCCAGTTCGCTCCGTCGAACCTCGGCCTGATTGAATCGTTCCAACAGACCAAGGAAATCTACGGCGCTAACGTGCTGAACACCGCGACCACCTACAACGGTGCAATCGGTGGCGACGGCGCGGCTCTGTGCTCGACCGCTCACCCAATCGATGGCGGCACGGTTGCAAACCGTCCAACCACCGACGCCGAGCTGAACGAAGCCACCTTGTTGAACGGCATGATCTCGATCCGGACCAACTTCCGCGATCAGGCGGGCCTGAAGGTCTTCGCTCGCGGCCGGAAACTGATCGTTCCACCACAGCTGGAGCCTGTCGCAATTCGTCTGACGAAGACCGAGCTGCGTCCGGGCACTGCCGACAACGACGTGAACGCGATCATGTCGACCGCCGGCGGCCTGCCAGAAGGTTACATGGTCAATGACTTCTTGACCTCGGCAACCAACTGGTTCCTGCTGACCAACATCGACGGCCTGTCGTACATGGAACGCGTAAAGTTCGAAACCGACATGCAAGTGGATTTCGTCACCGACAACTTGCTTGTCAAAGGTTACGAGCGCTATTCGTTCGGCTACTACAACTGGCGTTCGATCTTCGGTTCGTTCCCAACCTAATGTCATCCGGCGGGGGGCCTCTCGGCCCCCTTCCATCTCTCTGGGTCTCATAGCCGCCCTGACCGCACCCAGCGGACTTTGCACAGACAGTGCGGCGTATCGTGCAAAGGATATACCCCATGGGTAAGACCACTTTTACCGGCCCACTCCGCGCTGGCAACATCCTCAATACCTCGGGCACCACTGTCGGCAAGGACGTCAAGAACGTCGGATCCGTAGTCATGTCGCAGACCGTTGCAGTCACACAGGCTGACTCGGCCACCGCCTTGGGCACCGTCATTGTGCTTCCAGCAAATAGCCAAATCACCGGCATGAACCTGCTCGTCACCACGGCGTGGAACGGCGTTGCATCCACCTTGAACGTGGGCACCTCGGCCACGGCCACTGAGCTGGTCGCTGCGGGCGCTGGCGGCACCTTGGGCGTCATCGGCCTTACCGCTGGTGCAGATGCTACCCGTGTGGGCGCATGGGCCGACGTGGGCACCTCTGACGTCCAGATCTACGTCTTGTCGACCAACACCGGCGCGGGCGTTGGTAAGCTGACCGTAAGCTACATCCAAGCTCAGGACATCGTATAATGCGGACGGGCAATAAAAAACCCGCAATGTCGGTAAAGACTTCGGTATCTACCGGCAAGCCATCCTCGTCTGAGGATACGAGCGCTCACACCGCATCGGCCAATAAAACTGTGACGGGCGGAAAGCTCGTTCACGGCATGGCCCTGATGTCGGCGGCATCGATGAAAGCTAAAAACTAAGGGGGCCTCTGGCCCTCTTCTTCCACAGGAGTTTACCGATGAGTTCGCCATACCTAACCGCTGACGCCACTGTATCCGCCCGGCGCGCAGCCGCTGTCACCACCAGCGACACCACGGTGTACGAAGAACCAACTCGCGGCGTATATGTCGGCGGTGGCGGCGATCTAAAGGTCGATATGGTCAGCGGCGGCACGGTGACGTTTGTTGGCATTGGCGGCGGATCTCTGCTTCCAATCCAAGCAGTACGCTTCTACGCTACCGGGACGACCGCGACCAGCATCATCGCGATGTACTGAGGGGTATACCATGTTTATCGGCCTTGGAGTTTCCGTCAATGCTAGGGTGATCGGTGGAGGGTCTTCTCCGCCGCCATCCGGTGCTGACAACTTCATTCCGCTTGGGTCTACCGGCATGATCACGTCGGACGGCAGCATATTCAAGGTAGGCGCAGCCCCACCTTTGGTTTACAATGCATTCATCCCACTTGGGTCTACTGCCATGATCATGGCTGACGGAACCACATTCAAGGTCAAGGAGTAACCTAAATGGTCGACTACAATTCTGCATATACCGGAGCCGAAATTGACGCAGGTATCGCTGCAGCCGTTACCGCTGTCCAGCCAGCTGCTCTCGGTACCCTTGCATCTCAAAATTCAGATGCCCTGACACTAACCGGATCCGTCACCGAGGCCATCTTCGCCCTGACAGATGCCGACACGGTAGACGTCGACCCGGCGAATGGGACCATCCAGACGCTTGCGCTGACGGCTGCCGGGCGAACGCTGACGTTTACCAATATGG
>Ga0075467_10002131_pt1 | contig 15757 bp, 9 predicted proteins | sample DEB08_DNA_9_FD_75067 | JGI IMG/M metagenome (GOLD analysis project Ga0075467, IMG submission 75067) | Aqueous microbial communities from the Delaware River and Bay under freshwater to marine salinity gradient to study organic matter... | ecosystem: Environmental > Aquatic > Marine > Coastal ... | reverse complement strand
GCATGCAGTCAGCTATGCATCCTGCTGCACTCAACGCATCGCAGTCAATGCCTACAACTGCACAGAATGACTGTTGTGACGTCGGTCACTGTCTGTCAGGCTGCATTCTTAGCCCTTCTCTGATCACTCGCATTACGGCCCTGGCATCGAACCGGCAGGTTAGCACGGGTACTGCGTTCTCCGCTCAGTCACCTATAATCCGTCCGCCGAACAACCCTTTTCGACCACCCTCCTACTGTTGAGACAGGATAGCTGCGCCTGAATATTGTTGGCGCGTCATCTAGTCGCTGACCGCCCGTCATTATCGTCTGCCCTACGGGTCAGACAATGGGACGGGGCAGATTGAGTCAGCTCAATTGAACAACATTTATTGGAGGACCTGATCATGAGCATCGACTCATCTACCCGTCCAAAAACGTCACCATCGAAAATCCGGCTGCAGGCATTTATTGTCATCGTTTCTGGCTGCCTGCCATGGACCCTCTCGGCGGCTGAGATGCCGATCTTATCCTTATCTCGAGCGGTAGAGATCGCCATAGAACATGATCCTTGGCACACTGCAAGCCAGGCGCGGCAACGGGCACTTGAGGGCCAGAGCCAAGCGGTCAGCGGCTTTCCAAGCCCGAAATTATCTGTATCAGCCATGAATCTTCCCACTGACAGCTTCAGTTTCAACCAGGAAAACATGACGCAACTCAGCGTCGGCGTCAGCCAGATGTTTCCCCGAGGAGACACCTTGTCCTTACTCAGCCGACAATTGACTGAAAAGGGCAATGCTCTCCCGCTCCTACAACTGGATCGACAGGCAGACGTCACTGCGACCGTCAGCCAACTCTGGCTAGACGCCTTCAAAGCCGACCAGAGCATTGCACTGATCACCGCTAATCGCGCTTTGTTCGAGCAATTGGTGGAGATCGCCAGAGCGAACTACGCCTCGGCACTTGGGCGCACAAGACAGCAGGATATTATTCGTGCTCAACTGGAGCTAACCTCTCTTGATGATCGACTCCAAGAACTCGAAAAGCAGAAAGCAGTCGCTTTGCAGAAGCTGGATGGCTGGCTGGCGGCCTCAACGGTTGATGGGCCAACGACCAAGGCCACTCACGCCACGGCTTGGTACATTTCCAGCATGGGCGAATTTGGCTTACCTGCCGAACTATCCAGCCTTGAAGAAGGCCTGTTGGTGGAAATTCAAAGGATGACGCGGCTACCGCAGCACGACATCACCGACGCACTATCCCATCACCCCATCATTCAAGCGCTGGATCAGAACATTATCGCAGCCACTACCGGACGCGAGTTATCGACTCAACAATATAAGCCCGAGTGGGGTCTCACCGCAGCTTATAGCCATCGAGATAACGCTTCTTCAGGCATGGCCAGACCCGACTTCTTTTCCGTTGGCCTGACGATCGACGTGCCATTATTGCAACGGCGTCAAACCGATGCCAGCGTGCAGGCGGCAGCAGCAACCATTGAAGCCATTAAGGCGGAGCGGCGCCTGTCGTTGCGAAATATGCGAGCGGCACTCATGGCCGAGGCCGCCCTGATCGATGGTTTATCGACGCGCCTGAGTCTCTATCAAGACACACTCTTACCACAGCTTGACGAATATGCAGAGGCGACGTTAACGGCCTATACCAACGACGAAAGTGAATTTGTCGAGGTTGTGCGCGCCCGCATTGATCTACTCAACGCCAAAATTTCAGCGCTGGTGCTTGCCGTTGACCGACGCAAGGCCATCGCCCGCCTCGACTACTTCTGGCCTCACTCGCTGGCAAGAACAGAATCACAAGACGCGTACCAAGGAGAGCAACCTTGAATCAATCAGCAAAACCTAACCCCGTTTATCCGATCATGATTAGTCTGGTTATTGGCGCAGCTATTGGCGCCATCGGTTACGCCCTATTCAGCACAACCCCGACGCTCGAATCTCAAGCTAACCGCGAACCCTTGTATTGGGCCGCACCGATGGATCCGAGTTACCGCCGCGACGGACCCGGCAAATCCCCCATGGGCATGGATTTAATTCCTGTGTATCCGGAAGCTCAAAATACTCCACAGCAGGAAATCGGTCTTGTGCGGATATCATCAAACGTTGAGAACAACCTAGGCGTGCGACTCGCTCGAGTGGAACGCAAAACGCTGGCCGCTGAAATTCGCACAGTCGGCTACGTCCAATACAATCAAGATACCTTGGTCCATATTCACCCCCGCGTTGAAGGCTGGATTGAAAAACTGCATGTCAAATCTGCCGGAGACCCCGTCACACTTGGCCAGCCGCTGTACGATCTGTATTCACCCGAATTGGTCAATGCCCAGGAAGAATTTCTGCTCGCCCTGCAAAGAGATAACCTAACCCTAGTACACGCCGCCACTGAACGTCTGCAAGCATTGCAGCTGCCAGATTCCGTGATCGCCACATTACGCAGAACCCGACAAGTCACTTCGACGACAACGTTTTTTGCGCCCCAGCAAGGCGTGGTCGACAACCTTGAGGTTCGAGAAGGGTTTTACGTCAAACCCGGCACCAACCTCATGTCCATCGGTGCCCTCGATGAGGTTTGGGTCGAGGCCGAGGTGTTCGAGCGTCAGGCCAGCCTGGTGAGCATCAACGCACCCGTGGTGATGACACTCGCGTACCTACCCGGCCGGCAATGGCAGGGCAAAGTCGACTATATCTATCCAACCCTGGATCCTGTCACGCGCACGCTGCGACTGCGACTGCGTTTCTCGAACCCTGACATCGCGCTAAAACCCAATATGTTTGCCCAAATCACGATCCTCAGCGACAGTCAGCAAACCACGCTAGTCGTACCCCGAGAAGCGGTGATTCGCACAGGCCGAACAGATCGAGTTGTGGTCGCCTTGGGCAATGGCCAATTCAGGTCGACCACTGTGCGTCTGGGCCGCATGGGGACAGATGACCTAGAGATACTTGAAGGCCTCACCGAAGGCCAGTCCATCGTCAGTTCAGCGCAATTTCTGCTCGATTCAGAATCCAACAAGCGTGCCGACCTGCGCCGCCTGGATCAGCCCGCAAGTACCAAAAATTTAATACCTGCCGCCCGAGGCGCCACAGAAACTCGCCAGTCGGATAGCCATTCGATGCATTCAATGCATTCAATGGACACACCTGCCATGACCACTGACAAGCCCCCTACGGACCCACACGCAAGGCATACAATGGGCTCAATGGACTCTGGCACTGAAATCCAGGGGAGTCAGAACCCATGATCGCGGCAGTTATTCGATGGTCGATCAAGAACCGTTCCTTGGTGCTACTTTTCAACCTGGCGATCGTACTCGCTGGCGCCTACTCGCTCGCACAGTCACCGGTGGATGCTATACCCGATCTGTCTGACGTCCAGGTCATCATTAAAACCAGCTACCCAGGGCAAGCGCCTGGCGTCGTTCAAGACCAAGTCACCTACCCCATCACCACCGCCATGTTGTCAGTGCCCGGGGCCACGACGGTGCGTGGCTATTCCTTTTTCGGCGACTCATTTGTTTACGTTATTTTTGATGAGGACACAGACCTGTACTGGGCCAGAAGTCGTGTGCTGGAATATTTGAGTCAGGTTGCGCCAACACTGCCCACCACTGCTCGCCCCCAATTAGGCCCCGATGCCACCGGCGTTGGCTGGGTGTTCCTGTATGCACTGGTTGACCGTACCGGTCAACACGACATCAGCGAATTACGCAGCCTGCAAGACTGGTTCCTGAAGTTTGAGCTGCAGTCCGTACAGGGCGTGTCAGAAGTCGCGTCAGTGGGCGGAATGGTCAAGCAATATCAGGTACGAGTTAATCCGGACCGACTTCGAGCTTTCAACGTACCCTTAAGCCACATTCAGAACGCCATCCTGCGCGGCAACCAGGAAGTCGGTGCCTCAGTGGTGGAAATGGCAGAAGCCGAATATATGGTCAGGGCCACCGGCTATATTCAAAATGTCGATGATCTCGGCAATGTGCCCCTCGGTATGAATGCCCATGGCACACCATTACTGCTCAAAGATGTCGCCGATATCAGCACGGGACCGCAGATGCGCCGCGGGCTGGCCGAACTCAACGGCGAGGGCGAAACCGTTGGTGGCGTGGTGGTCATGCGATTCGGCGAGAATGCTCAAAAGACTATCGAGGCGATAAAACAAAAAATAACAGAACTCACGCCGGGCTTACCCGCTGGCGTCGAAATCGTACCTGTTTATGATCGTTCCCATTTAATCGAGCGCGCGGTTAGCAATCTATGGCACACCCTTGGCATGGAACTCGCGATTGTCACAGGCATCTGCATATTGTTTTTGTTTCATGTCAGATCGGCATTGGTCGCCCTGGTGAGCTTGCCCATCGGGGTGCTCGCGGCGTTTATCATCATGCATCTGCAAGGCCTCAACGCCAATATCATGTCCCTCGGCGGCATCGCCATCGCCATCGGCGCCATGATTGATGGCGCCATCGTCTTGGTTGAAAATCTACACAAGCATATGCAGCGCACCGAAATTACCGATGAAAATCGCTGGCAGGTTGTCACTGATGCGACCCTGGAAGTCGGACCGGCACTGTTTTTCAGCCTATTAATTATTACGGTGAGTTTTTTACCGGTATTTTCTCTTCAAGCGCAGGAAGGCCGGTTGTTTTCACCCCTGGCATTCACCAAGACCTATACCATGGCCGCCGCGGCGATCCTTGCCATCACGCTGATACCCGTACTCATGGGCTATTTTGTTCGCGGCAAAATCATGCCCGAACAGCGCAACCCTGCTAACCGTTTTATGCAGTGGCTGTACCAGCCTTCTTTACGGCTATTACTGAGAAACCCCCGAAAAACTTTGGCCCTGGTCGTGCTCGGCACCATCATCGGCCTGCAACCTCTCGGTAAAATTGGTAGTGAATTTATGCCGCCCCTAGATGAAGGCGACCTGATGTACATGCCCACGACTTATCCCAGCATCTCGATAGGTCAGGCACGGCAACTGCTGCAGCAGACCAACAAGCTGATCAGTACCATACCGGAAGTAAAAAGCGTATTCGGCAAGGTAGGTCGCGCCGATACGGCCACCGACCCGGCGCCTCTGACTATGATCGAAACCTTTATTGCGTTAAAGCCTCACGCTGACTGGCGCCCCGGCGTCACCGTTGATTCACTCAAGCATGAACTTGATCAACTAGTGAGAATTCCAGGTGTTACCAACGCCTGGGTAATGCCAATCAAGACCCGCATCGACATGCTGGCAACGGGCATCAAGACCCCCGTCGGCATCAAAATTGCCGGCCCTTCCCTTGACCAAATCGAAATAATTGGTAAGCAGTTGGAAGCCATCCTCACGCCCATTCCGGGCACTGTCTCGGTCTATTCTGAGCGAGTGACCGGTGGCCGCTACATCAAGGTGGACATCAATCGAGAAAAATCTGCCCGCTATGGGCTCAATATCGCAGACATTCAGTTAGTGGTCGCCACAGCCATTGGTGGCACCAATGTATCCCAATCAGTAGAAGGCCAGGAACGCTACCCCATCAACATTCGATACCCACAGGAATTTCGCGATTCCCCGGAACAACTGGAATTGCTGCCTATTATTACCCCTGACGGCAAACGTATTCCATTGGGCGACGTCGCGCGGATCTATATCGAAGATGGCCCACCGGGAATCAAGAGTGAAAACGCGCGTTTGAACGGCTGGACCTATATTGATATCGAAGGTGTCGATTTGGGCAGTTATGTGGAATCCGCTCGCGAAAAAGTCTTAAGTGAGATTGATTTACCACCGCGTTATTCCATTACCTGGGCTGGCCAATATGAATATATGGCCAGGGCCAGCGAGCGCCTGAGTATCATCGTGCCTATTACGCTGCTGTTGATCGTATTTTTGTTATATCTGAATTTCCAGCGTTTTGCTGAAGTCGCAATGATTATGCTAACGCTGCCAGTAGCAATGGTGGGCGCAGTCTGGATACTCTATCTCAACGATTACTATTTTTCAGTGGCAGTCGGCGTTGGCTTAATCGCCCTGGCCGGGGTCGCGACCGAGACAGCGGTGATCATGTTGCAGTACTTGAACCAGTCAATGGTGCATATAACGACTGCAGCTGAGGACAAGCCTGAGGATGACATTTTGCGCGATGCGATTCTGCAGGGCGCCAGTCTCAGGGTGCGTCCCGTAATGATGACGGCATTGGCGACGATTGGCGGCTTGTTACCGGTGATGCTGGGTACCGGCACGGGCTCTGAGGTCATGACCCGTATCGCGGCACCCATGGTCGGCGGTATGGTGACCGCGGTACTGCTGACACTGTATGTCATTCCCCTGTGCTACTTCCTGCTCGAAAAGTATCGGCGCCGGCACCTGTCAAACTCATCGAAAAAGAACCAGGCAGTTTCTGATTAAGCCGGCCCAACGCAGGATGTGTCAATCAAAGCAGCGCTTAAGCCCCCAGGCCTGCTTTGAGATTTCGCAAATACTCCTGTAAATCAGTTAGGCAGGCCTGATCGCCCTGAACCTGCTGTACGACCTCAATTCTAGCCTCAGCGTCGCGTAATTGCTGACCCTCGCCCCAGTGTTCCCAGCGCCAGGCGTCCCAGCGCTGCCGCTCTGCTGGACTCAAGGACTCTGGGAAATTTCGGCCTCGATACCGAAACAGCATCTCGTCGAACCGCACATCCTGAAATTTGCCACTAAATCGCGATAGATCTTCCGGGGCAGCGAGACGCAGCTCTCGCATTAAGGCTTTATCGGCGGCACCGAAAAAACCGCCTTGATAGAGCATCAAATCAGGATCATCAATGATCGGAAATTCGTTGCGCGCAAAAGCTTCGGATATTTTTTCTACAATACCACTGGCCCGCTGCAGCTGGCGCATGTGCAACAAGCACTGGGCAACATCCAAGCCCAGTCGCTGTTCCTGGCCGCTGAGCGTACTCATCGGCGCAATCGCTGGACAGCGATTGACATGAATGGTCTTCAGGGGAATGCGGCTGACGCCTTCTTCCTCCAAGACCTGGCGAGCGCTAAACACCCGTCTGTAGAGCTCGTCTGGCCCTAGCCGAATGAGCTCTTCTGGATCCTCAGTTAAATCAAAACAGATAATACCGTTAGGGTTAGTCGGATGGACGCACAACGGCAGAACCACCGCAAGACAACCTCGGTGCGCGGGATACATTGAAGAGACGTGAACAATGGCGGACTTACCTAACGGATAAAGTTGATCGCGTACAGGGCCTTTGCGCCGCAAGTTGAACAGATAGTCGTAGAGTTTACCCTGTGCCTGGCGCAGCTTCCTGGTTACATCGATCGTCGCCATGACATCCGCCACCGCATCATGCGCATTCGCATGACCCACCTGGTTTGCCTGGGTCAGTTGTTCAAGTCTAAACGACGGTATGCCGGGCGCGCGCTCTGGCCAATGAAAACCCTCTGGACGCAGGGCCTGGGCCATACGGAATAGATCAATAACGTCCCAGCGAGAATTGCCACCTTGCCATTCTCGCGCATAGGGATCTAAAAAATTACGATACAGGGTGTTGCGGGTGAATTCGTCATCGAAGCGAATACTGTTAAACCCAGCCACGCAAGTGCCTGGCTGACTGAACTCTGCAAGAATCGCCGCAATGAAATCCGTTTCCCGCAGGCCCTGGCGCTGCAAGTCAGACATATTAATACCCGTCACTGCAATGGCATCCGGTGACGGCACCACATCGTCACCGGGATAGCAGAACAGGTTCACAGGCTCACCCAACACGTTCAAATCAAGGTCGGTGCGAATGCCCGCAAATTGAATAGCCCGATCCTTCGCGGGATCGATGCCGGTGGTTTCCAGGTCATACCAATAGATAGTTTCAGCCATGAACGAATCATCACACATACTCGGAAGATTTCCAAAACCTATGGTCATGGTCCGAGCCATGTATAATCAGCCCTCAACTTGTCACCGTTCACGAGTGCAGCCCATTATGAGCTCTGAAAACATCAAACCCTTGTTACTTATCCTCGGCCCTATCGCCAGCGCCCTGGTATTTATGGCCCTGGATTTCTTTGGCTGGGAGGCTAAAGCCTGCTGGACCGGCGCTATAACGACCCTCTGTGCACTTTGGTGGATTTTTGAGCCCATTCCGATTCCGGCGACCTCCCTAATACCGCTGGCCCTGTTACCGGTCTTCGGCGTGCTGACCCCGAACGAAGTGGGCGCCGCCTACGGCAGCCCACTGGTATTGTTACTGATGGGAGGCTTTATTCTCTCGACGGCCATGGAGAAGAGTGGCGCCCACCGCAGGGTCGCACTCAACATGGTGCACCTGTTCGGCGGCACGAGCAGTCGCCGCCTGGTCTTCGGTTTTATGGCCGCGGCCGCAGTACTGAGCATGTGGATATCGAATACCGCAACCACCTTGATGTTGTTGCCGGTGGCTCTCGCCGTGATCGAGCGCTCCGACGACGCTGAATTGCCAACGCCCCTATTATTAGGCATTGCATACGCTGCCAGCGTTGGCGGCATTGGCACGCCCATTGGTACACCACCGAACCTAATTTTCCGCGAGATATACCTGCAATATACCGGTAACGAGATCGGCTTCTTTACCTGGATGACATGGGGCGTTCCGGTGGTACTGATTATGGTGCCACTCATTGGGCTTTGGCTCACCCGACATCTGAGCCATCAAGGTCACGTGAATATGCCCGCTGTCGGCGCCTGGCATACGGAAGAGCGCCGGGTCTTTCTGGTTTTCTCTCTAACCGCAATCGCTTGGATGACTCGAGGCCAGCCATTCGGTGGCTGGAGCGAGTGGCTGGGCGTACCCGGCGCTAACGATGCCAGCGTGGCGCTGGTAGCTGTTGTCGCGATGTTTCTGATCAATGACGGCAAAGGTGCGAAGTTACTCAACTGGGAATCTGCCGGAAAAATTCCTTGGGGAATGCTCATTCTGTTTGGCGGCGGTATTGCGATCGCCAAGGGTTTTATCATCTCGGGTCTAAGCGAAGCACTGGGCACCGCCTTATCCGGCATTGCTGGCTGGCACATTGTGTTTATGCTGGCGACTATCTGCCTGACCATCACTTTCTTGACCGAGATGACCAGCAATACCGCCACGACCAGCCTGATGATGCCGATTCTAGCGGCCGCCGCGGTCGCCACTGGCATGGAGCCTGCGCTGCTAATGGTACCTGCCGCCATGAGCGCCAGCTGTGCCTTCATGTTACCCGTTGCCACGGCGCCCAATACCATTGTCTTCAGCACCGGCAGGTTCCCCACCAGTGTCATGGCTAAAGAGGGTTTCGTGCTGAACCTGATCGGCGCCGTGGTGATTACTCTGGTGTGCGCGTGGCTGCTAACTGCTTAAGGAAGGCGTCGCGCTCGACTCGATCCAGTGTTGCCAGCTGTTGTACTTCACGGTAGAACGCTGGCAAATTCCCATCTAGGTTGGCGAGCCACACCTCGAAGCTCTTAACCCAGTCATTGTAGTCCGCTAACGCACCGATTTTGGCATTATTGATCTCGCCCGCCATCCATTCACTGAACACCTGGTCCGCTTGCCCGGCTGCAGCGAGCGTTCGGTATCGAGCTCGCAGGCCCTCAATAACCTGCGCCTTGCCTTCCCGTTTGACCACGTCTGTGGCGGTGCTGGCGTAAATTCCCGCCAGCTCAACTTTAGCCGCACTAATTAAGGTGATGACCTGTGATCGTTGTCGTTCCAGGACCAGATGATTTTCAAGCGCGGCACTTTGCTGCTGCAACTGCAACCAGCGCAGCAATGCCGCATGCTCAACAGCCGTCGCAAAACTCTCGTTAAATCGAGTATCGCCGGGAATATAGACCACTTTGTGGGCTAGCTCATGGAACAGCAACGCTGCAAGGCGGGTGTCATCTCGCTCAATAAATGTGTTTAGCAATGGGTCGGCGAACCAACCCAATGTCGAATAGGCGGCGACGCCAGCATAAAACGCATCAAACCCTTGTGCTGCCAGAGACTGGCTGAACTCGGCTGCTGAGGCCGACGAAAAATAGCCTTTGTAACTGACACACCCGGCTATGGGGTAACAGAAGGTTTTTAGATCCAGCGAAAATTCGGCTGCCGCAAAGACACTCCACACCACGTAAGGCGAACCCACATCAACGTAGGTGGAAAAGGTAGCCTCCAAAGGTAATCCGAGCTCCCGTTCAGCAAACTGGCTGATCCGCCCAGCTAAAGCAATTTTTCGCTTCACCGCAGGTGTTACCGCCGGATCACTCAGCACCGTATCCAGGTCACGTCGATTAACGAGCAGCTGCAACTGGCCGCTGACAGCCTGCTGATAATAGCCCAGTGTGTTGCAACCCATAATCGGCAGCAGCACTAGCAAGACCAGCACTATCGATCGCCGCGAAGACATAGGCCTGCTCACGGCCAATTCCCCGGACTCTTGACACCTGTTTTTTTACCCATCTCGTTCCCCAACGCCAGCTTAGTCCCGGCTATAGCTGTTGGCCAGACTGGTCCACCCTGATATCCTGCAAGTGACAATAGAGCGATTTCCCATTCAGCTTTCATGCTAAAGTTTTAATGAATGTATAAACACTATTTTGGCTTGCAGGACTCGCCCTTTTCCATCGCGCCGAATCCGCAGTATCTGTATATGAGCACTCGCCATCGCGAGGCACTCGCGCACCTGCTATATGGGGTTAAGAGTGACGGTGGGTTCATTTTGCTCACCGGCGAGGTCGGCACGGGCAAAACCACGGTCTGCCGTTGTCTACTAGCCCAGATCCCCAGTGACGTTGACATCGCTATGGTGCTCAACCCGAAGCAGACTGCATTAGAGCTACTAGCGACTATCTGCGATGAGTTCAATATTAACTATGGCGCCGACCACAGCATAAAAACGCTGGTCGACAAGCTCAATTTATTCTTACTGGATAGTCATCAGGCCGGCCGTAAAGCCATACTCATCATCGATGAAGCCCAGAACTTGGCCGTTGATGTGCTTGCGCAGCTTCGACTGCTGACTAACCTGGAAACTAACCAGCGCAAATTACTCCAAATTATCCTGCTCGGCCAGCCTGAATTGTTGACCTTGCTTGGTCGCCAGGAATTACGCCAACTGTCGCAACGGGTCACTGCGCGGTTTCATCTTGACGCCTTGAATCGACAAGAGGTCGCCGAATACATCCAACATCGCATTACGGTCGCTGGCGGTAACCAGTCACTGTTCCCGCCCGCCAGCGTACGTCGAATCTACCAAATTTCAGGCGGGATACCCCGACTGATCAATCTGGTTTGTGATCGTGCCCTGCTGGGAGCCTATGTGGAGAATCAATCTAGAGTGAGCACGGCCATCGTCACCAAGGCCGCACAAGAGGTACTCGGCCAATCAGATCGCCGCGCTTTTAGACTGCAAACAAGCACATCTATCGCCTTGTTGGGCACGCTGCTACTCATTCTGGGCGGCATGTTCTTCATGATGCAACAGAATACAAACGGCATCCCGAGTCTCTCGACGCTCTCAACAATGACACCTCAAACAATACCTCCTGAGACAATGCAGCTTGACCCACCAGCCGACACCGAGACACGACTTACCGCGATTCCAGACACCCCCAAGCGAAATCCAGCCTTCAATAATAAACAGTCACTGAGCAGCCTCGCCGGCCACAATCATTCCGAACCGGCATTGCTCGATGTGCTTGGCAGCTGGCGTGGTGATATGCCAGTAGCTGTCACCGAGCCAATCTGCCCCTCGAGCGCGACCCTTGGACTCAGTTGTTTTCAGGCAGAAATGGATCTCGCTGAAATCGCGCATATGAATCGCCCTGTAGCCTTGAATTTAGGCGATGGGGCTTCGGCGCGATGGGTGACACTCAAGCAACTGAATGCTGACCACGCGCTGTTTAAAGTCGGTAACGAGGAATTTTGGATAGCTCGAAGTGAATTGGCGGCCGCCGGCCGCTTGAACGGTATCGCGCTTTGGCGCTCACCACTGGGCTATCAGCAAGTCCTAAAACTTGGCGACTCCGGCACCATTGTTGATACATTGGTGGACACCTTGAGCATCATCGATACAGGCAAGCCCACTGGAGAGCTCGGGTTTTTATTCGATTTGAATCTAGAACAACGGATCAAAACTTTCCAAAAAAATTCCGGCATTGATCCTGACGGAATGGTGGGTGCCCGCACCTGGATTCAACTCAACAGTATTGCTGGGGCTGACATCCCGTTCTTGAGCGCCGGAGTCAATAACTGATGTCCTATATCCTTGATGCCTTACAAAAATCCGAGCAACAGCGAAAGAATCAGAACACACCGGATCTGATGACTGTTCATCCCACGGATCACCCCTCGACGATTTACAAAATGCCATGGGTTGCTATTACTATAAGCCTAATCATGCTCAATCTCACTGGTATCGGCTTGTGGTTATTTCAGAACAGCAACAATAGACCGACGCTAGCCACCGAAACAGCCACCGCCTTCGAGTCTTCCGCGCCATTGGTTGGCATGACGACTGCAACCGACGCCACGAAACCACGCGAACCCACTTACGCGCCAGAGCCATCAGCCGACCCCGAGCAACGCATTACGCCCGCTGACTTTACTGACCTGGATTCAAATCGAATCATCGCACCCCAACGCATCAGTGAACTCCCGGACGACATTCAACGCCAAATACCGGACCTGGTATTTTCGAGCCACCTGTACTCTGATGACTTTCGGTTGGTCAACATCAACGGCCGAATGATGCGGGAAAACGAATATATCGCGCCTGAATTGCGCCTAGTTGAGATAACCGAAGATGGCGTGATACTCGACTTCCGTGAGTACCGGTTTACTATGAGCGTTATGCAGGACTGGGCCTTCGACTAGCCAAGGAAGCTACCCCGGGAGCGGAACCATCTCCCTGAGGATTAATCAGAATCTCCACTTATAGTAGGATCTGCTGATTCGCGCTCATCGCAGCGCACTAGGCCCACACTCGAGATGGCACCGCCACCTTCATCGCAATGACGGCAGGACACATTTTTCGTGAACATTACGCTACTTGCCAACCACGACATCGCCAGCAATCTCGCCTTGAACCTGTTATTACCCAAACTGAAAGATCATCGCATCACAGTGTACTTGTCATCCAGAGTTGGCAAAGTCGGTGCAAAACCACAGGCGCTAGAAGCACTACAGTCATTTGAACAAGCACTATTGCACAGCCTCAGCGAGGAATCGGATAGCCACGCGAGCACTGCCTCGAGACTGCAATCATTCAGCGCCCTGGGCAAACTGATCGGCAGACCCATCGATACTTTAAATCAGATCAATTCCCCCGCAGGCCAGAGCATTTTGGCGGCTGGCAGACCTGATCTAGTCGTCACTATCCGTTATGGCGTCATTCTGCAGCAGCCTGTAATAGCTCTGCCGAGGCACGGCGTCATCAACCTGCATTCAGGCCCTCTGCCCGACTACCGCGGTGTCATGGCTTCTTTCTGGGGCATGCTCAAGGGTGCTTCAGAACTCGGCACTACCCTCCACTATATCGACGACAGCAGCATCGATACCGGGCGCATTATCAGCACCACTCGCTTGCCAGTTGATCGCCAGCGCTCATACCTCTGGCACGTTCTCAACCTCTATGCTGGCGGGTGTGAAACCATCATCAAAACCATTGAGCTATTACACGTCGGCGAGCCCGTCAAATGCCAGCCACAACCGCCGGTTGGCACCTATCACACCTTTCCGACCGATGCGGATTTAGGACGCTTTTTCAAGCAAGGTTTGAAGCTGTTTGATAGTGATGTGCAATCTGTACTTTCCTGACCCTGAGAAACTGGAAAATACTCATGTTTTTAGCTATAAAGTGTTGTATTCGATCATCAGAACCCTATACTCGCGCCCCAAACACCCTATTTATCCGCGTCAGTCTTTTTTGCCTGGAACCTCTATGTCCGAAACCACCCCAGTGATCACCACATTCCGTGATCTCAACCTACCCGCCGAGCTACTCAAAGCATTGGATGAAGTAGGCTATGAAACCCCTTCACCGATCCAGGCAAAGACGATTCCGTTGCTAATGGCCGGCACCGATGTACTGGGTAATGCACCAACTGGCACGGGTAAAACCGCTGCTTTTGGTTTACCCCTGTTATCCCGAGTTGATGTCACAGACAATCATGTTCAATTGATGGTGCTGACCCCAACCCGCGAACTGGCCATTCAGGTTGCCGAGGCACTACAACGCTATGCCTCTCATATGAAAGGTTTCCATGTTCTGCCGATCTACGGCGGCCAGGAATATTCCGGCCAGATTCGCCAGTTAAAACGTGGCGTACATGTCATCGTCGGCACGCCTGGACGAGTAATGGATCATATTCGTAAGGGCACACTCGACCTATCCGGTCTGCGAGCCCTGGTCCTCGATGAAGCGGATGAGATGTTACGCATGGGCTTTCTTGACGACGTCGAATGGATTCTCGAGCAAATGCCGAAAGAGCGACAAATGGCTTTGTTTTCGGCGACAATGCCCAAAGAAGTTAAACGTATTTCACAGAAGTACCTGCGGGATCCCCAGGTCGTCGAGATCAAGTCTCTGACTGCCACCGCTGAAACCATTACCCAGCGATACTGGTTGGTGAGCAATGCCCATAAGTTGGATGCCCTCACGCGGATTCTAGAAGTTGAGCCATTCGACGCCATGCTGATTTTCGTGCGGACCAAACTGGCAACCACCGAATTGGCGCAGCGACTTGAGGCCAGAGGCTATTCCGCCTCGGCACTGAACGGCGACATGGTCCAAAAATCCCGCGAAGACATGATCAAGCGGTTAAAAAATGGCTCTCTTGATATTCTCGTCGCCACAGATGTGGCCGCCCGGGGCTTAGACGTCGACCGTATTAGCCATGTCGTCAACTACGATATTCCCTACGATACTGAAGCCTATATCCACCGAATCGGTCGAACTGGCCGCGCCGGTCGACGCGGCGATGCGATTCTATTTGTCGCGCCCCGTGAGACTCGAATGCTGTCGGCTATTGAACGTGCCACTCGACAGAAGATCGAGCAACTGGAGCTTCCCAGCACCGAGATGGTGAATAACAAGCGCATCGCGGCTTTTAAACAAACCATCACTGATACCCTCGGCGCTGGCCAGCTGGACTACTTGCGCAACGTGATGGAGCAATACCAGCAGGAACACGATATTCCTGCATTAGAGATTGCCGCTGCATTAGCTAAAATGGCTATCGGCGATCGAGATCTGCTGATCACGGACAAGCCCACTCACACTCGACCAGAACGAGACGATCAGCCCGACAGTCGAGCGCGACCCAATGATCGACCCGGTCGACCCGCCCGCAGCAGCGAGGCCAGACCGCCGAGGCGAGCTCGAGACAGCAAGCCACCTGAAGGCTTGGAGCGCTACCGCATTGAGGTTGGGCACCAGCATGAGGTTAAACCTGGCAACATCGTTGGCGCTATCGCCAATGAGGCGGGACTGGATGCCGCGCATATCGGCCATATCGATATCCATGACGATTTCAGTTACGTGGATCTGCCATCAGGCATGCCCGCAGATATCTTCCACGATTTGAAAAAAGTGCGGGTTTGCGGTCACGCTATGAAAATTACGCGTACCAATGAAGACAGCACTGCAGCGGTTGCCAGCGCCAAACCACGAGCCGAGACTGGCAAGGCGCCCCGCGCCGAAAAGCCCAGATCCGACAAGCCTCGCGCCGCAAAGCCTCGACCTGCGGATTCGGAACAGCCCAGCGCAGCCAAGCCTGAGCCCGAAATCACAGCCTCTGC
>Ga0075467_10002130_pt1 | contig 15758 bp, 18 predicted proteins | sample DEB08_DNA_9_FD_75067 | JGI IMG/M metagenome (GOLD analysis project Ga0075467, IMG submission 75067) | Aqueous microbial communities from the Delaware River and Bay under freshwater to marine salinity gradient to study organic matter... | ecosystem: Environmental > Aquatic > Marine > Coastal ... | reverse complement strand
CCCCAAAACCCCAAAACCCCTACTTTCAGAATTTTTTTAAGTTCAATTCATTGTTTCGTCGTTTCATTTATTATTTTACGCAGAGGACCTTTGGCTGAAAAGGGTGCCTCTCCTGTCCCAGTGCGAACTCTTCGACTGCAGCGAGTGCTGGTGCGAGAGTGGGGCCACTGAGCCGGCGATCTCCGCGTAGCCCTTCTCCAGGTTTTCGACCTGATCTTGGAGTTCCTTGTAAGTGAGGTGCTGCGGGGCCACGAAGCCGGCGTCGCTGAGGAAGATCGTGTCTTGGCGTGAGAGCGAGTCTTCGCGGTCGAAGTGCTGGCTGTCCTCTAGTCGGCGGGCGCTATCAAGCAGCGAGCCGGGCCCCCGCGCGGTTCTCTGTGTCTCCGACATGAGGCTCGCCAGGAGGTCTGCACCACCGAGGCGCTTCCTGAGCTGGATGGCCCGTTCTACGACTCTGCGGGGCTCGACGTGGATGGTAGAGAAGCCGCCCTTGAAGATGGGCTACTGCATGTGACCCACCTTGCTCAAGCACTTTTCGAGTGCTGCCTTGCTCGAGGTGTCTTCGTCGTCGCCAGCGAGTCCGCCGACTTCGATTGCGAGGGCTCTCTGCTCAGCCTTCTTCTTCGCAACAGCGGCCATTTTGATCTGGCGCTGAGCTCGGAGACTGGCCGCTTCCTTGTTCTTCTCCTTTCGCCTGGCGAGCCGTTCCTTCATGGCGTCCATTTGCCTGGCCTGCTCCGAGGCGAGGGTGCCCTCTAGGCGAGCCATATCCTCCTTGTGGCGCGCCATGAGTTTGGCAGCCTCCTCCTGGGTCATTCCCCGAGTGAGCTCAGCCTGCTGCTCGCGCTGCTTTTGCAGGAGTATGGCGTCCTTTTGCTTCGCAAAGTTCGCCATGGCCTTCGCCTCTTCGTCCTTAGCCTTGTCCTCCATGCCGGCTAGGAGCTCTTCCTTGTCCCTCAGCTCCTTGAGTCGCCTCTGGCGGTCAGCTTCGATTGCCTGCAGCTTATCTTGCTTCTCCTTTTCGACCTGCCTTTGGAACTGGCGCAGCTCCTTCTCTTGGGTGCGCTGCTGCTCTAGCAGGTACTGGCTGAGCGTCTCGGAGGATTACTCGAGCTGGCTGAGGGCCTACAAGGCTGTCTGCCTCTCGCGGCCCTGGTGCTGCTTCAGCTGGCCCTTCAGCGAGGCCTCCTTCTCGACGCGCAGGTTCTCCACCTCGTCCTGGAGGCGCTGCTCCTTCTCGTTGTACTCGATTTCGACGTCCATCTTGCGCTCGCTCTCCTCCTCTGTCAGCTTCTCGATTCTTGCCCTGTAGTCTTGGGTGCTGATCAGGCCCCTCGCCTTCTTGTCCTTGAGGAACCTGTACTGGGGCTCAAACTCTGCCGCAATCTGCTCGTACTCACCCTGCTTCTGGGTCATCATTTCGAACACTAGCTTCTTCAGCACCTTCGAACGCTCTGCGAACATGGCGCTCATCAGGTCTCGCAGCTCTGCATGGTGCGCTCGGTCGAGGTAGCCCTCGGTGGCCTGAATTTGCTCACTTGGTGAGAACTCGGCGGAGATCTAGTCGATGAGGGCCCTGCCGCGGGCTTCGGCTCCACCTTGGCCGTCGTCGAGGATGTTGTCTAGACTCTGAGCCACGCCTTCGACGAGCTTCTCTTCTTTAAGCTGGGCGAGCTCACCTTGGCCCGTCTTGCGCTTCCTCCTGCGCTCCTCCAGGGCCGCCTTGAGCTTCTTGTGCTGGGCCTCGTTGTCTTGCGCGAGCCTCTGCTCCCACTCTTTGGTCACCTGGTCGAGCTGCCCCATCAGGCGCCGCCTCTCGCCTTCGTCGGCTGCGGTCTCCATCCTGCGCTTGAGCTCCTTCTTCCTCTCCTCGGTTTGGGCCGCGGCTTTCGCTGTCCTCTCTACCTCCTGGTCCAGCTCTTGCTGCACGGCCTGCACTGCCGCGTCCTGCTCGGCCGCCTGCTTCTTCAGCCCCTCTTCGAGATCGATGATGTCGAGCTCCTAGTCGAAGTCGTCCAGGTCGCCTTCCGCGGCCGCGCGTCCTGACTTGGAGCGCACCAGCCTCTGGGTCGCCTGCTCCATCTCGCGAGCTACCTCGGCGAGGCGCTTCTCCTCCTCCTGCACCGGAGTCAGGGCCGCCTGGGCTGCCTCGAGCTCGTGGCTGAGGCTCTGGCCTCGCTCCTGCATGTCAGCGATGACGTTCATCTCGCGCTCCTTGGCATCCTCCTCCACCTTCTTCATGCGGGCAGCCCGTCGCTTCCGCATTCTCTCTTCGAGGTCCGAGAGCTGCTTTGCCTTGTCCTTCTCGAGCTGGCTGTCGAGATCGGCGACCTGGTCCTTGTACTGGGATAGCTTTTCACTAAAGGCCTGTTCGCCCTGGAAACCCTTGTTCTTTCGCTAGAACTCCTGCAGCTCCTTTTGGAGCTTCTCGACTCGACGCTCCCTGTCCGAAGCGATCTTCGCGTCAATTGCGGCTTTGGCGTCCTCGTGCTCCTGCTGGACATCAAGCTCGGCTTGCTTCAGCTCCTGCTGTTCTTGGGCCTTGATGACCTTCAGCTTCCGGCTGAACTTCTCAGAGTGGGACTTCTGCTTCTCGGCCAGTGTTTCAACTGTCTCCTGCATGCCTGCTCTGCGTCGCTTCCTGCGCTCCATGGCGTCGCTGAGGAGCCTGCTCTGCTGAGCACCCTCCCCCTCGAGGAGTGCGTCGATGCTCCCGAGTTTGCCCTGGATCTCACCGAGCAGCGCCTGACTGTCCTCCTGGCTGGCGCCCGCATGCATTCTCTTCTTGAACTCCCGCAGAGCCTTTTTGCGCTCTTGGTCGTTCTCCTCGAGCTCGTGAGTGATTTCCGCCTCGTGGGCAGCCCTAGTCTTTTCCTCCCACTCTCGCGCGAACTCCTGGTCGTGCTGCTCGCTCTCAGCAACGAGGGCCTGGCCCGTCGCCACTGGGTCAACGTATCCTCCGTCCTCAGCCGCAGGGTCCTCGAGTGGGCCCTGGCCTCCGAACCCATCGGCCTCGTCGAGCCCAAGGTACTGCCTGAGGCAGGCTTGGTTCTCGCGCACGAACTCCTGCAGGTCTCGCAGGGCCTAGATGCGTTCGTCAAGGAGTGCCTCTTCGCGCCGACGGCGCTCGTCCTCTTCGTCGTTGGCTGCCTCTTGCGCCTCCTCAGCCTGCTCCAGCTGGGCTCGCAAGACCTCGTAATCGGTCTTGAAGTCCCTGAGCAGCTGCGAGAGGTCGTCGTACCGCGGTCCTTTCGGCAACGGCTCGGGCTTTTCCTCTTCTTCCTTGGCCAGTCGGGATCCGAGGCGGTTGACGCTGGCGCAGAGCGAGGCCCAGCACGAGCGCTTCTCGCGGTCACGCTCCTCCTGGGCTGCTACCTTATCGTGGTAGATGTTCGTGCTCGCACCGTCCCCAGTGGCGAGGTTCGTCTGGGCCTTCCTCTAGAGGTAGACAAAGAGCCCGACTACTCCGAAGTTGAACGCGAGCAGCATCACGAAGGTGCCTGTGATGAAGGGCCAGTTGGGGCGCACCCGCTTCTCCTGGCCTTTGATGCCCACTGCAGAGAGAGACTCGGCCGTCATGCTCTGGATGGCCGCGCCGGGGTTACTGCAGGCCTCGTTCGCCGCCTTCACCGCGATCACGGTGAGCTTGCTCTGGTCTTGCGAGTCTGCGAAAACGTAGATGCCTGGCTCGTCGAAGGCCTGGGCCCACGTGCGCACCTGGACCCCAGCTGCCACCAGGGAGGCGAGCTCGTCGAACGGGGCGCGGTCGTAGTCCTGGTTGGTGTTGAGAATAGAGTCCTTGAGGTAGATTGGGTACCTGGCCTCTACTGCGTCCACGTCGAAGAGGATGACAGCTCCCACGTTCGTGCAAACTACAGGGTTCGAGATTGCAGTGGGCGCCGCAACGTCCGCTTGCAGGACCTCTTGCAAGGATCTCCCTGAGGCTGCGAGTGCCCTTCGCTGCCGCCGCAGCCGGGTCGAGGCCAGATCCGTGCTCGGAGTGATGCCACCCTGAGCGAGCAACCTCTCGTTCGTGCCGTAGTCAGCTGTGAAGGAGCCGTCTGCTGCTCGCCCGAGGCTCGTCACAGGGCAAGCGCCCTCCTGTGTGCACGATGCGCTTCCACCGAAGCCAGGGTCCGTAGTTGGATCGAAGACAGACTCTGCGCCTGTCACGGGGTCTGTGATCTTGACGGTGCCGTCCGCTTGGAGCGTCGTCACGGGCTGCGAGGCCCGGCACGTGGCATCGCAGACCGAGTCTGCATCGGCCACGAAGCTGCACTGGCACAGGCCACTGCCGGGGACAAGCTCTCCGCCCTCGGGGCCACACTGTTTCTCGCAGAGCGCCGCGCTGTCCGTGACGCAGTTGCCCTCGACGTCGGCCTCGACCCCCACGGCGCAGGGCTCCTTGACGAGCAGCTCGCAGTCAGTCGCTGCGTCGGCCTCCGGGTCGCCGTCATTCTTGGGTTTGTAGCCGGCCTGACAGAGGCAGCTGCCTGTCGACTTGATGAAGGTCCTGAACTTTCCGATGCAGGTGCAGGTCAGGGCCCCTCCAGTTTCGGGCGTCGTAGACGACGGCCCGCACTTGCGGCAGCCTTCCTGGCCCTCTAGAGCGCTGTACCAGCCGACCTTGCACCTCAGGCAGCCACTTCGTGCGACTGTGCCCTCCAGCTTGGCGTAGGTGCCTGCTGGGCACGGCAGCTCGCGGTAAGAGGAGAGGGGGCAGTAATGGCCTTTGGGGCAGCGGTACCCCCGGTTCAGGATTCTGCTCGTCGGGGCCGGCGAGTTGGTCCTACCGAGGCACACGGAGCCGGCGGGACAGTCAAGGCACTCGGTGTTGTAGTCGCTAGTGGAGTAGGAGCCACGTCCACAAGGAGAGCAACCGCTCGCCTCGTCGTAGTTCTCTGGACTTCCTGAGCCGAAGGAGCCGCCCGGGCAAGGCTGAGGATAGGCGCTTCCGGTGGGGCAGAAGGTGCCGTTCACGCATTTCGCGAAGTACTCGGTGCCGCGCTCACAGTAGAAGCCTGCGGGGCACGGAATAGGAGCCGCCGCTGTGGCCGGGCAGTAGGCTCCCGCCGGACAGACCCGAGGTGCGGACTCCCCTCCCTGGCAGTAGGTGCCGTTGTTGCACATCTAGGGGGTGACCGTGGCCAGCTGGGAGCAGTAGAAGCCAGGAGGACACGGGTCGCATGTCCGCTCAGAGGTGCCCGCGCCTGTCGGACGGTAGGTGCTCACTGGGCACGGGAGCGCCTCGAGGGTCCCCTGCGGGCAGTAGTGGCCTGGTGGGCAGGCGTACGCTGCGAGGTCCGAGATGCCCGAGTCGTCGCAGAGGTAGCCCGGAGGGCACGACAGGCACTTGGCTAGGGAGTCAGCGCCTTCCCGGGTAGTGTACGTCTGCTTTGGGCAGGGAGTGGGCTCGGCAAGCCCGGCCGTGCAGTAGTGACCCGGCGGGCAGGGCAGCTCCTGGCGGGTGCCATTCCTGCAGTAGTAGCCTGCCTCGCACGCAGCGCAGGCCTGCTCGCCTGGTGCTCCTGCCCTCGAGTAGGTTCCGTCTGGGCAAGCCTTCGGGGCCACAGTGCCCTCCACGCAGTAGAAGCCAGCCGGGCAAAGGTCTTTCGTGAACGTGCAGGTGCCAGACGTGAGGCAGCCGAGGTCGGGGAGGGCAGCGATCTCCGCACCAGCCCCTCCCACGCAGTAGAGCCCGGCAGGACAGAGCCCAGTAGCTTCCGTCCTCCCGCCACCAAGGCAGTACTTGCCGGCCGGACAGGGCGAGCACTAGGCTGCTTCTTCAAGGCCGTAAACCTGGGCAGGGGTGTACGTTCCCGCGGGGCAAGGCTCTCCTTCGGTAGTGGCGTTAGAGCCCGCCGGACAGTACCTCCCAGCAGGGCAGGGAGAGGGCGCCGAGGCCCCTTCTCCGCAGAAGTAGCCGGGTGGACATGGAGGGCAGACCGCGAGGCCCGGTCCGGGACCGTAGGTGCCTTGCGGGCAGGGCCGCTCGGGCTCACCGGCGCCACAGTAGTGAGCCGCAGCACAGAGCCTACCGGTGGCCCCGTCGGCTGGCTGGGAGTTATTGGCGCCTTGAATGCAGTAGAAGCCTGCCGAGCAGGCCGGCAGTGCGTGGGGCGCGTAGTTGGTCAGAGCTGGCAACGGGCAGTAGCGTCCCTGCGGGCAGCTCTTACAGCCTGTGGCAAAGAACTCGTCCTGGTACGTACCCGGCTCGCAGGGCACTGGGGCGGGGGTACCCGCGGGACAGTAGTGACCGAACGGGCACGGGCCTGTGCCATAGCCCCCGATGACGGTGAGGTTAGTGGTGCTCTGGCGAATCGTGGCAGCTAGGGCCGCGTCGAGTGTGTAGGTGGGGAAGCCCCCACCAGATGCTGGGTACGCGAGCCTACCCGCGAACAGCCCTTGTGGCGCGGAGCTAGTCGTTCCGGAGCCGCAGATGTAGCCAGCGGCACAGGGTCCAGCGGGGCTGCTCAGGCCGAGGTTGCTGTTGGCCCCATCGGCGACGACTCCGCACCACTTGCCCGGCGGACAAGGGACGCAGTCGGCCTGGCTGCGGGCGTTCGCCAGCGGGCCGTAGGATCCATGGGCACAGGGACTCTTATTCGTAGTGTATGTCGAGCTCTGGAGGGCTCCCCAGTTGGCAAGAGCTAGCTCCTCGAGAGTCAGGTCTGCACTCCACCGCGCAGCGGAGCAGAAGTAGCCCTTGGCGCATGGTACGGGCGCTACCGTCCCGAACCCTTCGCACTCATAGCCGCCGGGGCAGGGGCTGCAGGTAGCCGAGCCTGAGTTTACCTGGTAGGTGCCCGGTGGACAGAGGTTGGCGCCTTCTCTCAGGAGACCGTAGTAAGGGGCTGCATTTGCGGTGCTCAAGCCGCAGAGCGACGCGCAGAAGGAGCCTGGCGGGCAGAGGGAGATGGTGCTGTTGTCGAGGGCAGCTGGGTGTCTAGCGCCGCTCAGACAGATGTAGCCAGCGGGGCACGCGTTGGTGCACGTCGAAGACACCGCGGTGCTGGTCAGGCCGTAGGCAGCGCAATAGCGCCCTGTTGGGCAAGCCGTGCAGGCTTCGGCCGAGCTTCGGAGCCCAGCGGGGTCAGCCAGGGCAGCAGTGAGCGCTCCGTGCGTACCTGGCGGGCACTCAGGTGGGACAGACGAGCCCTGGGGGCAGTACTGGCCTTCCTGGCAGCGCTTGCCCGCCGGCTCGGCGACTGCGTTGGCCTGGGAGTAATCGCAGGAGTAGCCGGCCGCGCATGCCGAGGTGTAGGTGACCGAGGCAGGGCTCTCGCAATACTTGCCCCAGCTGCAGAGCTGGCACTAGGCAACGGAGGCCAGTCCGCGAAGGCTTGACTCGTAGCCTGCAGGACAGGCGTGGGCGGCTGGAGCCTGGGTCACGTCGACTCCGGTGCCGGCCGGGCAGAAGTACCCGGCAGGACAGAGAAGGGCCTCAGTCGAGCCAGTCGTAGGGCAGTATCGCCCCTCTGGGCAGACCATGCACGAGGCCGAGAGCTCGAAGGGCTGGTAAGTGCCTGGCGTGCATGGGCTGTGAGCCTGGGAGCCAGACGGGCACTGGGATCCGGCGGGGCACTCGTGCTCGGTGTCTGTCACCGAACCAGCAGGACAGTAGTAGCCCGCCTGGCAGTTGGGACCTGGCTGCGACATTCCGCGGTGGGGGCACTTGACTCCCGCGCCGCACCCCGTGCAGTCTGCGGCTGCCGCGGCACCCGTTGTGGCTCGGTAAGTTCCAATCGGACAGGCTGTCGGCGTGTGCGATCCTGCAGGGCAGTACGATCCGGAAGGGCAGGCAGTCTGTGTGGCTGTGGCGGCTCCCATCACGCAGGAGGCGAGGTCGGCGCAGAAAGGCAGGCTGGATGCGTCTGGCGCGGCCACGTGGGTGCACCAGTAACCTGCGGTGCACAGACCAGTGGGCTGAGCGAGCCCAGCGGTGGCGCAGTACTGTCCAGCCGGGCAAGGGATGGGGTTGCCCGTCTCGAGCGGGCAGTAGAAGCCGATCGGACACGCGCTAGGCGTTGCTCGATCTACGGAGCCCCCGCAGTAGTGGCCCTCTGGGCAAATTACTAGCTTCGTGGCAAACCCAGCAGCAGGGCCTGGGCAATAGCTGCCGGGCGGGCATGGCTGGCAATCACCCACGCTCTGGGAGCCGTCTACGTAGTTGATGGTGCCGTCAGGACAGGGGATCTTAGTTCTCCTCGTGCTGGCAGCCCCGCTCACGGTAATGGAGGCAGGGCAGTAGTAGGACTCCTGCGAGGTTGCAGGTGTGCACTTTGTCACTGCCGAGTCCGTGCACCAGTAACCGGCCGGGCATGACTTGCAGGTGCCCTGGCCCTGCTCATCCTGGTAGGCGTCTGGGCTGTACGAGGTGCCGCAAGGGGTGGCAGTCACGGCTCCTGCGGGGCAAGCGAAGCCGACAGGGCACAGGCCGCTAGGAGGCTCTGCAACCCGGGCGCCGCCCGTGCACAGGTAGCCTGCCGAGCAGGTCCCCGTCGGGGCAGCGAGGCCGATGGAAGCGCAGTACTTGCTTGGTGGGCAGGCCACGCACTAGCTCAGGGCGCTCGCACCCTCTGCAGCCCTGACCGTACCCGCAGGGCACGGGATGCCCGAGGAACTGCCAGCCGGGCAGTAGTGACCCGCAGGGCAGTTGACCGGGAGAGCTCCGGACAGGCCGGAGGTCCCACCTGAGCAGTACTTCCCTTGCTCGCAGAGACTGCCGAGCATGGCACTCACGCCCATAGCAGCAGCTGGACAATAGCGTCCGGCCGGGCAGGGAGCAGCGATAGGAGAGGCAGCGGGACAGTAAGTGCCTGGACCACACTTCCCACCGTAGCCGGAAGCGGAGATGGCAGGGTAGATCGTCTGATAGCCACTTGGTGCCGAGGCGTCTCCTGGAGTCGGGGTCGGCGAAGCGGCGGTGCAGTAATAGCCCTCCGTGCAGGCTCCAGTCGGAGCTGCGAGCGCCGCGGTTGCACAGTAGCTCCCGGGGTCGCAAGGAAGGCAGTCCACTTTCGAGCTGCGCAGACTCCTGGAGTTGTAGGTTCCAATCGGACAAGGGTACTGAGTGGCCGATTCCGTCGCCATCGGGCAGTAGTAGCCAGCGTCGCAAGCCGTGGGCGCAGTCGCTTGCTGTGCGCAGTGGTACCCCTCGGGGCAGGGGATGCAGAAGCCTTTCTGGGCCATTGGTTGGTAGGTCCCGGCTGGACAGGGCGTCTAGACGGGAGAGCCAGTCGGGCAGAAATGGCCCGCGGAGCAAGGGGTGGCTTCTGGCGCGGGCACGGAGCTCCCAGCAAGGCAGTAGAAGCCCTCTTGGCAGAGACCCGTAGGCTGAGGCACGGTGCTAGTGCTGTCGCAGTACTGGCCTGCAGGACAAAGCGAGCACGATGCCAGGGCAGGGAGGCCGGTGTTTCCTTCGCTCCACTTGCCGTCTCCGCAGTGGACAGGGTCGCCTGTGGCAACCACGCAGTAGTGATCGATCGGGCAAGTTCCATAGTTGGCCGTGGTCTCGGCGGCTGTGTAGCTCGCCTTCGTTGCCCCGGCCTTGCAGAAAGACCCAGCCGCACAGTCACCCGTTGGGACTGTCTGAGCCTCCCCAGCGCAGTACTTCCCTGACGGGCAGAGCGCGCACGCGGCCGCTGAGCCGGCCCTCAAAGCCGGACTGGACGTCCCGGCTGGGCATGCAGTCGTGGAAGTGGCCCCGGCGGCACACCAGTAGCCAGCTCCGCAGTCGACCTGGGCACGCATTGCAGAAGTAGCGCACACTCGCCCAGCTGCGCAGGTGGTGCAACTAGACTACGCAGGGTAGGGGTTGTAAGTTCCTGGGGCGCACTCCGTCTGCGTGGCCTGACCTTCGTTTGTGTAGTGGCCAGGGTCAGCCGCAGTTTGCGTCTTGAAGACCGAGCCCGCAGGGCAGTAGTACCCGGCCTGGCACAGCCCTGTCGGTGCGGGGTTGCTCGAGCCAGCGCAGTAGGACCCAGCCGGACAGGTAATGCAGTCACTCTCGGCCCACTTGCCCTGATCTGGGTTGTATGTTCCTGCTGGGCAGCTCTGGGCGAACTTTGAGCCTGTGGGGCAATAGCCACCTGCTGGGCAAAGTCCACCAGTCACTCCGTCGATTGGGGCGGCAGTGAAGGCTCCCTCAGAGCAGTAGTAGCCTCTGTCGCAGAGGCCGTCGGGCTCTGGCAGGCCCGTTTGCGAGCAGTAGCGCCCTCCCCAGCACGTGCTGCAATCTTGCACCTGACGCAGCCCGGTATTGGGACCAAACGTGCCTCTGGGGCAGGGTTCGGGGACGAAGATCTTCTCCGGGCAATAGTAGCCGAGTGGGCACATGAAAGGCAGCTTCGTGTTCTCGGGGCAGTATTTGCCCGCAGGGCACGCTCCACAGTCGGCGGAAGCGCCACCCCTCGTGAGATCGCGATAGAAGCCTTTGGGGCAAGTATTCTGGGTTGCAACAACAGACCCCGCCGGGCAATAGTACCCTCTGGCGCACTCGTTTGCGGTGTATTGGGTCGAGCCTGCGTTCGTGGCGTAGAAGCCTGCAGGGACGGGAAGGCAGAGGTCGCCGGAGCTTGCCCCCACAAGCGGCTGCCAAGTGCCCGCAGCGCATGTGCTGACTTGCGAGCCCTGGCAGTAGCGGCCTGCTGGGCACGAGTACGTCGTGCTCACGTGGTAGGGCCTCTCAGCGGTGCCTACAGCGCAGATGTAGCCATTCTCGCAGGCGTTGGCGTCCATCTCCGCCGCGGTCGTTGTCTCTTGGTCGCAGTACCTGTCAAAGGCGCAGGCTGAGCACGAAGAGGCACCCGTATTGGAGTAGAACCCGACTCCGCACACGACCGGGTCGATAGTCCCGGCCGAAGGGCATTTCCAGCCTGCTTCACAGGGTGCACACGCTCGGGTTGCCCCGGTACTTGCCTAGAGACCTGGCACTCGGCCGTAGGTGCCCGCAGGACACGTAGCCGGATTCGCCGAGGCTGCCACGCAGTAGTGGCCGAGAGGACAGACTCTGCAATCAGGCTCTCCTCGAGCCCCAGTGAGGACTCCGTTGGGCAGATTGTAGTTGTAGTACGTGCCCGCCGGGCACGGGACAGCCGTGGCTGAGCTTGAGCCTGTAGGGCAGTAGTGGCCTTCAGAACAAGGTCCAGTCGGCAAGGCTTGTCCACCGCCGCAGTATCTGCCTGCAGGGCAAACCAGACACTAGGATTCCTCTACGTTGTCAATCTCGGGGCTGTAAGTGCCAGCAGGACAAGGATTTTGTGTAGGAGAAGAAGTGCCTGCAGGACAGTAATGGCCTGGAGCGCAAGTGACCATTGGGTTAGTAAGCGTATTAGGCCCAAGGGCGCCTACAGACGTCGTTCTTGGTGCGCAGGCGAATTTCGCGGGGCACTGGAGGCACTCGGCGTCTGTCGTGGCTGTGGTGACGTCTGAGTAGGTCCCTGCAGGACATGCGGCTTGGTACTTCCACTTTGTGCCTTCGGGGCACAGCTGCCCGAACTCGCAGTAGATTGCAGTGTCCGAATGTGTGGCTCCGAAGAAAGGGCACACCGTTCCAGCAGGGCAGTTTACGCAGGCAGTTACCTCCGCCTAACTTTCTAAAGGCTGGGACGTGCCAGAAGGGCACTGAGTTGGGAAAATGCTGGCCTCCCCACAGTAATGCCCTTTGGGGCATGGTCGGCACTGAGCCAACTCCCTCAAGGAATCGAACCCAGAGTAAGTGCCGGCAGGGCAAGGAACGTAGGGCTGAGTGTTTGTCAACGTTTCTGTATCCAACGGACTTCCTGTAGACCCAGCTGGGCAGGCATACCCAGGGGGACATTTAACAGGGTAAGTGGCATGCTATGGGCAGAAGTTGTATTCAGGACAAGCCAGGCACTCCGCCAGCGCTTGGCCGCTCTTCGTTGGGAGGTAAGTTCCGGCTGGACACGGCGTTGCGATGTTGCTTGCGCTCGAGGCTGGGCACACGGCTCCAGAGGTGCAAGGCAAAGGAGTGGCTGATCCTAGCGGGCAGAAGGAACCAACCGGACAGGCTAGGCAGCTGTGAGCTGCATATGATCCTCTAACTGGATTGTAAGTTCCTTCAGCACATGGGTAGACTTTGATGACCCCGTCAGCATGATTGCAGTAATGACCTTCAGGGCATTTAGAATGGGCAGGAGCTGCAGTTTCTGAGCCTCCTTGGCAAAGATAGCCGTCAGTACACACCGAACAGGTCGTGAGCGAGCTCCCTGCAGGCGCCCAAGTTCCCATCGCGCACTTTTGCCTCGATTAACCGACAAAGCCAGCGGGCAGCAAGTGGCAAGTCTCTTGGCCGACAAGAGACCACGAAAACGAGCCTTCAGCGTTAGGGCAGGGGAGACAGGAAGCTTGGCCTACCTGATTTTAGTAGGTTGCAGGAGGGCACTTGACAGGTGGTAGCTCGCGGGAAGGGCAATAGTGACCTTTTGGACAAGCCGTACAAGCCTCAGGCCCGATCCCCTTGTAAGTCCCGGCGGGGCACAGCACCTCGTTTCGATTGGCGCCAACGATGTTGACAGAGGCAACACCCGCTGGGAGGTGCCAGCAGTAGCCTTTGCCTTCCTCGGCGTACATTCCGTTTGGACACGGTGTAGCGATGCCAGTTATTGAGCACTCGTGATTGACTGGGCAAGGTATGCAAGTAGGCGAAGCTGCAGTTCTGTACGTTCCAAAAGCGCATACGACTGTCGCTGGCCGAGTCACATCTGGGCCAAAAAAGCCTTAAGGAACTGGCTCACACCTGCTTGAGCCTGGAAGTGCAAATTCTAGACCGAGTGTACAGGGAGATATCTATGGTCCTGACGAAATTAGTCCACCAAGACATTTGTGACCTGCTGTGCATAGCTTACAGCTCGTCTGCGCTGTCTCGTCCTGGTAAAAGCCGTCAAGAAGAGCACAGTCAATGTTAGATAGAGGGGACGTTGGATCAGGACAGGCAGAGCCCACAGGACACACTGTTGGAGTGCCTCCGTCGGTAGAGTACCAACCGCTTGGAACAGCAACAGCCTCGTTTCCAGAGCTGCAATCGAAGCCCGCAGGGCAGAGGTAGGCGTAATTGACGCCAGCTGGTGAAAAGTAGCCCGTGCTCACTGAGACTGCTCCTCCGAGATCACTGCAAGTTTGACCGGCTTGACATGCTGTACAAGTTCCTGACGCTAAGAACTCCCCTGCTGAGCATCTTTCGTTGAGCGAAGACTCAGAAGAACAGTCCTTGATGTAACTTGGACACACCATAGGCGTCGAGGTGCCTGCAAAGCATAGCTCACTTGAGGTGCAAGGAGTTGGGGAGGGTGCTCCCAAGGGACACTTAGATCCGAATGGACACATCTGGCAGGCAGCTCCGCCAGCTGAGTAGAAGCCTGGGGCACATGCGATAGGCTCCTCAATCTTTGAGACAAACTCGTATCCATCTTGGACAGTCTAAGGATTTTCTTAAGTTGTTCTCCAAGTATTGTCGGCGAGAATTGCCTTTTGTCCAAAGACACAAACCGTTCCAGGCTCGCAAGTGAGAGAGAAGCCAGCACCAGCTGCAGACCATTATCCAGTAGGAGCTTAACTTATGACCTGAGTCGAGTCGCAGATTGAGCCAGCTGGGCATGAGGTGCATGTCATTTCTGAATCAGCAGAATAATACCCTGGTGCGCAAGGTACCAGTTCGTAGTTTCCACTACTATCGCACGAGTAGCCAGCTGGACAAGCTGAACATGTTGCTTCTCCACGTAAACTGAACGTTCCAGAAGCACAGAGCTGAGGAGCTAGGTTTATTGCTGGGCATTGAGCTCCAGCTGGACACAGGGTACATTCTGTTAGTTCCCCAGTTGAATAAGTTCCCGAGGGACAATCAACCGGAAGCTAATCTTTGTAGGGACAGAACTTGCCTGAAGGACAAGGAGTGCAAGTCCAGGCTTCTCCTAGAGAATATGAGCCATCTGAGCACGCCTAGGGTGCAGCACTTGCTGATGGGCATCTGAAGCCAGGTGGGCATGGGAGGCAAACGTCAGGGGTTGAGGCATCTACGTAAAATGCTTCAGTTGTCTGGGAAGCCCCGCAATCAATCACATTGATTCCATCGGGGCTGATAGAGCCTGCAGGCACTGCAGAGCATGTCGTTTCTCCTGCTGCAGAGATTGTTCCTGCGAGGCATGGTGAGGGTTCTTATCCACTTGGGCATTTGAAGCCTGCTGGACATCCAGTGCATGATGATGATCCAGGTGCTGAAAAACTTCCTGTTGGACAAGCTGTCACTGTAGCAGAGCCATCACAATAGTTGTCAGCTATGCAGGTGGCGCATAAGGTCGTCCCATCTCCGTTATCTTTGATGTACTATCCTGCTGAGCACGATGTTGTGAAGGATGCTTCGGTGCTATCTGCTCCAGCACCATACTCATTCTCTGCGCGAACCTTGGCAAGGTAGGTGGTGCCTGGTAAGTAGGAACTGATTACATACCAATTTTAGCTCAAAGAAACTTCATTTTCAGCATAAATTTGCCCAGCCTGCTTAACAGAGACTATAACCTTCTTTGACGTCAAGCCATTTCCACCCCAATCATTATCAATCATCAAGGTATACTGCGCTTTAATTCCATCTACTGTCATAGACATGGTGGGTCCACTCATTTGACCAGGGGTTGACTGAATCCATGGACCATTTGAGTTGGTTGCAGAGTCAGCACTCCAACCATCAGAGTTTTGAACAGCTACTATCGCTTTGATAGGATCATTCACAGTCAGGCCTGTAAGAGTGATCAGATTCATCATGCTTATTGTGCATTATCTGGAAGACACAACAAGGACATTATTTCCTGCGCAATCAGAGCTCTCCACAAATGTCGAATCACTCTTTAAGAACTGAATCCTGTATTCATCAACTTCCATCACGGCAGCTGATTGAGCTTCCCAGTTCACCTGTATGCTTAACCCTACGAGTGTGAGGGTAGGTACAGGAGGGGTTGCATATACCTTTACTGGCATAAATACTATCCCTGAGGAATTTTCGTCTGAGTAATCTCCACAGGCAATACTGCTGCAGGCTGCAATCTTGAATTTGATTGCAAAGCCAACAGGCATGCTCCATGGATCAACTCGAAGGGTGTTGAAGGGAATAGAACACAATCTGTTACTAAAAACCTGAGCTGCATCACTTGGTACACAGTAGGTGTGAGCATCTGAAGTAGTCCACCCACCATCACCTCTTCGGATTTACATCTTGTAGGATGTAAATGGAAAGGTATCCGATCCCATATTGGCCCATTCGAGCTCAACATTCAGACCATCACTGCTGGTTGAAGAAAAGCCAGCCATAAACTTGTCTGGGATAGGAATAGTCTACAACACGTCGGAGTATTCACTTGATCCTTCGATGTTGGTAAAAACCACTCTTATCTCATAGTTAACTCCAGACGCCATTGAGAGACTCTCATCTGGACATGTGGTCACAAATTCACCAGTGTAGGTAATTATCGGCTGTAGAGGACAGACTCCCCATATTGAGGCAGTTGATGTCTTCATCTCGACTCCAAACTCGGTAACGCTTGTGTCTGCGTTTACCCACTTAATGGCTAAGGTATTCAAACTTGATGCAGACTCGTCCAAAGTCGGAGTTGCTGGCTTGGCAGGTACTGCCGCTTGCACGACAGCTGCTAGGGCCAGCAACCAAATTAGGGTTGCACGGTTCCACATTTTTAAATTAATCAATAAATAATAAATATACATACATAGGGGGTTTTGGGGTTTTGGGG
>Ga0075467_10002126_pt1 | contig 15768 bp, 13 predicted proteins | sample DEB08_DNA_9_FD_75067 | JGI IMG/M metagenome (GOLD analysis project Ga0075467, IMG submission 75067) | Aqueous microbial communities from the Delaware River and Bay under freshwater to marine salinity gradient to study organic matter... | ecosystem: Environmental > Aquatic > Marine > Coastal ... | reverse complement strand
GCTCGGCTCCAACCTCCGTGACGTTCTCTACGTCCTCGACGAGCCCACCATCGGCCTCCACCCGCGCGATAACATCAAGCTGCTCAACACCCTCGAGGCACTACGCCAGCGTGGTAATTCCCTGCTCATCGTCGAGCACGATGATGAAACCATCTCCCGTGCCCACACCCTGATTGAGCTCGGTCCGGGGGCAGGCAGTGAAGGGGGGGAACTGATCCCACATTCAACACCCGACATCCAGCCATCAACATTCAAACGCCGACCCATCCCCAAAGCGAACTCCCGCTCCGGCTGGTTACGTGTCAACGGCTGCACCGCTAACAATCTCAAAGGGATTGATGCCCGCATCCCCATGGCGCGGCTCACCGTGCTCACCGGTGTCTCTGGCTGCGGTAAATCCTCTCTCATGCGTGGCTGCATTTCCCACGCCGCGGGCAACCACAAATCACAAACCGCACACTACCAATCCAAGGCTGGATTCAATAAGATAAAATTCTGCTTCGAAGTGGACCAAACCCCTATTGGCAAAACCTCCCGCTCCTGCCCAGCCACCTATGTGAAGATCCTGGATACCATCCGCCAACTTTTTGCCCAGCTCCCTGAGTCCCGTGCGCGCGGCTTCACTGCATCACGCTTCTCTTTTAATAACAAGGAAGGCCAGTGCGCGGAGTGCAAGGGTAACGGCCGCATCAAGCTCGAGATGGATTTTCTGCCCACCACCTGGCTCCACTGTGAAGCCTGTGATGAGATGCGCTACAATCCAGCGACCCTGGACATTCGCTACAACGGCAAAAACATCGGTGACATTCTCCGTATGAACATCCGCCAAGCTGCTGAGTTTTTCTCCGCCGTGCCCAAACTCCACCGCACCCTAAGCCTGCTCGCTGACACCGGCCTCGGTTATCTCCAGCTCGGCCAGCCCAGCCCCACCCTCTCAGGGGGCGAGGCACAACGCATCAAGCTGGTGGCAGAACTTACCAAAGGAAGAAAGTCGGTTAGTAAAGCACCCCTCCAGCACAACAATCTCTACCTGATTGAAGAACCCAGCATCGGCCTGCATCAGCAGGATGTGAACAAGCTCGTCGATGTGCTGCACCGCCTGGTTGAAGAAGGTCACACCGTCATCGTCATCGAGCACCACACCGCTATCATGGCCGAGGCAGACTACATCATCGACATCGGCCCGGAGGCCGGTGCCAAAGGTGGCCGCATCGTCACCCAGGGAACTCCGGAACACATCACCCAATCCAAGACCTCCCGCACTGCCCCCTTCCTCAAAGCCGCTCTCAAGCAAGGGTAATGAGAATCTTAACGGGAACCAAGAACATCACCCACTTCAAGGGGCTTTGCTAACATAAACTCGGCAGCACTCATCCGACGTGATCCGTCAGGTTGCAAGCACTCAATCTCCAGAGAGCCCTCGCCACAGGCAACACGGAACACCCCCTCGATGGCAAGCACTTCTCCCGGCTTGCCCGCTGAGCCATCTACCCGGACCTGAGGAAAAATCTTCAGCCTCCGTAGCCGTCCCTTTTTATCCTGGAAAGAAGTCGAGGTGCCCGGCCACGGCTCATAAGCACGGATGCGCCGTTCCAGCGCCGTGGCAGCTTGTGACCAGTCAAGCTCACCGTCTTCACGCATCAGCTTCGGGATATAACTCACCTGATTCTCATCCTGAGGGATCCGCTGCGCCGTGCCAGCAGCCAGCTGTGCCAGTGCCTCGCTCAGAGCCTCAGGAGCGAGCTCTGCAAGCCGGTCATGCAGTTCACCCCCAGTCTCCTGCGAGCCGATCGGCGTTTCCTTTTTAAGAATAATGTCCCCGGCATCCAGGGCCTTGACCACATGCATCACCGTGATCCCGCTGTGACTGTCGCCGGCATCAATAGCCGCCTGAATACAGGCCGCACCCCGGTACTTGGGTAGCAGGGATGCGTGCAGATTAATGATCGCCATCGACGGAATATCGAGTAGCGCCTGCGATAAAATCTGCCCATACGCCATCACCACCATCACATCAGGCTGCAGTGCTGCCAAGGCAGCGAGGAAGCCCTTGTCCCTGGCGCGCTCAGGCTGCATCACCTCAATGCCACGAGCAAGGGCCAGCTGCTTGATCGCCGGAGCACTCAGCAGCTGCTTTCTGCCTACCGGCTTGTCAGGCTGGGTTACCAGGGCGACGAGCTTATAGCGATCCTGTCCCTCATCAGCATCGAGTAGGGACTGAAACGACGGCAGGGCAATGTCACCCGTGCCCATGAATACGATACGAAGCTTGCGCATGCCTGTCTTTACCCGTGCCGCCAACATTTCCAAACTCCAAAAATCAAAAAGAGCGGCAGGGCGATCAAGGTAAGGATTTTTTGGACAGAATGAACAAAATTTACAAAATAAGATCGTCGAATTGGGAGAACTTGAGAAGTTAAAGGGTCTATACGTGAATTGTTTGGATTCAAATGACCATCAGCCCATGGAAAAATTCTGTTCATTATGTAAATTCTGTCTAGCGCCGCAGGCATCAACGACTAAAATACCCCTAGCTTGGTCGCCCTGAAAAGAGCGGCCAATCCGGACTCAAAGGTGATCAGTCTGCCTGCGTTTGGTTGACGCCAAATTTTAACTGATAACTGTGATGACGATAAAACGCCTTGAAGCCCGTTACCGCACGGGCACCCTTGGCGGCAGCGGCATACTTATAAACCCCTGGCTTGAGATGGATCACCAGGCTCGAGCTGGCCGGCACGGTGACCACGCGCCGCTGAGGCCCATCGACACCGAAAACCATCTCCTGGTTGAAGTCATTACGGATCTTCACACGCGGTTTCTCCTCCACTTGCCTGACTGCCACCGGAGGCACGAACGGCGGAGTCTCGGGAGCACACGAGCCTGCCAACAAACTCACCGTGGCCATGACCATCGATATCGTTAATGAAACCGCCCTTTTCATCGCTTGTGATCAGCCAATATCTGCTTGCAACAATAGACCAGAAAGCCGGCATCCCCATCAGCCTTAAAAATAGAGCGTGTAGCTACGGTTAGCCTCCAAGACCTTGTAGCGGGAAACAGGCCGGAATTCCTTCGCCCCCGCCGAGTATTGATAGACCCCTGACTTCAGCTTGAGCGACTTGCTTGAGCGGGCCGGCACGGTGACCTGCGTCTTCTCCGGGCCTTCCAGCAACACCTCGATATCGGTGTATAATTTATTTTTCAGCTTGAGCCGCGACGTCTGCCCCTCGCCCCCAATGGTCGCAGAGGCACCTCCAGGAGGAGCGGTGTAAAAGTCACATGAGCTGAGTGATAAAGCCATCAGGGCAATGGCAAGCAGGGCGGATAATGGAATGAGTTTTATGATCATAGCTTAGCTTGTTGGCTGTTGATTCATACACCATCTACCTGGCCACCCCAATCACAAACCCATCACAAATCACTCCGCATCAGACGGCTCAGCTATTTGCCCATAACAGCAAGAGCAAGTGCCCGGCACTAGCGCGGCACGTTGACCGTCTTGGAGTAATGGTAAGCGTGCTCTTCCATGATCTCAGCACGCGACATGCCCGACTTCTGGGTCAGCACCAAACCTTTGTCGCTGAGCACGGTGATACTGATCTCGACCCCGACGAGCTGACCGACCTTGTCAACACCCTCTACTTGAAGGCCATTGCCAGCTAACGTAAAATCATCCTTCTGGCTTGTTTCTTGACCTATGGTAATCCGATCTATCCCCGTGGCAGTCTGCACCAGAAAGGTCACCGTCAGCTCGTAGATATTTTCCACCAGTACGTTTTCGGCGGTAAATTCTTCAGCGTCTGTGAACTCAGTGCTTGATGACAAATCAACCAGACCAAGTACATTCGCAAATGCATCATCCGGATCTACGATGTGTCGGTAAAGAGTGAACACGGGATAATCTCCCACGGCACCTGCAGCGGCACCAGAAATCTGATCCCGGTAAACCAGCCGGTAACTCACCGCCGAGACATCACCACTACCGCTAGCAACATCGCCGCCATACCTGTCAGCAATACTGGTGAAAAAGATCAACCGGCTGGCATTGCTGATTTTCTTGTTTGCCGGGCCAACAAGTGTTGTGCTTGCGGTTACGTCACCTACAAGCTCAGGCTCAACTTCTGCATACAACCACATGTCGCCACTGCCATCATTGCGATATACCATGGCCTCAAAATCCTTGCTGATGGCATCCAAGGCCTCCTTGGCCTGGCGCGCTGCACGCACCTGATCCCGACTCTCCCGGTAGGTATCCATACCCATGCTGGTCATATACATCACCATGCCCAGCAAGATGACGGTGATCGACATCGCCACCATGAGCTCGAGCAAGGTGAAACCCTTTGCCTTGGCTGATGGGTGGGGAAATAAATGACTTTTCATGATTGGTGAGTAGCGGGGTAATAAAAAAGAAAGTCCTTAGCGCATCGCCGCCATATTTTTGGTGAATAAGAGCCTGCCCGGATCTGCTGGACTCCATGTGGCATTGATGTAACTGTAGAGCACGTTGGGAAGCACGTAGAACTCAGTCCGGAAGGGAATCACCACATCCGTGTAAGCCGAAGCAGAAGTTCTGGTGGTATTTGTCGGATGCAGGTCCTTAATTTCCCCGGCCGTTCCCAGCACCATTTCACCACTTGTATTATAAATCATCTGGGTCATTTTCGCGTAATACACCTTGCCCACCAGGACCCCCGGTGCCAGTTCCGCCTGAATTTCAGCCTGGTGGAAGGTATCATCCAACCTCCTCACCGAGGTCTGGATAACGAAATCCACCCCGGCTACCGTACCGGATCCAGTGTAGGGGTCCAGGGTTCCGTCCGGGCGCACACTACCCGGATTGCCACGATATTGGTAGATGAGCACCGGCCTCTGATCACTTGTTGGAGCTGTAACATTTGAATTCCTGATCCATTCAAATGCCTTTTCAAAAACGGTGGAGTAACCCTCCCCCGACCTCAGCACACTCAGCTCATGCTCAAGTGCGGTCGAAAACCTACTGGCCTCCTTAGCGCTGAGCGATTTGTTTATCCCTTGCGCCGCCGGACCAAAGACAATCATGAATGAAGATATCATGACCGCGACCATGCCCATGGCAATGGCGGTCTCAACGAGGGTGAAACCGCGCTGTTGATGGCTATTTTTACTTGGGCTCAATGCTTGTTTCATATCAGCAAATTCTGGACATTAGAGGTTAGGGTCAATCTGGTCGGGGTGGCGGAATATCGAGGTACCCCCATTTCGCCAGATGACAAAGCCACCGGCATTTTTCTCACCACCACTGGCAGAGGCTGTAGGTGCGGCTTGCCCGGGAGCCAACATACCAGCCCGGATGACAAAGCGCGGCACATCGTTACCACTTGGGGCGGGGTCGGTGATCATTCCTTGGGAGTTGAATTCGTAATAATAACAGGTGGAGGCACTATTACCCGGAAGCGTTACGGCTACCGTAGATAGATCCGGAGCTGTGCCCTGTTGACTCAAACTACGCACAAAAAACACGCCATCGGGAAGTGTGATTCCGCGGGAAGCCGTGATCCAATTAAGCCCATCCTTATACTGCACCACCATGTAACGCAAATAACGCTCACGGTGCAGGCTGACAGCGCTGTTATTGGTAGCATGAATCAAAACCCGGGCCCCACCCTTCTCGAGCGCCAAGGCTCGTGCCTGGGCAAAGACACCTTCCGCAATCGGCACAGCCATGCCCACCCCACTGGCCTTGGTGACGTTTTTGATCCCAAAGGAGCCAATGGTCATCAGGGTCAGGATGATCGACATGACAATAATTATCTCAATCAGCGTGAAGGCAGGCGCCAACTGCAAGCGTGCCCGGTGGTTAAATGAGGTGTCTTTCATGGTTTGCAGAGGGAAGATTAAAAAGAGGGAAGATGGAGTGCTGAATGATTGAGTAAGCTTGAAGAAATCCAGCTACCAGGAGGTAGCCTATGGATTTTCAAGATGGATGAAAGCTTCTTTTCAAAAACTAATAGCCTAATTCAACACCCCCCGCAAGCATTCATTGTAAATACAACGTAAAATATTGCCTGGATAAACACCGCAGCGCACCCGCACCCGAAAGCAGACCTCGCTGCCCCCACTTACTTCAGCTCATCCACATCAACCGCGCCCCTAGTGTTGAGGTCGCTCGCCCGGTCGCCTTTGCGGCCAAAAAACCTAGCCAGATCAAATCCAAAATAGCGGGCACATGCCAGCAGCACGGCCGTAGCCGCAGCCTCGTCCAAGGCGCCAATCAAGGGAATAAAATCAGGAAGGACACTGGGGAAAGCCAGAACTAGCAGAGCCAACAATGCAATCAGGCCAACAAAAATATTCTTCATGGATGTAATTAGTCTACGCCTCATGAGGAAATAGACAAATACTGAAAAGAAAAATGATCGCAGCTGCGTCGAGCATGCAGCTCAAAGACACCCATGAACCCGTCAAATAGGTATAGCCTACATGCTTACCGAGCTTAAAGCCGAATAGCTGCGCCGACTATTTTTTACCGGCTCTTTTCGCTTTCTTTTTTGTCGCTGCCTTTTTTGTCGCTGCCTTTTTTGTCGCTGCCTTTTTTGTCGCTTTTTTGGCTGGAGATGATGTGACCGGGTTTATATCAATCAGCTGGGTACCCGAGTCTTTCGTTGTCGAATCTTCGGATTCCTCCATCTCCTCGTCAAATCCACCGCCCCCGGCACCGAGAATAAAGGCAAGGTCATCCATGGCCAGGCTGGTGGCAAAACCCTCGTCGCCCAGCACGTTGGTGACCAGCTGGGTCTTCTGGTGCTGCAGCACACGAATTTTCTCCTCAACGGTATTGCGGGTAAGCAGACGATAGGCGATCACCTTGTTTTTCTGGCCAATCCGGTGGGTCCGGTCAATGGCTTGGTTTTCCACCGCCGGGTTCCACCATGGATCATAGAGAATCACGTAAGATGCCGATGTCAGGTTCAGACCAGCACCACCCGCCTTGAGCGAGAGCATAAAGACGGAAGGATCCTTGGTAGTCTGGAAGCTTTCAATGACCCCTTTGCGGTCCTTGGTCTGCCCGGTGAGATAGTGGAATGGACGGCTCTCGACCTCCAGACGTGCCTTGATGATATCCAGCATGGAAACAAACTGGGAGAACACCAGTACCTTGTGACCCTCTTCCCGAAGCTGATCGAGCAGGTAGAAGAGCGCATTCATCTTGGCACTTTCCTCCTTGAGGAACTTAGGATCAATCAGGCCGGGGTGACAGCAGATCTGACGCAAGCGCATCAGTCCCTGAAGAATGGCAAACGAGTTTTTCTTCACCGCTTCATCAGAATCAAATCCTAACAGCGCTTTCTGAATTCTCTTGAGCTCTGCCTTATACATCTCAGCCTGCACGCCTTCCATCTCAGCAAAGACTTCCTCCTCCGTTCTCGGTGGCAGATCCTTGGCCACTTGCAACTTGGTGCGGCGCAGCAGAAATGGGCGTAAACGCGAGGCGAGGCGGCTCTGCGCACCCGGATCCTTGCGTTTATCAAAGCGTTTCTTGAAGTAAGCTCGGCTACCCAGCACCCCCGGCATGGCAAAAGCCATCAGTGACCACATATCCATCAGACGGTTCTCGATGGGAGTACCGGTCAGTACGAGGCGGTTCTTGGAATTAAGATCGCGCGCCGCCTTGGCGGCCTTGGAGTCTGGGTTTTTGATCTGCTGACCCTCATCCAGGATGGTTGTCAACCACTTAACCTTGGCCAGTTCTTCGCCAGAGAGACGCAGTTGTGCGTAGTTAAGCACAAAGATGTCCACCTCGGTTTCAAGCACTTTAAGATCGAGATCGTCACGGGTGCGGAGGATTTTAACCCGGAGTTGAGGGGCAAATTTTTCGGTTTCTGCTTGCCAGACATCGATCACGGATTTGGGACACACGACGAGTGATGGCGAAACATGTTCCATGCCTCCCTTTTCAGCAGCCTCCTCCTCACGAAGCCAGAGCAGATAGGTGATCGACTGAATGGTCTTACCTAGCCCCATATCATCGGCCAGCAGCCCGCCAAAGCGGTTGGTGGCAAGGTAGGCGAGGAAATGGAAACCCTCGATCTGGTAAGGGCGGAGTGTCGCATTGAGTCCTTTGGGCAGTGGCGGCTCAACCTTGATCTGGATTTCACGGGCACGGTCTTTGATTCGCTTCCAGGCCTTGGGATCAAAGACTTCCGCAGCCTTGGGGTCCGCAAGCTGAAGGGCGTGCATCCGGTGGGTCTCCCCGGTAAGGTCAAACGGATCAAGACCCAGACGCGTGACAGCATCACGCTGGTCCGCATCGAGTTTGATTTCCAAGCGCATCCAGCCACCGTCATCCATACGGACATAACCACCACGAGCGGCAACCAGCGAACGGATCTGGGCATTGGACAGCGTCACGCCCTCCACATCAATGACGATGCGCAGATCAAACCAATCGATCTCCTGGTTCACCACTTCGAAACGGATGGCTGCGGTCACAGGATCTGCCAGCAGTGTCAGCAGCTTGCCGTCCATCTCGGAGACCAACGATTCCGGCAAGGCCTTGGCCCACTCAGAGAATTTTTCTGGAAAAAGCTTAGTGATTCGGGATTTAAATGCATCCAGTTTCTCATCATAGGTGAGCCCCATCTGGGCCAATAAAGTCGGCACAGGATAGAGCTTCTCACGACTAAACCGGAGCAACTCTTTGCCTTTGACCGGCTTCTGCTCAACCAGCTCCCACTCATCCTTGATACGCTTTTCCTCGCGGCGCTCTTTTTTCTCAAACGCCCTGACATCAATGACCAGATGCTCGGTTTCAGCAGCGGTAAGCCCCTGCTCAATCTTCATCTTGAACCTTGGATACAGGTCAAGATCAGTGACACGCCTGCTCAACGACTTTGGCAAGCTGGAGCCTATTTTGCGGAGAAACTCGACCCCCTCCAAGCTATCAATGACGTTCTTGGGAATGTGGTAACGCGGCTGGACCTCGGTCTCGGTCAACCAGCGTGGCGGACCCGGGAAAATGGTTTCATCAGATTGATAAAGCACCTCACGCCCGGGAAGCAGGCGCACCGAGTGTGTTACATGCTCACCCGTCGAGGTAACAAGCTGCAGCGCGAAGCAAGTGGGCATGTAAGGATCATCTTCACAGATCCAGCGCAATGGTTTGGTAACCACATTGAATTCACGTTCATCAAGATTGACCACATAGCCCTTGAGCGCGGGCTGGCGGAAAATCCGGTTCATGAACTGACAAGACAACTCCTGGTCAAGGTCAATCCGTGCATCGCCCTCGTTCTGATAGAAGCTCAGAAACTGTGCCCATATCAATTGACTCGCGGCTTCCATGCGTATGGCAGAATCATCAAAGAGTGCCACAAAGCGATCGATGTCCGTCTTTTCGCGCAGCGGTAGCCACTCACCTTCTCCCTGACCTTCTCGATATTCAACGCGAGCCTCATTAATGGTCGATAGTAAACGAAAAGAGGCATGAACCGGTTTATCAATGGAAGGACGCTCATTGACACTTTCGATGCGTTCGTACCAGCCAGCTACTTCACGTTCCCGCTCCCACTCGTGCATCTTCTTCTGCACCGCCTCAAGATCGGTAATCGCATCGAGAAAATCGGCATATGGCAGTTTCTTTTTATAGAATGCGTAGGCGATGTAGTTCCAAAACTCCATGATGTCTCCCGGAGGTATTGGCCACAATTCCAGCGGCTCGTAACTGACAATTTCCCAGCGCGGGTTGAGGCGTACCAGATCATGGTCGTGGATCGCCCCCTCAATCACGTAACGACGATAACGCTTTTCAAGTTTGTTGACAAAATCAGCTTCCTTGTCGTCAAGTTCACGCTCAAGCTTCTCCTCGATAACATCGATAATGGGGGTGTCATCAAACTCATTCGGGCTCTCCGGAAGGTCTTCGCCGCGTTGCATGCGCTCCATCATGGTCGCATACATACAAGTGCCCGCTATGATCTCGTCCTCCGCTGTGCAACTGCCAAACCAGCGGTTGCCCTGCAGGCGCAGACTGGTGCGGAAAATCCCGGTGGGATCCTCCACCCGCCCCTGGATAAACAGGTGGTTACCAAAAATCTGGGTGACGGCGCCATCCTCTTGCAAAGCCTCGCCTCGTATGCGCGCTTTTTCTGGAAAACTATTAAGAAAGTTAAGTGTTGCTCTGTCTGGATTCATTCCTGGTGTGATATTGCGGTGTTAAATCGTTGTATCGAGTCATACGCCTGTGGCCATGCATCGGGCCCACCGCGAGAGTGACTCCAGAACACAGAATGTAGAATACTTAAAATCCGGGCGCACCATCGTCTCTATAAATCTCATAGAGACAGGTAGCCCGGAACTTGGGGAAATTATTATATGACAGGTTTTTAAATTCGCGCAATAAAAAGCGTCATCACGGGTCATTTTTCCAGCCCGCGTGTCAGCCCCGGGCATGATCGAGCAGCCAGGACAGGTAGCTGGCCGATCCATCAACGACCGGAAGAGCGATGATTTCCGGATCATCATAAGGATGCAGGCTGGATAATTCACGGCTCATCACTGGAAAAGCACGGCGGCTTGTCTTGATAACTGCTAAAACTTCGTCTTCACAGCAAAGTTTTCCCTTCCATTGGTAAATCGACTCCACAGCAGGCAAGATATTAATGCACGCTGCGTATTGCCTTTCCACTAAACATGTGCCAATCTGTCGCGCCTTCTCAGCACTTGGGAACGTGCATAATACCACCATTGCTTCAGTCATGGCTTGAAACTAGGCAATTTTCCCATCCTCTGCAACGAAATCCCGCCCCTTATGAAATCCGGATTCCTCGACAAACTCATCACCCGTCTCGACCAGGTTGAGCCCGAAGACGTGCAGAGACTCATCATGCGTCTGGTGAGAGAAAAGGGCTTCCTCGAGAGTGTTTTTGAGGCCCTGCAAGAAGGGGTGATGATCCTGGATCCGGAGGGCCAAATCACCTATCTCAATAAAGCGTGTTCACGTATTTTCGGCATCGATCCGGCCACCAGTATAGGTCAGACGCTGGCAGCGACCGTCCGGGGTTTTGACTGGGACAAACTGGTAGACCGGGATCGCATCGTCAGCCGGGACATGGAGATCCTCTACCCGGAGCAACGCCACCTCAACTTCTACCTCTCGCCGATTCGGGGTGAAGTCGAGGACGATGACCACATGCTCGGATACGTCCTGCTCGTGCGCGATATCACGGTTTCTCGTAAACAAGCCGAGGAAAATGTTGAGAGCGAAAAGCTCAATGCCCTGACACTGCTCGCCGCCGGAGTCGCCCACGAAATTGGCAACCCGCTCAACGCACTCGACATCCACCTCCAATTACTCAACAGAAAGCTCAACAAACTCCCCGGCGACCAACAACAAGAGCTGTCACACCACCTTGAAACCGCTCAAGGAGAAATTCGCCGCCTCGACACCATTTTAAAGCAATTCCTCCAGGCCATCCGGCCGACTCAGCCCGAACGCGAATCCCTGCAAATCCACGACCTGCTGCGAGACACCCTCAACCTACTGGCAGCTGAGCTCGAGCAACGCCACGTCAAGGTCAGCCTGGACCTCGCCTCGGTCGCTCCCTTGCTGCAACTCGATGGCGGCCAGATCAAACAGGCCCTCTACAATCTTCTTAAAAATGCCTTCCAGTCACTTCCGGCAAGTGGCGGCCAAATCGACATCCTCTCACGTGTCACTGACTACGAAGTCACCCTCACCATCAGCGATCACGGCTCGGGCATCCCCCCCGAGGTGATGGGCTCTATTTTTGAACCCTACCATAGCACTAAAAAATCCGGCTCCGGCCTCGGGCTTCTCATCGTCCGCCGTATCGTCCGTGAACACGGTGGCGAAATCGAGATCGAGAGCAAGGCCGGAGAAGGCACTACGGTTACCATTTCCCTGCCCCGGCAAGACCACAACGTCAGGTTGCTGGAAAACCAGCATAACACCTCAGTCATTGACGTAGAAACTTCTCCCACCCCCCTGCAATCATGACCTCTGCAACCTTACTCATTGTCGATGATGAAAAATCTACCCGTGACGGCCTCCGCATGGCCCTCGAGGATGAATTTGACTGCTATCTCGCATCGGACATCACCGAGGCCCTCGCCGTGCTGCAGAGTCAACCGATCGATCTCATGCTCACCGATCTTCGGCTCGCTGGTGAGAGTGGCATGGATCTGCTCGACCAGGCACTGACTTCCCCCAACCCGCCGGTTTCGATCATGATGACAGCCTATGGCTCAGTGGATACCGCAGTCGAAGCCATGCGCCGGGGAGCCTGGAACTTTGTCACCAAACCACTTAATCTTGATGAAGTCGAGCTACTGCTCAAACGGGCATTGCGCAGCAAGTCGCTGGAAAAAGACAACATCCGTCTTGGCAACGAGGTTCAGGAGCTGCGCGAGAAGGCAGGCTCCAGTAAACATGGGCTCGAGAGTCTCATCGGCAAATCCCTCGCCATGCAAAAAGTCGGTGAGCTCGTAACTCAGGTTGCGCCAACCCGAGCCACCGTGCTCATTGAGGGGGAAAGCGGCACCGGCAAGGAACTGATTGCCCATGCCATCCACCAGCTCAGTGGGCGACCTGCGGATAAACTCCTGGTGGTCAACTGCGCTGCCCTCTCCCCTCAGCTCCTGGAAAGCGAACTTTTCGGCCACGAAAAAGGAGCCTTCACAGGTGCCTCGCAAAAGAGGATAGGACGCTTTGAGCAAGCTGACGGCGGCACTATTTTTCTCGATGAAATCGGGGAAATCGATCAAGCCACTCAGGTCAAGTTACTGCGTGTGCTCAGTGAACGCACCATCGAACGTGTCGGCTCAAACACGGCCGTGAAGGTGGATGTCCGGTTGATCGCCGCCACCAACAAAAACCTACGAGATTTGGTCAGCAAGGGGGATTTCCGCGAAGACCTGTTTTTCCGGCTGAATGTAGTCCGGGTGCTTATGCCGACACTCCGGGAACGCAAGGAAGACATTGTCATTCTGGCCCAGGCGTTTTTACGCGAGTTTTCAGCAGAAAACAACAAGCCGCTTAAAAATCTCAGCGATGATGCTCTGGCGATGCTGCGCTCTTACTCATGGCCAGGCAACGTACGCGAACTGCGTACCGCAATCGAACACGGAGTGGTCATGAGTAATGACCCCATCATTGCAAGCCACCACCTCCCCTACTTCCTCAGTTCCCCAGAGCAAATAACCCCGGCGCGGCTTGACAGCCCGGCTCAACAAGATGCCCAAATAGCTCAAAAGGAAGAAATCACGCTTGCCTCAGAGGAGGAATTCAATTTGCATGTGCTGGAACTTCGAGCCATCAAACGCGCGTTAAAACATACCGACAATAACCGCACAGAAGCTGCGCGCCTCCTTGGCATTAGCCGCCGCACCCTGCAGAGAAAACTCAAGGACCTTGGGAGCTTTGGATAATCCAGCACCGTCCATGCGTAATCGTTGCTCTTCGCTTCAGTTCATCCATCACACCCCTTCATCGCCCGCACCCTTTTTAAAATCCATCTATGAGCACCTCCAAACCCGAAGCACCAGGAGCATGGGATACCGCCAGAATCATCCGCCGCACCACTTTCTTCGTGCTACTGGTAGGTCTGGCCATCACCGCGATCCTCTTCACCTTCAGGGGGCTGTCGTCACCTCGCGGGATGGAACAAGCCCAGACCGGACGCGAAATAGCCCGTGGCAACGGCTACTCGACCAAGGTGATCCGCCCCATTGCCCTCTGGCAGATGGAGCAAGCTGAGATGGAAGCACCCCAGCTGGAACAATTCCCCGAAACCTACCACGCGCCGCTCAACCCTTATGTGTATGCCGCGGTGCTTTCTGCAGCGGGCGGAACAAATCAGGATCGTTGGCGGATGCCAGAAAAATCAAATATCTATCAACTCGACCGCATCATTGCCGCCACTTGCGTCACCTTCTTTCTGATATCGATAGGGATTAACTACCTACTGATCTCAAGGATTTTCGATACCACGATCGCCTCCGTGACGGCACTGATGATGCTTTTCTGCGAGCTGATGTGGAAACTATCCCAATCAGGCATGCCCCAGATGCTCATGCTCATGCTTTTTTCCTGTGCCATGCTCTTTCTGTGGCGCGGCATTGAGAGCTCGGAGGAGAATAAACCGCCACTCGTTCCAGTGCTTATATCAGGTATGTTTATGTGCCTGCTGGTACTTACTCACTGGCTCACGATATGGATGTATCTCGGCTTTGTCATCTATGCTGCCATTTATTTCAAGCCTCGCCGAGTGATCACGGCAGCACTCATAGGTATGCTCGCTCTGTTTGTGCTGCCGACGACCTATTTCCTCTATAACAGTAATACGGGCAGCATCTTCGGCACCGCTTATTACGCCATCCACAACGGCCTGGGATTATCAGAAGACACGATCATGCGATCGCTCTCACCAGAAGATAATACCCTTAGCATTAAAGGACTAATCATCAACATCATCGAGACGACCTTGCGCCAGATTTCAGACCTCCACAGGAATATGGGTGCCATTCTCGCAGCCCCCCTGTTCTTCCTCGCCTTACTCCACCCCTTTAAACGTCTGTCCCTGGCCACATTTCGATGGCCCCTGCTCTTGATGTGGATCTGCGCTGGATTAGGCATGTCCATCTTCGGCCTGAAGCAGGGGGAAATGGATCCCAACCAGATCCACATCCTCTTCGCGCCACTCATGGCTGCTTACGGACTCGCCATGATATCTATTTTATGGGCTCGGCTCGGCATTGCACAACGCATCGACACTTTGCGCAATGCCCACATCATCATCATTGTTGCCATCAGTGCGGGACCGATGCTTTTCTCCATCCCAAAAGACTTGAAGATCGGCCTTCTTGCCGAAGGCTATGGCGGATACCCACACTGGCCTCCTTACTTCCCCAGAGTATACAACCACACCCTTGCAGATACCACGACCAGCAAGGATATCATTATCTCAGATGTCCCATGGGCAGTGGCATGGTATGCTGACCGCATTTCCGTATGGCTACCCAAGAATCTCGAGCAAATCGCAGAAATAGAGTCGATCGCCAACAGTCAAAGCACTCCTGTCAGCGGCATTCTCATTTCCCCCTATTCTTACAGCGAGGCCGGGATTATTGATGTCGGAACGCTAAAAGGTAGCTATGGCGAGCTATATCCGCTTGTGTTTAACGCCTGGGCACGCTTTGGTGGTGCCGCCGACTTCATTGACACCCATAAGAATTTCAAAGGACTCTCCCAGCGCTATAAGCATCAGTATCCACTCTTCAGCTACGGCTTCATCATGTATTATTCCAAAAACCCAATGATTGAACCTCTCGACTAAAAGCAATCTCATGCCACCTGCTAAAAAAGAAAAATCCAGCAATAAAGTGAAGGGGGACAAGCCCCCTAGTTTTGAGGTTGCCCTTGAGGAGCTCGAAGCCATGGTCGAAACCATGGAGTCAGGGCAGCTACCACTCGAAAAGCTGATATCAAGCTACGAACGCGGGGCCAAACTCATCAGCCATTGCGAATCCGTTCTCAGCGATGCACGCGAGCGGCTTGAACTTATCACTCTCAAACCCAAATCTGTCAAAGACGACAGCCCATCAAATTCCAAAAACAACTTTAACCAAGAGGACGCTCAAGAGGGCACCTCACCCTCAAACGATCATAATGACGACGAAATCAGGCTCTTCTGAACTACCCAAGCTTCTCTCACAAATCAAAGGCCCAGAGGATGTCAAGGCACTGCCCGATGACAAACTCGGGGAACT
>Ga0075467_10002124_pt1 | contig 15787 bp, 14 predicted proteins | sample DEB08_DNA_9_FD_75067 | JGI IMG/M metagenome (GOLD analysis project Ga0075467, IMG submission 75067) | Aqueous microbial communities from the Delaware River and Bay under freshwater to marine salinity gradient to study organic matter... | ecosystem: Environmental > Aquatic > Marine > Coastal ... | reverse complement strand
GCGAAGTCATCGAATTCGTAGACGTCGAAATCGAAGCCCTTCAGGAAAAGATCGCAGAGAAGCTCGGCTATGACCTTAAAGGTCACCGACTTGAACTGTACGCCGTACCGCTCAAAAAGCGCTAAAACAGCGGACCACGCCGCGCCGCGAGCCACCACTGCTCGTCCACGCTGCGTAACAATTAAATTGCGCGGCACAAAGCGGCAGACGCCCCGTCCACATTCCCGCAAAGACCCAAGACCTCTGCGCGTGCCGCGTGAAAGGGCCGGTAGCCGCCCAATTCGTCCTAAAACGCGTCAATCTCGGCCAAAGCCGCGCGCAGAGCTCCAGCCTCCACCAGGGCACACCGATTAAGCCGCACCAAGACTGTCGGCTGAAACGCCAACAACCGATCATAAAGCAGCACAATCTGCCGCCAATCTGTGGTCCCCACTTCATTCGCTCTCAGCGCAGTGCTTGAATGGGCATAAGCGCCTCCTGTCGTCGGTGTCGACATAAAGACGCGCGAGGTTTGCAGATTTCGGCAAAACTTCAAAAAGTATTTTAGATTTTCTTCAAGGCCAGCACAGCGTTCAGCCCGCCAAATGCAAACGCATTCGACAGCGCATATTTCACCTTTGCTTCGCGCGCCTCGTTCGGCACGACATCCAATGCACACTCCGGATCAGGTTCCTGATATCCGATTGTCGGTGCGACAATTCCGTCTTTCAACGCCATGACCACGGCCAATAACTCGACCGCGCCGGTACCGCCGATCAGATGCCCATGCATAGATTTCGTCGATGAAATCATAACCTTGTCCGCATGGCGTCCAAACACATTGGCAACGGCCGCACATTCGGTCTTGTCGTTCGCCGCCGTTCCGGTGCCATGTGCATTGATGTATTCAACTTCGCTCGCATCAATCCTCGCGTCGCGCAGTGCCCCGGCTATGGCGCGAGACGCCCCCTGTTGCGATGGCATAACAATATCCGAAGCATCCGCGGTCATCGAGAACCCAACAATTTCGCAAAGAATATTCGCGCCGCGCGCTTTGGCATGCTCGTATTCCTCGAACACGAAAACGCCCGCGCCCTCGCCTTGCACCATTCCATTTCGGTTGGCCGAAAAAGGCCGGCAGGCATCGCGTGACATCACACGCAAGCCCTCCCATGCCTTCACACCGCCAAAGCATAGCATAGATTCCGAACCACCCGTGATCATCGCGCGCGCAGCACCATTGCGCACCAGCCAAAACGCCTGACCCATCGCATGGTTCGACGAGGCACAAGCCGTCGCAACCGTAAACGACGGCCCCTTCAGGTTCCAGGTCATCGACACATGGCTGGCTGCGGCATTGTTCATCAACTTTGGCACAATGAACGGATGAACGCGATTTTTGCCCTCTTCATAGACCGCCCGGTAGTTTTCGTCCTGAGTGGTCAGGCCGCCGCCACTGGTGCCCAAAACCACACCTGCTTCAGCCGAAAGATCATCCGCAAACTCAAGCCCCGACTGCTCAATCGCCTCTTTCGCGGCAATCATTGTGAACTGCGTGAACCGATCGTAAAGCGCCTGTTGTTGCCGATTGAACCGATCATCAGCGGCATAGTCCTTTACCTGCCCACCGATCTTGATCGAAAGCCGGTCAACATCACGAATATCCAAAGGCCCTATCCCGCACCGACCCTCGCGCATGGCTTCAAAGGTGGCGGCAACTGAATGGCCAAGCGGGTTGATCGTCCCCGCTCCGGTGATAACCACGCGGCGCATTCAGTCCTTCTGCTCGGCAATAAGCGCTTCAACGGCCGCAACAATCGTGGCCACAGAAGAAATATCAAACTCGGACTTGTCAGGCTCGTTTGCATTGAACGGTACAGTAATGTCGAATTCTTCCTCGATTGCGAAGATCGCTTCGACCAAAGCCATGCTATCGATGCTCAAATCCTCGAGCGTTTGATCCAACGATACATCCGACGGCGCAAGCAACGCTTGTTCAGCGACAATACGAACCACCCGGTCTTTGACACTCTCAATCATTGATTTCCTGCCCTTCGAGACGTGTCGGTTATTTAGTCATCCTTGTCATCGCTTAAAACAGCTTTCTTTAGCGCCTTTACGTCATCTATCAGGCGCGGCAATCGCCGCCAGTTCCGTCCGGCCTCAAGATACTGTTCCATCTTCATCGCAGGATAACCAAGAATGACGCGGCCAGCCGGGACTTTCGACATTATTTTCGTCGCCCCGCCAGCCACCACATCGTCACCTACAAAGATGTTGTCTGACACACCAACCTGCCCACCAAGCACGACGCGATTGCCGATCTTCGTCGACCCGGCGATACCCACCTGGCCACACAACAGCGTGTCATTACCAACCGATACATTATGCCCCAGATGCACAAGATTATCGAGCTTTGTGCGATCCCCGATGGTTGTCGCGCGGATCGTGCCCCTATCAATTGTGGAATTCGCACCAATCTCGACATCGTCGCCGATATGCACCGTGCCAATCGAGTGAATGCGCGTCCAGCTTTGGTTAACGGCTTCGGTTTTTGCGCCAAGCGAGGCCCGCGCTTCCTCGACCCGGCTTTTTTCTGGAGTGACAAAACTGAACCCGTCCGCGCCGATAACTACGCCCGGCTGGCAAATAAACCGATCGCCGATCGTGACCCGTGCGCCAATCCGTGCGCCGGAATGGATCACGGCATCCGACCCTATTTCGGTGTCTTCTGCAATTGACACATGCGAGGCAATGCGCGCGCTAGCACCGATTTTCACGCGGGGCCCGACAACAACCAACGGACCCACCGCAGCGCTCGCGCCAATAACAGCCGTCGCGTGTACAACCGCCGACGGGTGGATGCCCAATGCAATTTCTGGCCCGCGATCAAGCAATGCCGTCAGCCCGGACATCGCATACCGCGGCCGCGGCACTACGATTGCAGCCTCAAGTCCAAGCGCACGCCAATCTGCCCCTTCCCAAAGGATTGCAGCCCGCGCGGCACCCTCAGAAAGCCCTTCAGCGTATTTTGGGTCCATCGCTAAAGCGAGGTCATTCGCACGCGCCGAAGCAGGCTCCGAAGCGCCAGTGATCACTATATCACCATCGCCAAAGGCCTCCGCCCCAAGCGCGGTTGCGACTTCAAAAACAGTAAAGCTCATGCACGCCCCTTTCAGGGCGTAGAATTAGCCGCGAACCGAACTTAACACCACCCCGGCATTGCTCAATGCACGCCAGATCTTGAGGTCCCGTCCATAGACATCGCCGCGAAACTGAATGTTGCCTTTGGCCTGGGTAAAGGCTGTTCGATACACCAGATGCACAGGTACTGGCTCTTTCAGTGTCACAAAGCTTTCCGTGCGCGTAGCAAGGGTTGCTTTGAAAAAGCCTTGGGGATCGCGCTCCTGCTTTGCCAAAAGCTGATAGGCAAAATCGAACGGATCGTTCAGACGCACACATCCATGACTAAAAGCCCGCTTTTCGCGGCCAAACAGTCGTTTTGCCGGCGTGTCATGCAAGTAGATGTTGTAGCGATTAGGGAACATAAACTTCACAAGCCCAAGCGCATTGCCCTGGCTTGGTGGCTCTTTAAGATCGTAGGGGAAATTCGTCTCATCGTACTCCGCGAAATCCATCTCGGCGCGCGACACAATCTGCCCTCGAACATCGATGATATTCAAGTTTGAAACAGCGAACGGATCTTCCTTCAAAAGCGGAAGATACTCCTTTGTCGCAATCGAACGTGGCACATTCCAGGTCGGATTAATAACCATATGATCCATCACGTCCGAGAATTCCGGCGTGCGCCGCTCGGCGATATTTGCCCCAACCACCGAGCGTGTCTGGAACGTGATCTTACCGTTGTCGACGATGCGCGCGTGAAAGTCTGTAAGGTTTACCCAGATATGCCGCTTGCCAAGCGGCATATTGATCCATCGCTCACGCTCCATCGCAACAACTATCTGGCTCAGGCGCGTGGAGGCTGTGGTGTTGATCGCCTCCATTGTGTTCGCCCCGGCAACACCATCGTTGAGCAACCCGTGGTCAGATTGGAAGGCTTTCACCGCCGCAACCATCGCATTGTCATAGGAGTTCGTGGGAGTACGTGATAAATACCCCATCGCGATCAGACGATTGCGCATTTGCAAAACGGAATTGTTAGACGCACCCGGCTTCAACGATTTCGCCGCAACCTTGTCACCCCAACCACCGCGGCCGATGAGCTTTTCAAAGCGCATCTTCTCTTTCATCAATCGCGCGTATTCCGGGCTTTTTGGCGGTAGCGCTTTTAAAAAACCCTTCGCGGATGACTTGTGAAACGCCGCCAAAGTCGCCTTTCGCGGACGCATTGGAACTTCACGGACAAGACCCTCGTCCACCCGAGCGGGAGTCAGAATGCCAGTTTGCACATCACGCGCATAGTCAAGGAACACGCGGCTCAACTCGACCTCAAGTGCGCCACGCTGGCGATCGGTTCGCGCCGCGCGCATGGCGGTTGAGATTTCGTCGGGTCGGTACAGATCAAGTGGCAGCCCGTGCGCCGAAGCGTTTCCAAGGGCGGCCAGAAAGGCTTCGCGACGTTTTTTGTCGCCGCGTGCAGCACTTGTCCAAATCGGTTTGTAGCCGATTTCTTTGTAGAACGCCGCGATGTCGCGATCCTGCGCAGCAGCCTCGGCAACGGCCTGCTTAAAAGCAAGGCTCTGCGCACTTGCCGGATGTGCCACAATAAGTGGCGCCATCAAGAAACCTAAAAATACGCAAATCGAAAGTCTTCTAATAGTCGTCATGGCAGCATTCAATCTTTACAGTGTTGTTACCCGATCCCCTTGCCTGTCTCGGCAAATGCTGTGTCGTTGTCCATTCACAATGCTGTAGATCTGGTAAATTTGGGGTTTTTGACTCGATCAAAGAGGCAAATGGGTCACTCCGAACAGATCGATTTTTAAGCAGAATTCCGCCGATTTTTACGAATTGTTTCACTTTGCAATGTATGACTGTTTCCTCAACGAAGCGATCGTGGCATAGAAAAGTTGCCTGGGGATGGGCACCTGCCGTCGGTTTGACCGATGGGACCAAAGACGGGACGCAGTAGGCAACGATGACAAAGACACACTCGATGGGAATATCCAGACGCGGCCTTCTAGGCGCGTTCGCCGCAACAGCCGTAACAGCAGCACCCACCTTCGCCAACGCGTTTTCTTTTTTGCGTGGAGCCGGTGATATACGCCGCATTCGACTTCATTCGGGCCGCACCGGCGAAAGTATCGACACGATCTACTGGATCGAAGGCGATTATATCCCTGAAGCATTGGCCGAGGTGAACCATTTCATGCGCGACTGGCGCACTGATGGCATCAAGAAGATCGACAGACGTGCAGTCGACATCATTGCAGCCTCTCACAATATGCTCGAGGCCGACTCGCCGTTCCTTATGCTCTCCGGGTACCGCTCTCCGAAAACCAACGCAATGTTGCGTTCGCGCTCAAGCGCGGTCGCACGCAACTCTCTGCACATGCAGGGACAAGCCGCTGACCTGCGCCTTAACGGTCGCTCGGTTGCACAAATCTCGCGCGCCGCAATTTCTTGTTCGGCGGGCGGCGTTGGTAAATACTCACGCTCAAACTTTGTACATATGGACTGTGGTCCAGTTCGGATCTGGGGCCGCTAAGAAGCCCAAATTTCTAACTGAACTGGTCCGCTTTGTCGGGCCTTTTTCTTTGGTGTGCACCAAAATTTGGCTCACAGCAGTTCACAAAGATTGAACGCTTCTAAATGCTATGGTTACGGTAGACGAAACCGCTTCGGAGCCAGATACCATGCCGTCTGCAGACGCCAAGACCAAGAACGGCTACCCAACAATTCCACGACAAAACAGTTACGATGTCGTCATCATCGGCGGTGCAATCATGGGATCATCCACCGCATGGTGGCTAACCGAAAGCCCCGATTTCAACGGCTCTATCCTTGTGGTGGAACGCGATCCTACAATCGAAAAAGCCTCGACGGCTCACACCAATTCTTGTATCCGACAGCAGTTTTCCACAGAACTGAACGTGCGCATCTCGCAATTTGGCGCTGACTTCATCAACAACGTCCGTGACCGTATGGGTGGCGATGAGCGTGTACCTAACCTCAAAATTCAGTCGTTCGGCTACCTCTATCTTGCAGATACAGATGGTTTTGCCGACACCCTTCGCACAAGCCAAAAAGTGCAACTCGCCTGCGGAGCCGCCACCGAACTCCTCACCGCAGAGGCGATCAAATTGCGTTATCCGTTCTACAACGTCGATGACATCATCCTCGGTTCAATCAATCGTGTGAACGAAGGCTACTGGGACGGTGCGACCGTTTTCTCCTGGTGGAGACGCCAGGCCATCGAGCGCGGCGTTGACTATATCGGCAACGAAGTCGTCGCGATCACCAAGAACCCGAACGGAACCCGCGTCGACGGCGTAACACTCGCATCCGGCGAGACAATCTCCTGCGGCCAGCTCGTAAATGCTTCGGGCCCCCGCGCCGCGCGCACGGCCGCCATGATAGGCGTCGACCTACCGATTGAACCCCGCAAGCGGTATTCGTGGGTCTTCAAGGCCGAACACCCTATAGATCAGGACCTACCCCTTACCATCGACCCCTCCGGCGTCCATGTGCGTGAAAACGGAGGCGGCACCTACCAATGCGGTGGCCACACTGCCATCGACCCGGCGGTCGACGTCGACGACTTCGACATGGATCACGCGATCTGGCAGGATCACATCTGGCCCACCATAGCCACGCGCATCCCACAGTTCGAGGCCGTCAAAGTCATCTCCGAATGGACTGGGCATTATTCGATGAACGTCTTTGATCATAACGCAATCATCGGTCCGCACCCCGAGATCGGGAATTTCGTATTCCTGAACGGATTTTCCGGCCACGGCTTGCAGCAATCGCCCGCGATGGGACGTGGAACGGCCGAATGGCTCACCTACGGCGCCTACCAGAACCTTGACCTCAGCCCGTTTCACTTCGAGCGGATTGTAAACAATGCACCCTACCTAGAACGTGCGATCATTTAGTCTTTGTGCGGGTACGATACTGGACCGCGCAAACTTGTGTCACCCGGCCCAAAAGACCACCCCACACAAGTCAAAGGAACGCACCTTGATACTTTCAGTCGTTCAGCCAATCGCATCCCAAAGCAATTTGAGCGCAATAACCGCAAGCAACAGCAGGATCGCTCGGTCAAATGCCTCTTTCGAAAGGTACCGCGCGCTCCAGGCACCAATCGATATTCCCAAGAACAACGGAACAACGGCCAAAGCCGCCAACCCAGCCCTCTCCCAATTCAGTATTCCAAGGGCCACCAAGGTCGGCACTTGAAGCACAGACATCAACAGGAAAAACACCGATATCGTCCCAATGAAGTCCACCCGCGGCAGACGTAGAGCATTGAGGAACGACACGGAAACCGGCGCCGATAGTCCGCCCGCCCCCTGCATGACACCCCCCACAAATCCGAGTATCGGCCCAAATCGACGTCCTTGTTCGCGCGTCATCTGCCCGCTTGGAGTTGAAATCCGCAACCCGATATAAAGAAAAACCACAGCCGCCATCGAAGCCATCAGAACCTCGGTCGGCAAGGTCGCCAGCAACACCGATCCAAGCACGACCCCAATCGCGGCCGTCGCCGCATGCGTCCAGGCAAAGCGACGATCAGTGATCTCGTGATAGAACGTCTTCGCCTGCCAAGAGTTCGACACGATATTCAGCACCGAAAAGATAGCCACCGCCATCGGTACGTCGAAGACCACAGCCAAAACCGGCACCCCAACCAAGGGTGCGCCAGCCCCGGTCGCGCCCTTTAGCACACCTCCGGCAGCGATCCCGCAAAAGGCGAGTGTGATCAGCGTTGCATCCATTGCCCCGGTATCCGCTGCTACCCCTTCAACGTCCAGTCCAAACGATAGAAAACCGATACCTTGTCGGCATCCCGGGTTATCCGCTTACTTCTCCTATCCTCTTACCGCGTCGTCATAACATCCATGCGATCAACCTGCCTTTTCAAAAGCAAAATCGACACGGCGCTAAGAGACGTTGCAAGCAATGAAAGTACCAATGCATCTCTAAAACCCCCTGTTGCATCGAAGATAGCACCCCCAATCCAAGGTGCGATGAAGCCGGCAATACCCCAGGCGGTAAAGATAAACGCGAAAAGGGCCGCGAACCGATCTGGACCAAAAATGGATTGCGTGGCCGATGGCACTGCCGAGGCCATCACTCCGTATCCAAGCGCCACCAGACAAAGCCCCACCCCAAGTTCAATTCCGCCGCCGCCCAAAAGCGTCAATAGTAATCCAAGCCCACTGATACTCACCGCTGAGGCAAGCCCGATTAGCGGTGACCGACAACGATTGACCCATGCAACCGACAGCCGTCCAAGCGTGTTTCCCAAAGCTATGCCGCCAAGCGCCGCTGTCGAAAGGAAAAGAGAAACTTGTGCTGCGTCCAATATCCGTGCGGCAAGTCCAAGCACCATCAAGCCAGAAAAAGACCCAAAGGCGAAGAGTGCCCATAAAAGAAAGAGGATTGTCCGCGAAGCTTTTGGGCTGGGGACCACCTCAGCTACACCCGGAAAGGCGTCAACGTTCGCTTTGTTTTCTGTTGCGAAAACCAGCAGTACGCTTGATGCCAAAAGCGAAAGGATGAGCGCCCAAAGACCGTCCAGCCCCCAACCGGCGTCGTCAAGAACCCGCCATAACGGTCCAAAAACTGCTCCGCCAAGCCCAAATCCTGCAACCATGACCGGAGTCGCAATCCGAAAGTGCTCAGACCGTGCTGCGATGCTTAGGGCCGTTATATAGATCGCCCCACTCATGCCGGCAAATCCGAAACTGAACCCAGTGACAAACATCCAATAGGTATCGGCGCGCACCGCGATCACCAAAAACGCCACAGCGCCCAACCCGAACCCGATAAGACACCGCACCGCCGAGGCACGCTGAAGTAGATAGGGCGCAAAGATAACTGCCAGAGTGAAGCAAACGACAGAATACGAGAAAACCAGACCCGTCTCGGCCATCGAAACGCCAAATGCCTTAGCAAGTGGCAATCCCAGCGAACTCCAGCCATAGAGACCGCCCGCAGCGGCGCAAACTAGCCATACCGGAAAAAGCCTCAGGAGGTTCAAGACCAGGTTCCCTGTTGTGGAGACAGCCTGGCCCAGAAATTCCTTGGGCCAACCTGCAGAACAAACTTGTACCTACAAATATGTTAAGTCAATATATCTCAGCAGGCGTGTCGGTAAAGGAATGACAGGTGACCATGACGCCCTCCGCTCAGGCAGTTGTAAGTGGCGCGGCTTTGACTCCCTTCGACCGCCGAAAAGATGGTACCGGATTCCGTGACTGGTCGCGGGACGCCTTCAATGCGGCGCTGGTGATGTCGACGCTTGAACCACAAGACCTCGACGCAATCATTGTCGCCTCGGAAAGCGATTTCTTTTCCCTGCAACTGAACCCCGCTTCAATTCTGGCGACCGACCTTGGATTGACAGGCTGCGCGGCAATGCGTTGCGAGGGCGGCGGCGCTTCCGGGCAAGTCGCAGTGCATGCCGCGGTTGACGCAATCGCATCGGGGCGGATGCGGCACGTTCTGGTCATCGGCGTGGATCCCTCCGCCTCAAGCCTATCAGGCGATGCCATGCGCGGCCTCTACGGACATTCATTTGACACATGGAGCGATGGACTGACCGGCGTCACATCCACCGCGCTCTACGCACTGTCCTATAAGGCCTTTGCAGTAGAATTTGGCACCACCGAAGAAGATCTCGCCACCGTTACCATTCAAAACCGCGCAAACGCGCTCCAAAATCCGAATGCACACCTGAAACGCGCAGATACCGCCGACCAAATAAGCCAAAGCCCACTTGTCGCCAGCCCTTACCGAAAGCTCCATTGCTCCCCCCTAAGCGACGGCGCAGCCGCCCTTATCCTGTCACACGTCAACGCAGCACCCGCCGCGCGAAAACACGCCCCCCGCATCGCAGGTATTGGGGCTGCAACGGATCACATGCACATCGGAGCAAGGGCAAAGCCCGGAAATTTCAGCGCAAAAACCAGCGCCATGCTAAGAGCCACCCGCATGGCCGGTATCACGCCGGATGATGTAGGATTGGCCGAGGTTTATGACGCCTACGCAGGCGCGCAACTTCAGGCTTTGCAGGCCTTGGGCCTAAGCGATAATGCTGCGAAAGACATGCAGGCGGGCGTCTTCTCTCCCACCGGGACTTGTCCAACAAATCTGTCCGGAGGCCTTATGGGACAAGGTGCACCGGTCGGTGCGACCGGGGTCGGCCAGACAGCAACCTGCGCGCTTTTGCTTGAAGGGCGGTACCATGAGAAGCTGCAAACGCAGACAATCCCGCGCTACGCCCTGGCCGACACGCACGGCGGCCTTTGCACCAATGCGAACGTGACCATCCTAAGCCAAGGTCCGGGCGCATGATCCAACATGATCTTCACCTGCGCTACAATCTGGCCCCCGGTTGGCTCGAGCCTTATGTGCAAGGGCTCCAGAATGGTGACGCCATCGCGTCAAGTTGTACCAATTGCAGCCACACTGCCTTCCCACCTCAATTAACCTGCGGTTGCGGAGCATCGGAGCGTCGTTGGGTGAAACTCGACGGATATGCCGACATCATCCACAAAACCGAGGGGCCGGACGGAAGTTTCGCATTGGTTCGCTTCAAAGGTGCGGACACCGCGACGGTTGTACGACTTGAAGACCTGCCCATTCAGGATTTGCACGGCCAAATCACAAAATCAGCCAACCAATTACCTCAACTGGTTCTTGGCCCACTCCCTGCGAAGGCACCCCTATGACGTCTCCCATTCCCATTCCAACCGAGCGCCTTACCGAACTGAACCTTGCGGCCAAGGAAGACGGTCATCGGATTGTCTGGTCGCACGACACCAACATCTTCGACATGACCGTCGGTAAATTCCTGTCGCCCGACCAGCGCAACAAACCCGCGATGATCTTTGAAGCGCCGGATGGCACAACCCAAGTTCAAAGCTTCGCCGAAATCGATCGCCAATCCACGAATCTGGCCGCTTGCCTGCGGTCGTTAGGCTACGGGCGTGGCAGTTTTGTGGGCTTGCACACAGGACAACATCCCGACACCGCAGTCGCCCATATGGCGGTCTGCAAATTGGGAGCAATCGCCGTTACCCTGTCACAGCTTTATGGGCCAGATACGCTACTCCACGCGCTAAACGATTGTGCGTTGCCGGTGATCCTTACCGACGGCAACGCCTGGGGGCCAATGCGCGCGCATGGCTCCGACGTCCCGCATCTGAAGCATGTCTTGTCGCGCAATCCACAGAACGGTGATCTGGACCTTGCCGAAGCCTTGGAAACCGACGCGCCCGACTTCCTTCCCGAATTCGGCGGCGCCGATGACGCTGCCCTTTTGATGTATACCTCCGGATCGACGGGAAAGCCGAAAGGTATCTTGCACGCCCACCGTATTCTTGCAGCCTATACTCCCTCCATTCGCTTGTTTTTCAATCTCAGCATCGACGACGAAGATGCAGTTTTCTGGTCTCCGTCAGACTGGGCCTGGGTTGGCGGGCTTCTCGATATGGTGTTCCCCGCTTGGATGGCCGGACGCCCGATCGCAACCTCGCTGGAGCGTTTCAACGCGGACTATGCCTTTAAATTCATGGCCCGCCACAAAGTCACACACACCTTTCTTGCGCCAACCGCGATCAAGCGCCTTGCTCAAACCTCGGCCCCCCGCGATCAGTATGATCTGTCGCTTCGGGTGATCTGCACCGGAGGCGAAGCATTGGCGGCCGAAACGCTCAACTGGAGCGAAGTAAACCTCGGTGTTGTCTGCAACGAGTTTTACGGCATGACCGAGGTCAATCATCTGATCGGCAATTGCGCGGCCGTGTTCCCGCGACGTCCGGGGTCGATGGGACGCGCCTACCCCGGCCACGAGGTATTCCTCGTCGACGGCGATGGCATCGAGGTCAAGCCGGGGGACCCCGGCGAGATTGTCACCAGCGCCAGTTCTCCGACGCGTTTTTTGGGCTACCTCAACAATCGCGAAAAAGACGCCGCAATACAGCTTGGGCCCTACTTGCGCACCTATGATCTCGCGGTAAAGGACACTGACGGGTACTTTTGGTATAAAGGTCGCTCGGACGATCTGATCAAGTCGTCGGGCTTTCGCATAGGCCCGGTGGAAATCGAAGAATGCCTCCTTTCCCACAAAGATGTTGCCGAAGTCGCAGCCATACCCAAACCCGACACAGACCGAGGCGCTATTGTAAAAGCTTTCATCAAACTCCGTGCTGGTTGCGAGGGAACAGACGCCTTGAAAACAGATCTTGCGGACCACGTGCGAACCCGCCTCGCGGCGTACAAGGCCCCCCGCGAAATCGAATTCGTTGACGCCTTTGAATTAACGTCTTCAGGCAAGATAAACCGGCGATCCTTGCGCACCATGGAAGTCGCAAAAGCTGAGGAGCACAGATGAAAACCATTGCCCTCCTCCGTGAAGTCGTACGTTTCATAGCGACCGAACAAGGCTTGCGCATTGGGGCCGACCAAATAGCAGCGCCCGACGGCCTGCAGGTCACAAATCCTTCGACAGGCGGCGCATTGACGACAGTTGCTCGCGCAGGTGCCCGCGAGGTCGATCTGGCTGTGCAGGCCGCGAAAGGAGCCTTTGAAAGCGGGCCCTGGCGCAGCATGAGCCCCGATGATCGATGCCGCACACTTCGGCGTCTGGCGGAGTTGATCGAGGAACGCGCCGCAATATTCGGGCAACTCGATGCTCTGGACAGTGGCAAGCCTTTTGCCGTGGCCCGCGACGTGGACGCAATTTGGTCCGCGCGTCATTTTCGCTATTTCGCAGGCTGGCCGGACAAGATCGAAGGCGCCACCATTCCCGTTAGCACACCCGACCGTCTGAACTACACCCGGATCGAACCCGTCGGGGTGTGCGGTCTGATCACGCCCTGGAACTACCCACTTTTGATGGCGGCGTGGAAGCTGGCCCCCGCCCCTGCCGCGGGCAACACTGTCGTCCTGAAGCCCTCCGAAAAAACGCCGCTTTCGGTGCTTTATCTTGCGGACGTTGCCCTTGAAGCTGGACTTCCGCCCGGCGTCTTAAACGTCATTCCCGGTTTTGGCGCTGACGCAGGTGCCGCCCTTGCCGCGCATCACGATGTGGCCAAAATAGGGTTTACCGGCAGCACCGCCACGGGGCGCAAAATCATCACCGCCTCTGCAGGCAACCTAAAGAAAGTATCGCTAGCGCTTGGCGGAAAAGCGGCCAATATCTTGTTCCCGGATGCGGATCTCAAGCGCGTAATCCCCGGCGCATTCTGGGCCAACTTTGGCAATAACGGCCAAAGTTGTACGGCTGGATCACGGCTGTTGGTACACGAAAGCTTGCACGACGAGGTTGTCTCAGGTCTGACCGAGATGGCTTCAAATCTCAGCACGGGCCCGGCATGGACGATCCCGGCCACGACCTTGGTCCAGTTATCAGCGAAAAGCAGATGCGTATGATATTGGGGCATGTTGAGACAGCAAAAACCCAGGGAGCCTACATTCTGGCCGGTGGCATGCGGGCCGGGGATCAAGGCTGGTTCGTCCCACCGACAATCGTAGGCGGAGTTCGCGATGACATGACAATTGCGCAAGAAGAAGTGTTTGGGCCCGTGCTGTCAGTCCTCACTGTCAAGGATGATGCCGAGGCCCTGCACCGCGCGAACAACACCCCCTACGGCCTGGCTGCCGGGCTTTGGTCGCAGGATGTCACCCGCGTGCGCCGTATGGCCGACGCCCTTCAGGCCGGCACGGTCTGGGTGAATTGCTGGGGCGAAACCGACGCAGCCTCTCCCTTTGGCGGCGTCAAGTTATCCGGATACGGACGCGAGATGGACCGTGATGCTATCTCACTTTACAGCCAGACCAAAAGCGTCTGGATCGCGTGAGGATACAATAATGGAAACTGAAACCACGCCAAAATACGAACACGCCTACCGCGTTATTCTTGGTCGATTGAAGGATGGGCGATACTCAATCGGGGGGCGCATGCCGACCGAAGGCGAGCTTGCCAAGCAGTTCGACGTCAGCCGCGTCACGATACGGCGCGCGCTCGATATGTTGGTGCAGGACGGGTACGTGGAAAGCAAACAAGGCAGCGGCTATACCGTTTTAACCCTGTCGCCTGCCTCGGATACCTGCCTCACCTCGTTCACCGATGCGATGCTGCGGGCGGGTCATGAACCAACTTCGCGTTTTCTGTCGCTGGACCATTTTGACGCCGACGCGCCTGAACTTGCTCATCTTCCACCTGAAATGGCGAATCTTAACGTCACCCGCGTCAACCGACTGCGGCTTGTCGACCAAATGCCACGCATGCTGGTAATGACCTATGCTCCAAGCACTCTTTTGAAAGGCGCTACCAGCCTGGACTTTCCAGAGAAAGGGCCGGAGCAATCCATCCTCCGCATCCTTAGCCGTCGTTTCCAAATGGAATGGTCCGCCGCGTGCGAAGACATCAGCCCCGTTTTGGCAAACGCCGAACACGCGCATATCTTCGGCGTCGAAATCGGCGTTCCCCTGCTGAAACAAGCCTGTTCTGCCTACGATGATCAAGGTCAGATGGTCTTTCACGAAGATGTTTTTCGCAACGGCCCTGTCAGCTTCAACCTTACGCCGCGCGCCCGTTCTCCTCGCCATTAATCAGGAACTGCACCATGCCAACTTTTGAAAAACTGTCCCCCGACTTGATGGCTGAGCGTCTTACTTTGCCAAAAGGTGGCCCAGTGCGGCTTTTGATTGATACCGACACAGCCAACGAGATTGATGACCAATACGCGCTGGCCTGGGCATTGCTGTCGCCCGAGAAAATGACTGTTGAAGCTATCACTGCCGAACCGTTTTCTTTTGCCCACCATCAACCAGAACTCCTCGCCGCCGAACGCGCAATAGAACAAGGCGGACGCCGCAAGGAGCACCTTGTCGGGGGCTTCCAGGGGTGGATCGACCGCCTTCATGCGCAAGGCAGACGGGCGGCTGATCTGTCCTTTGTCGGCCCGGCGGAAGGCATGGAACTTAGCTACGTCGAAATCCTGCGAATATATGAAAAACTTGGAATGCCCTCAGATGGTAAGGTCTTTCGCGGCGCACCACACTACATGACCGCGCCGGACGACATCGTGAATTCCGAGGCGGTCGACACGATCATCGATCTCGGCAAATCCGGCGATGAGCCTCTCTATATTGCGGCCATGGGATGCGTCACGAATATTGCGGCAGCCCTTCTGCGCGCGCCGGAAATTCTGTCAAAAATCATTGTGATCTGGACTTCGGCCTATCCATCAACCGCGCCGCACTGCAACCGTCCGTCCCTGAACCTTGTGCAGGACGTCCACGCATCGCGACTGATTTTCGACAGCGGCGTGCCGCATATCTACTTGCCCGGCTACCATATCGGGGCACAGCTGAAGATCTCGCGCCCGGAAATGGAAACCTTCGTGAAGGGCAAAGGCGCGATTGGCGACTACCTTTGGGAACTGTATACAAACAACCCGCTGCACGAGATGTTTGCCATAACCGACTGCGAGCGCCGCACCTGGGTGATTTGGGACATCATCAATATCGCTTGGCTCATCAATCCCGATTGGGTACCGACGTTTCTCACGTCATCCCCCATTCTGGACGACGATTTGTATTGGCAGAAAGACGCCGCTCGCCACCAGATGCGCGAAGCACATGATGTGCAGCGCGATGAAATTTT
>Ga0075467_10002123_pt1 | contig 15798 bp, 11 predicted proteins | sample DEB08_DNA_9_FD_75067 | JGI IMG/M metagenome (GOLD analysis project Ga0075467, IMG submission 75067) | Aqueous microbial communities from the Delaware River and Bay under freshwater to marine salinity gradient to study organic matter... | ecosystem: Environmental > Aquatic > Marine > Coastal ... | reverse complement strand
ATGATCTTTTAGGTCAGCTAAATTACTACTGCCTAAGGGAAAAACCCTAAAATAGGAGCATTATTTTGACTTGTAATAGATGGAAAAGCCTCTACTTCATTTCGGCTTATTTTTAATAATGTTAGCTAAATGACAGTCAGGATGATAACTAATTAGACTTTAATCAATCTCATACCGCTGCCCAATAAAAGAAAAAACTATCACACCAATTCAATCCTTTACGTCGTGAGTCGTGAAGAATAAACATTAATAAGATGATTTTCTAAGAGATGAGCAACTAATGCTCATGTTTTAAAAGTGAGACTAATCTTAAACCGACGAAAAAATGAGTTTCCTAGGTATTGACATTAAGATTAAAATCCCTTTAAAGCTCTAGAAATATTTAAAACAAAACATTCTAAAAGTACCTCATTATTAAGGCTTTACTACCTTTGGATACATAGCCCGAAATACCAAATAATCACAATAAATATAACGATATAAGCAGCCTTAAAAATGTGAGCTTTTCGGAAACAAATAGATATAGATTTTTTGTACTGTGACAAGACAAACGGATCCTTGAACTCTAGACTATTATTGCTTCACTTATTAGCACTGATCTCTAACATTCACAAGGGGTCGCAGGCCTTATTTTACCTCGAATTTACAATTAAGGAAAACTAATTAACAGGTTACTTAAATAGTAGCCAAACTCTGCATAAATATTACCCTTTTCCGCATTGAAAGAAATATCGAAGAGCAGCTGAAATTAGGAAAGCAGTTGTGGCTTTAAAAATTGTGGAAAATTACCTTGAAAAAGTTTGGCCATTTAGCAGACATTAATGAAAAAAAAGAGCGGATGAGCAGATTTACTGATAATCAGCCTAAGCAAAGACTTGTTAAATACAGCTGATTTTTTTACCCAACTAGTAGGCCTTGCTTTGCATACGCCTTAGCTCTTTCTTCTAAACGGTGATATACAGATTAGAAGATTTACCTAATCTTCTTTAGCAATTCCCTCTTTTTTTAAAAGCATAACTTTGCTTGCAATAAACTAAACTTATAGCTCTAAATCCTATCGGATCAAAAGTTTTAGAAAAAAAATATCTTAAAGGAGTATCCCACATTTAGAATGGCAAAAAACCGTTTAGCTAGCTTCGGCTTTACAAGGAATCTTTAAATAATTTGTTCTTATAAAAATAGATTTTACACCGATGCAAAACGATTTGTTTAAGAAGGGCTTGCTTGTTACGCACGCGATATCTCCGAAACCGAAGCCTATCGCAATGCTCTGGAAATGCAAAATAATGAGCTGAAAGACATCACTTGGATACAATCGCATATTGTGAGAGCACCCATTGCAAGAATACTTGGCTTGGTAGAACTTATTGTTGATGAAAAACTCATTGAAAACCATATTTTAAAAATTTATCTTCAAAGTATAAATAGCTCAGCCATGGAACTCGACAATATCGTAGAAAAGATAACCAAGAAAACCTATTCGGCTAATATTAAAGGAATCTAATCTTACCTTTGCCGAATGAGAATGGAAGACACTATTTGCGCCCTTTCTACCCCGCAGGGTATGGGAGCAATTGCAATGATTCGAGTATCGGGACCGGAAACTTTTAGAATTTTAGAAGATATTTTCAAACCTTTCAGCTCTCGCCACAATATTGGCGCAGCCAAAGCCTATCAAAATCTTTTCGGAAAAATTCAGAATAGCGAGCATACAGTGGATGAAGTAATGTTATCCGTTTACCGCGGCCCCAATTCTTATACGGGCGACGATGTGGCCGAAATTGCTTGTCACGGCTCAGTCTACATTCAAGAACAAATAATCCGTCTCTTATTAGCCAAGGGCGTCCGTTTAGCCGATCCAGGCGAATATACTTTACGCGCCTTTATTAATGGCAAAATGGACCTTTCTCAGGCCGAAGCAGTAGCAGATCTTATTGCCTCCGAAAATAAGGCTTCCCATCAAGTGGCTTTACAGCACATGCGCGGTGGCTTTTCCCAAGAAATTAAGGCTTTGCGTGAAGAACTCATTCAATTTGCTGCCCTTGTTGAATTGGAATTAGATTTTTCGGAAGAAGACGTGGAATTCGCCGATCGTCAGAAATTAGAGGATCTGGTTAATCGCATTAAAACCGTACTTCTGCGCCTTATCGAATCCTACGATACCGGTAACGTCATTAAAAACGGGGTTTCGGTAGCCATTGTGGGCGCACCCAATGTGGGGAAATCGACCCTTTTAAACGCGCTTTTAAACGAAGAACGCGCCATTGTAAGCGCCGTGGCCGGCACCACCCGCGACAGTATAGAAGACACTATTCAACTCAATGGCATCAGCTTCCGCTTTATCGATACCGCCGGTATTCGCGAAACCGAAGATGAAGTCGAAAGTATTGGCATTGAGCGCACTTTCCAAAAAATTGAGCAAAGCGAATTAGTCCTTTACCTGATTGATGGTAGCCGCTCTGAATTTAAAAATCACCAAGCGCTTATTCAAGAGGAACTGCAAACTTTAAAGGAGAAATGCCTCGATAAAAAACTGCTGCTGGTAATCAACAAAGAAGACCTTGCTGATAAGGCTCTTATTGCAGAAAGTCTTGGGAATGAAAACTATTTATACATTGCTGCGAAAGAGAAACAAGGCCTCGAAGCACTGATCCTTAAACTCACCAAACTCTTTAACTGGCAAGAGCTCGCCGCCTCTCAAACTATTGTTACCAATGCGCGTCACCTGCAAGCCTTGCAACAAAGCCTCGACGATATCTACCGCGTAATCGACGGACTAAACCACGATTTAAGTGGCGATTTATTAGCCTTTGAAATTCGCGAAGCTCTACAGCATTTGGGCAGCATTATTGGCGAAGTGGACGTGGATAAAGATATTTTAGGCGCTATTTTTAGCAAGTTCTGTATCGGAAAGTAAATAGTTTTTTTGGGCCTTACCCTCTGGGTCGCGCTTTACGCTACAAGTCCTCACTCGTTCCTCGCTGTGGGCTTTCCGCTGCAATCGCTAAGGCGGGGCTTCGGTAAAAATAAATTCGATCAGCGTTTTCTGCGGACTCGCATAAGAATAAAACCATCATTTAGACAGCTTTTCAGTCTGAACTAACTATCTGTCCGAATTTTCGGCAAATCTGTCCTAATAACCTCTTCTGCATGTTTATCGCAGCAACAAGAGTAGCCGCTATTTTCCGGTATTTCAATTATCCAGTTTAAGAGGCCTCGAACCCTAGTTCCTAAAAAAAGCCTTGTTCAACCAAAATTTGGGTAGAGAATAAAACTGGAGTTCACCCCTTAATTTAAAGCTTGAGTTATTGGTCTTAGGAGGCTTACCTATTTTTAATTTTAAATCCATAAATGAATCAAAATAAAGAAGAAAACTATTCCTCCCTAAGTTACATCCAACACACCGCCAGTCGCTTTCTCGACCATGAAACCTTTGGCGGTTTACTCTTAATCTTTGCTACTATTTTTGCTTTAGTGCTCGGCAACTCTCCTTGGGCGGAAGCCTATCATCACTATCTACAAGACGAATTTTTATTTCAATTAACCGATCATTTCTCCTTTGGGCTAAGCGTGGAAGAATGGATTAATGGCCATCTTCTTCCTTGTGGCTGGCTTGGAGCTCAAACGGGAAATAATGGTAGGTGAACTAACCTCCCTAAAAAAAGCCTCTATGCCCCTTTTAGCGGCTTTGGGAGGCATGGTGGTTCCCGCCTTATTATTCGCTAGCTTAAACGCCTATACCAATACCAGTGGTGGTTGGGGAATTCCCATGGCTACCGATATTGCTTATTCTCTTGGTATTATTGGCTTATTGGGAAAAAGAATCCCCGCGCAGTTAAAAATCTTTTTAGTGGCCCTTGCTATCGCCGACGATTTAGGTGCCATCTTAGTCATTGCCCTCTTTTACAGTCACGAAATTAGTACTGCATTTTTAGGCTCCGGATTGGGCGTTTTCGCTTTGCTATTGCTTTGCAATCGTTTGGGCCTTAAGAATTTGGCCTGGTATATCCTCGGCGGAATTATCATGTGGTATTTCTTTCTAAACTCAGGTATCCACCCCACTATTGCCGGTGTACTTTTCGCCGTAACTATCCCAGTTAGACCAAAATTAGATAGTAAACTATTAGCCCAACGCACCTCCATTAATATTAAGAAACTGGAGAAAACAGATATCGAAAACCGCGATCCCATGGAAGATCGAAGGCAACGAAAAATACTTAGATCCATTAAAAGAGATACTGAAAACTCCCGGCCTCCGCTGTTAAAATTAGAGAATTCCCTCATTAATTTTAATGCCTTTATTATCATCCCTATTTTTGCCATCGCCAATGCGGGTGTCAAACTCGATGTTAGTCTAAGTGAAGTGTTGGGCAGCTCCTTAGGTTTAGGTATCCTACTTGGTCTGGCAGCCGGAAAGGTCATAGGAATTAGTCTCTTCTCCTTCTTGGGGGTAAAACTCGGAATCTCAGAATTACATCCTACCCTGCGCTGGAAGCAAATAATAGGAATGGGTATGATTGCCGGTATCGGTTTCACCATGTCCCTCTTCGTTACCAACCTCGCTTTTACCGATCCCGAGTTAATTTAAATATCAAAAATAAGCATCCTTTTAGCCTCCCTTATTGCAGCTTTATTGGGTATTTTAATATTAATTATCACCAAAAGTTAATCAAAGGAAGAGCCTCAATAAAAGTAAGTATGTCGTAGCTAGAATACTTCAGTCTTGGGCCTTCCCCTTCGGGTCGCGCTTTACGCTGCAAGTCCTCGCTCGTACCTCGCTGTGGGCTTTCCGCTGCAATCGCTAAGGCGGGGCCTCAGTCAATTCTAAAATACCTATTTTTAAAACCCAGTAAGAAGCTAACAACTAGCGTTTTTATGCAATCAATTTTGCAACTATGGTCTGTAATCTGAGAATTCTCAGCCTTATTCCTTCTCGCCTGTATTCCTCCATTGGAATTGGTATCTTAATACTCGCTTCACAAGGGTCATTGGCTCAATACAGTTTGCCCAAATTATCAATCTTAGTTGATAATAACATCTCCAGCATTCACCTGAGTAAAGCAGCCCTGCGCATGGAGAACAAAATGAATGAGGATTTAGCTTTAGACTCCGTCGATCATACACCATTCGGTCTAAATACCTTTTTTATAAGCCCGCAAGGCTGGATCGATTCTATTTACTATTACCCTACTGCCACCGGTTATGATAAAAAGGGTATTTACAATCGAAACCCCGATGGTACTTTGTTTGAAACAAAAATCATCACCGCCGCTGGAATTATTGAGTCTCGCTCTCTACTAGTAAAAACCTCTAGCCACGAATGGTATTTACGGCGCTGGGAAGAGGGACAATTAACCATGGAAATGCGCAGCACGGCCGATAGTATTATTTACCAAAGCATCCGACATCAGTCTTGGCAACCAAAGCATTACTATCTAATTGAATCCTACAATTTAGATAAAGATCTTAAAAGCGAAGTCTATTACGAAGACCAAGAGCTAAGAAGCCAAAAAAACTACCAATGGTTCACGGAGAACGATAAGCCTAAGAGTTTTCTCTATACCAGTTTCCGAAGAGCAGAAGGAACAAGCAAAGAAGAAAGTGAAAAAGCCGAGTTTCCAGTAGATAGCGTAGGAAATGTAGTAAACGAGAGAAACGGCACCATTTTCGACCCCTTCAGAAACGAAAATTTCTACTCCCGACACGAGCGATTCACGGGTATTGGCAATCCTTTCCAAAACTATTTCACGCAAGATAGCCTTGTGAAAAGGCAAGAGGTTTCAGAAGTACTTACTTTTGATGGCACCATCATGATTTACGAATTTGTAATGGACTACCGCTCAAATTAGACTAGACCTTTTTCCACAACCCCTATTTATAAAACGTGAAGCACAGATTTTACGATAAAAGTAAAAGGGAACAATTTAATTTGCAAATTTCAATCGCAGCGGTGGCATTTGTAATAGTAGCTCTAGCCGCAGTGCTAGCCTGGATCAGTAAAATATATTTGCTTGCTGCCTTAATTTTCTTCCAGGTATTAGGCATTTTTGGGCCTTCCCCTCCGGGTCGCGCTTTACGCTGCAAGTCCGCGCTCGTGCCTCGCTGTGGGCTTTCCGCTGCAATCGCTAAGGCGGGGTCTTCGGTAAAACACTCATCTGTATTTACTAAAGTTCCTTTTCGCTAGGCAATACTTAATTGCCATCAATAAATTTTGGTCCTTTCGTAATGTGCACGTTAACATGTTTTAAACCTGTGGCCGCTTTCGATTTCGTACCTTTGATTTTCTTGAAAAAGCTTATTTCCATATCACTAGCGCTTCTTTTGTTAGTCTCTAACATAAGCTTTGCTATAAACACCCATTTTTGTGGGGGAATAGCCGTAAAGAACTCTTTCTCTTTTGGTCTTCATAATCCCGATTGCGGTATGAATGATACTACTGAGAATTGCGAAGCGCGAAACTCTCAGTCCAATCAATTAAAAGTTAAGCCTTGTTGCGAAAACCAACATCAGCTGCTTAATTTAGATGATAATACGAATCTGCATTCTGCCTCATCTAGTCTTAGCGCTAGCTTTTTCGTCGCCTTTGTTCATACTTTTATAGCGCCCAATGTCTTTGTTGAGAAAAGAACAATCGACAATTTTAGTTTCCTCCATCCCAAGCCCGACAAAGACCTAAAAGTCCTTTTTCAGTCCTTTCTTATTTAGTTTATCCACTCTGATATAGTATTCCCGATCTAACAATCGTGGAATCATTTGGCATTTTGTGCTTCTGATTATTTCTTTTCATAAAAACATCATAGTGGTATGGTCAATAAATTGATCAAGTATTTCCGCGAGAATAAGTTAGTTACGACTCTCTTCCTTTTAACCTTTGTAATTTGGGGCTTAATAACGGCACCCTTTGCCTGGCAAATTGAAGGTCTCCCCTCCGATCCCGTTGCTGTAGATGCTATTCCCGATATTGGGGAAAATCAACAAATCGTGTTTACCCAATGGGCAGGCCACTCTCCGCAAGATATTGAAGACCAAATCTCTTATCCCTTAACCAGTTACCTACTAGGAATTCCGGGGGTGAAATCAATAAGAAGCTCTTCTATTTTTGGCTTCTCCAGTATCTACATCATTTTTTCCGAAGAAGTAGAGTTTTACTGGTCGCGGACACGCATTCTAGAAAAACTAAATTCCCTGCCCTCTAGCCTTCTCCCGCAAGGGGTGGAACCCTCTTTAGGCCCCGATGCCACTGCTTTAGGACAAGTGTTTTGGTATACCATCGAAGGCCGTGATCAAGCCGGTAATGTTACTGGTGGCTGGGATTTACAGGAAATAAGAACGGTGCAAGACTTCTTTGTTAAATATGGGCTCAACGCTACCGCTGGCGTTTCAGAAGTGGCCTCCATTGGCGGTTTTGTTAAAGAATATCAAATCGATGTTAATCCTACCGCTTTGCAGGGCTTTGGTATTCCCCTGCACAAGGTGATGGAAGCGGTACAAAAATCAAATAAGGATGTTGGTGCAAAAACCATCGAAATAAACCAAGCGGAGTATTTAGTGCGTGGCTTGGGCTATATCGAAAAGATAGAAGACATCGAAAAAGCCGTATTGACAGTACAAGACAATGTGCCGATCCTAATTAAAGATGTGGCTAGAGTAAGCCTCGGTCCTGCGACTCGGCGTGGTTTATTGGATAAAGGTGGCGCTGAAGTGGTAGGCGGCGTGGTGGTAGCCCGATATGGGGCTAATCCGCTAGAAGTAATCAATAATGTAAAAGCGAAAATTAAGGAACTGTCCGGTGGATTGCCCAAGAAAACCCTCGCTGATGGCCGCGAAAGCCAACTCACCATTGTTCCCTTTTACGATCGCTCCGAATTGATTTATGAAACTTTAGGCACGCTGGAAGAAGCACTCTCCCTCGAAATATTGATTACCATTTTGGTGGTAATCGTAATGGTTTATAATCTGCGCGCTTCCTTATTAATCTCTAGCCTGCTCCCTATAGCGGTGCTCATGGTTTTTATTGCCATGCGTTATTTTCATGTGGACGCTAATATCGTTGCTCTTTCGGGTATCGCCATCGCCATTGGAACGATGGTCGATCTGGGCATTATCCTTTCTGAAAATATTATTAAACATATCGATGAAGCGGGTCCAGAGCAAAAGTTAATTGACACCATATACCAAGGCGCTTCTGAGGTATCTACCGCTATTTTAACGGCGGTGTCTACCACCATTGTAAGCTTCATCCCCGTCTTCACCATGCAAGAAGCTGAGGGTAAGCTATTTGGTCCCTTAGCCTTCACTAAGTCCTTTGCCTTAATTGCCGCACTTATTGTTTCGCTTTTAATTCTTCCCACTCTAGCGCATTTGTTTTTTGGTTTCAAAATCAAGAACAAATTTGTAAAGCAATATGGCAACTATGGGATATTACTCTTAGGACTAATCGCTCTGTTTTATGGACCTCTATGGGCCGCAGTCTTACTAATTCTGCTAGGAGCATTGAGCATTTTTAAAAGGCAAGTGCAAAAACGAAACCTCACCCTGCCTCGGGCTATAAATTTCCTCTTGCAACATATCGAGTTGATTATTAGCTTAATCGGCGTTATTTGGTTGCTGTCTAAATTTTGGCTTCCCCTTGGTGCATCCCAGTCGCTCTTTCTTAATGTTATTTTTGTTATTCTCCTGGTGGGGTTCATTCTGGGGGCTTTCAGCCTCCTCGAATTTCAATACAAAAGAATCCTTCGTTGGTGCCTTAATAACAAGCTGAAGTTTCTGCTTTTACCTGCCCTTTTTATCCTCTTAGCTGCCAATATATGGCTAGGTTTTAGCTCCGTCTTTGGTTTCGTTGCAAAAGGCTTTGATCAGTTCGATTACAATATAAAAGAAACTAGACTTTGGTCGGGAATGACCAAGGTTCTTCCTGGTATCAGTAAAGAATTTATGCCTTCCTTAGATGAGGGAAGCTTCCTACTTATGCCCACTACAATGCCACATTCGGGAATAAGCTTCAACCGCAAAATGATCGGACAAATTGATCGGCGCTTAAGCCATATACCCGAAGTAGAAATGGCAGTAGGCAAAATGGGAAGAGCCGAATCAGCCCTCGATCCTGCGCCCATTTCCATGTTTGAGACTATCATAAATTATAAACCCGAATATGTCTTAAACGAAAAAGGTCATCGGCAAAGGTTTAAAGTGGATGATGACAATCACTTTATCACCCACAATGGAGATTCTATAAGCAATGAACAAGGCTTAGCGCTAGGAATAGAGGCTTCCACGGAACTTATTATGGATGACGAGGGCGAGTATTACCGCAACTGGCGCAAAGAAATTAAGTCGCCCGACGATATTTGGGAGGAGATTGTACAAGTAACGCAGCTTCCCGGGTTAACCTCGGCTCCTAAACTGCAACCTATCGAAACGCGTTTAGTGATGTTGCAAACGGGTATGCGCGCTCCCATGGGTATAAAGGTCTATGGCCCAAATCTACAGAGTATTGAGAGCTTCGGAATGCAGTTAGAAGACATTCTGAAAAATGTTCCCTCCGTAAATGCCGAAGCCGTATTTGCAGACAGAGTAGTCGGTAAACCTTATATCCACCTTAATATCGACCGCGATAAAATTGCGCGCTATGGTTTAAGTATTGCGGAGGTGCAAGAAACTATAGAAATCGCCATTGGTGGCAAACAGATAAGCTCAACCGTGGAAGGACGACAGCGTTTCCCCGTTAGACTGCGTTATCCCCGAGAACTGCGCGATAATCCCGAGGCGATCGGTAATATCCTAATCGCTAGCGCCACGGGTTCACAAATTCCCCTTTCACAAATTGTAGATATCGAATATATCCGCGGACCTCAAGCTATAAAAAGTGAAGAAACCTTTCTGGTCGCCTATGTTCTTTTCGATAAAAAAGAGGGCTTTTCAGAAGTTAGCGTAGTAAATGATGCCCAAAACAGAATTGAAGCTTTACTTGAATCAGGTGACCTAACTACGCCACCTAGTGTTACTTATAAATTTTCTGGCAGCTACGAAAACCAAGTGCGTGCGGAGAAAAGGTTATCGATAATCGTCCCCTTGGTCTTGATGATTGTCTTTCTTATTCTCTATTTCCAGTTTAAATCGGTTACGACCTCTTTAATGGTTTTCAGCGGTATAGCCATGGCCTTTAGTGGCGGCTTCATCATGCTCTGGTTTTATGGTCAGCCCTGGTTTTTAAATTTCAGCTTTTTCGATACCAATCTGCGCGAATTATTTCAAATGCAAACGGTAAACTTGAGCGTGGCCGTTTGGGTCGGATTTATTGCCCTTTTTGGCATTGCCACCGACGATGGCGTTTTAATGGCTACCTATCTAGACCAGAGCTTTTCGCGCAATAAAACCACTAGCCTGAAAGGTATTAGAGAAGCGGTAGTGGAAGCAGGACAGCGAAGAATAAAACCCGCTATTATGACTTCCGCTACAACCATCATCGCCTTACTCCCTATTCTTTCTTCACAAGGACGCGGTTCTGATATAATGATTCCCATGGCAATACCGGCCTTTGGGGGAATGCTCTTTGCCGGTGTAAGCTATTTCATAGTACCGGTGCTTTACGCCATGCGAGAAGAACGTAAAGTTTTAAAATCTTAATTATGAAAAAACAAATCCTAATCCTCTTAACCGTCGGCTTAAGCCTTGTTTCAAAAAGCCAGACTATTGAGGAATATTATACGCTCGCAGCCCAGAATAACCCTGGCCTGCAGGCTAAATACAAGAGCTTTGAAGCTTCTTTACAAAAGGCGGCACAAGTAAGTAGCTTACCCGATCCCATCTTATCTTTTGCCTACTTCATTTCTCCAGTCGAAACTCGGGTTGGACCGCAACAGGCGCGGTTTTCGCTACGACAAATGTTTCCTTGGTTTGGCAGTTTAAAAGTACAAGAAGAGGGCGCCCGTCTTTTAGCGGAAGCGCAATACCAAGAGTTTTTAGACGCTCGCAATAAGCTGTACTATCAGGTGGCAGCGGCCTATTACCCGCTTTTTGAATTGAAGCGCATCAGCCATCTTCAAGCGGTAAATATAAAAATCCTGTCAAGCCATAAAGATATCGCTACCCTTAAATTTCAAAACGGCAAGGCCGAGATGATAGATGTTTTACGAGTGGATATTATGCTCAAAGACGCAAGTACTAATCTATCCATTCTTAAACAAAAAAGCACCGCCCTAGAAAGCCGTTTCAATGCGCTTTTAAATCGCCCTGAGGCAGAAGCCATCGCCCTACCCGATTCACTTTTTGTTGCTAAAACACCAGAAGCTTATCACAAAGATTCCCTCTTGCTTTCTAATCCATTAATGGATCAATTGTCTCTGAAAATAGCCGCCGCTAAAGCCAGTGAAAAAGCCGCTGTAAAAAATGGCCTTCCGCAATTAGGTCTAGGATTAGACTATGTTCTTACGGGTCAGCGCCCAGATGTGCAATTAAGCGATAACGGCAAAGACGCGATAATGCCCATGATTTCGGTAAGTCTACCCATTTTCCGTAAAAAGTATAAGGCCGCGCGTCGCGAAGCCCAGTTGCGGCAGGAGTCCATTACCCTGCAGCAAGAAGACTTAGCCAATAGATTAAATGCTTCCTACGATATGCTCTGGTTTCAAATACAGGAGCAGCTAGAACTTATCTCCCTTTATAAGGGCCAAATCCAAAGCTCACAGCAGTCGCTCAACTTACTAATTAAGGCCTATGCCAATAGCAGCAAAGACTTTGAAGAGGTTTTGCGGATGCAGCAGCAGCTTTTAAAATACCAAGAATTGAAAGCCACTGCTCTTTCCCAATATTACATTGCTCAAGCAGAGTTAAATTATTTAACTGCAAAAAATCAATAATCATGAAAAATCACGATCACCATAAAGAATCTGAAAATCATCACGATGAAAACGCGCATTCTGATCACCACGATCATCATGCCCACATGATAAAGGATTTTAAAAAACGTTTTTGGATTTCCTTACTAATCAGCTTACCTATAGTGGTTCTTGCTCCTATGATTCAAGACTTATTGGGCTATGGGCTTCGATTTAACAATGATCGCTATGTACAATTTGCCCTTTCCTCCATTATTTTCTTTTATGGGGCTTGGCCCTTTTTAAAAGGCGCCAAAGACGAGCTAAAAGAAAGAACACCCGCCATGATGACCTTGATTGCACTGGCAATTTCGGTGGCTTATTTCTACAGCTCTGCCGTAGTATTTGGTTTGGAAGGGAAAATCTTCTTCTGGGAATTGGCCAGCTTAATCGTGATAATGTTGCTAGGGCACTGGATCGAAATGAAATCGGTAATGGGGGCTTCTAATGCCTTGCAAGAACTCGCTAAAATGATGCCTTCCACCGCTCATCGATTGGACGAAAATGGGCAACAGCAGGAGATAGCCCTCAAAGACCTGCAAAGCCAGGATGTTATTTTGATTAAACCCGGTGAAAAAGTGCCTGCCGATGGCGCGGTACTAGACGGAGACAGCCACGTAAATGAAGCCATGCTAACAGGAGAGTCTAAACCCGTTCGCAAACAAAAAGGCGATCAAGTAATTGGTGGCTCTGTAAACAAGGATGGTAGCCTCCAAGTAAAAGTGAAAAATACCGGCGATGACTCTTATTTAGCCAAGGTAATTGGCATGGTTAAAGAAGCGCAATCCACCAAGTCTAAAACTCAGAATTTAGCAGACCAAGCAGCGGCCTGGCTCTTTTATGTGGCGCTGGGTTCGGGTATTATTACCCTAGTGGTTTGGTTAAGTCTCGGTAAAGAATTTGAGTACGCCCTCGAGCGTATGGTTACCGTAATGATCATCTCTTGTCCTCATGCCCTAGGATTGGCCATTCCGCTTGTGGTAGCAATTTCTACCTCGGTTTCGGCTAAAAATGGCTTATTAATTCGCAATCGTACTGCCTTTGAAAATTCGCGTAAAATCACCGCTATTATTTTCGACAAAACGGGTACCCTCACCCAAGGTGATTTTGGTATTAGTCAGGTGAAAAGTCTGAGCGATAAACTATCAGATTCTGAACTCTTGCAAATAGCGGCTTCGGTAGAAGGTAATTCTGAACACCCCATTGCGGCGGGAATTGTGCGTAAAGCAAAAGATGAAGGTCTCAGTCTAAATGAAACTGAAAATTTTGAAAGCATTAAAGGCAAAGGCATTAAAGCCAATCTCAATGGCCAGGAAGTGAAAGTTATTAGTCCAGGCATGCTGAAAGAAGAAGGAATTGACCTACCGAAAGAAGTGTCACAGTCAGACGATGAAACAGTAGTTTTTATAGTCATAGACGATGAGTTAGCCGGCTTTATCGCTTTGGCAGATGAAATTCGACCCGAAGCACTTTCTGCCATAAACACCCTGAAAAAGAGAGGTATTAAGGTTTTAATGGCTACCGGCGATAATCAGCAAGTAGCCAAAGCGGTAAGTGAAAAGCTTGGTCTAGATGACTTTTACGCCGAAGTTTTACCAGAAGATAAGAGGAAAATTATCCAAGAACTTCAAGATAAAGGGGAATTTGTGGCCATGACGGGTGACGGTGTAAATGACGCTCCTGCTCTAGCCCAAGCAAATGTTGGTATTGCCGTTGGTTCGGGCACCGATGTAGCCGCAGAAACTGCCGATATAGTGCTGGTAAACAGCAATCCGCAAGACATTAGTAAGCTCATTCTTTTTGGGACCGCAACTTATAAAAAGATGATGCAAAACCTATGGTGGGCAGCCGGTTATAATATTTTAGCCGTGCCCCTTGCCGCTGGTGTATTGGCCTCCATTGGTATTATTCTCAGTCCTGCCATTGGCGCTGTATTAATGAGCTTAAGCACCGTTATCGTGGCCTTAAACGCTCAGTTATTAAAACGAGAAATTAAAAATTAAGATGAAAAGTTTAAATAAAACCAGTCTAATTTTAGCATTTAGCACTCTTGTTATCGGCCTAGCTTTAGGCTGGCTCTTTTTTAATAATTCCCCCGCAGCAGAGGAACATCATCATGCCGCGGAACAGAATGCTGGCCAAACGGAAAATTCAATTTTCACCTGCAGCATGCATCCCAAAATACGGAAAAATGAGCCCGGTGATTGTCCCATTTGTGGGATGGAGCTCATTCCTTTAGCCACCGATAATGCAAGCATAGATCCTGCTGCCATAAGCATGTCTGCCAGTGCAATGCAACTAGCTAAAGTGAAAACTATGGCAGTTTCAAAAATAAAGGCCAATAAGACCTTGCGCTTAAACGGTAAGGTACAAGCAGATGAACGTTTACTTTTTACCCAATCCTCGCATATCGCTGTTCGAATTGAAAAACTGGCGGTCAATTTTAAAGGGGAATTTGTTAATAAAGGGCAAGTCATTGCGCATGTCTACTCCCCTGCCTTAGTCACTGCACAAGAAGAACTCTTGGAAGCCTTTAAAATAAAAGAAGCGCAACCTGCTCTATTTTCTGCCGCTAAGGAAAAATTGAAAAATTGGAAACTGAGCGATAAGCAAATCACCCAAATACTAAGCAGCAAAAAAACCATGGAGAGCTTTCCCATTTTAGCCAATGCTTCGGGCTATGTAAGCCAAGTGTTATTGCAATCTGGCGATTACCTTAAGCAAGGAGAAGCTATTTTTGAAATTGCCGATCTCTCGCAAGTATGGCTCCTTTTTGATGTGTACGAAGAGGATTTAAACTGGCTTAAAAAGGGTGATAGTATTAATTACAGCATTCGCTCGCTGCCTGGAAAAACCTTCGCCGGCCCTATCACCTTCATCGATCCTGTGATTGATCCTAAAACCAGAGCGGCCCAAGTACGGGTAGAAGCTGCCAATACTGGCTTGCTTCTAAAACCGGAAATGTTTGCCAGCGGTATTTTAGAGGTCGATATCCAGTCGGATAGCAGCCGCTTAAGCATTCCCAAATCGGCCTTAATGTGGACGGGGAAACGCTCGGTGGTTTACGTCATGCAAAAGACTCCTGAAAGTTTCAGCTTTAAAATGAGGGAGGTTGTGATAGGTGCTGAACTAGATGACCACTTTGTTATTAAGTCGGGTTTAGAAGCGGGTGAAGAAATTGCCGTAAATGGCACTTTCAGCATCGATGCGGCCGCTCAACTGGCGGGGAAACCTAGTATGATGAATCCGGCCGGTGGAGCAAAAATGAGTGGCCACAATCATGGTTCACAAAAGACCAAGCCTACTAATGAGAAAGTGAATGCCTCAAATGTATCCTTATCCGCCGCGGCAAAGGCTACTTTGCAAGCCCTATTTAGGGCTTATTTTACCCTGAAAGAAGCTTTGGTAATTGACGATCTCGCCCAGTCTCAAACGGCTTTTCATTCTTTCGCATCTGCATTAAGCGAGATAGACCACCGCCTGTTTGAGGGTGAGGCCCATTTACTTTGGATGCAAGAACTTGAAAACCTAAAAAAAGCCACTGAGCAGAGTGCAAACAAGGTTGATATTGAGGCATTACGCGCTCGTTTTTTCAAAATCTCCAATGCCATGGTCCATATTTCAGAAGCTTTCAAGCCCTTGTCAAATGCGCTATACATCCAACATTGCCCCATGGCCGACTCCAATAATGGCGCCGATTGGTTGAGTTTAGAGCAAGAAATCCTCAACCCCTATTTCGGGCAATCCATGCTCACTTGCGGCAGTGTTATCAAAACCATCGATTAGAAAATGTTGCCGCCCATAAATAATTACGTCGCATATTATTTTTTGGGCCTTCCCCTCCGGGTCGCGCTTTACGCTGCAATCTTTGCTAGGCTGCGCCGCAAAGTATTTCCGCTGCAATCGCTAAGGCGGGGCTTTT
>Ga0075467_10002122_pt1 | contig 15802 bp, 11 predicted proteins | sample DEB08_DNA_9_FD_75067 | JGI IMG/M metagenome (GOLD analysis project Ga0075467, IMG submission 75067) | Aqueous microbial communities from the Delaware River and Bay under freshwater to marine salinity gradient to study organic matter... | ecosystem: Environmental > Aquatic > Marine > Coastal ... | reverse complement strand
ATAACGTTGGCATGACGGTGAAGTTGATTGCACCTATCGCCATGGAAGAGGGCTTGCGCTTCGCGATCCGCGAAGGCGGCCGTACCGTTGGCGCTGGCGTCGTCGCCTCAATATTGAAGTAAATGTACCCAAGCATTTGAAAAAATGCTTGGGTATTTGTGTTGTGAGAAGTTTAGGGGCATAGCTCAATTGGCAGAGCGTCGGTCTCCAAAACCGAAGGTTGGGGGTTCGAGGCCCTCTGCCCCTGCCACCATACGAATTGTTTTATTTTCGAGCGTAGTTCAAAGATTAGAGTCTTATTGAATGTCTAATAACAACGTACAAACCGTCACCAGTATGGTTGATCGCTTCAAATTGCTGCTATCTGTGGCAGTTATTGTCGCGGGAATCGTTGCGTTTTCGATGTTAGAAAACGAAGTAGCAGCACCGGTACGAGCGGCCATATTCATTGTTTCCTTAATAGCGGCTGGCGGAATTGCAGCCATCAGTGAACCGGGACGTCGCTTTATTGGATTCGCACAAGAGTCTTATTACGAAGTTCGAAAGGTAATTTGGCCAACACGCAAAGAAACCGTTCAAATGACAGGCATCGTGTTTGCCTTCGTTGCTGTAATGGGAATCTTCCTTTGGCTTTTAGACAAAAGCTTAGAGTGGGTGCTGTACAGCATCGTACTCAATTGGAAATAACAAGGACTGGCTATGAGCAAGCAATGGTACGTCGTCCATGTTTATTCCGGAATGGAAAAAAGTGTTCTTAAGGCGATGTTAGAACGCATCGAACGAGCCGCACTTCAAACATTCTTTGGCAAAATATTGGTGCCATCTGAAGAGGTCGTAGAAATCAAAGGTGGACAGAAGTCCATCACAGAACGACGTATTTTCCCAGGCTATGTTCTGGTTGAGATGGAATTAACCGATGAAACCTGGCATCTGGTAAAAAGCACACCCAGAGTTACTGGGTTTCTGGGTGGAAAAGGTAACAGGCCAGCGCCAATATCTGAAAAAGAAGTTGAAAAGATATTGTCGCAAATGGAAGAAGGGGTTGAAAAACCCAGACCAAAAGTTTTGTTTGAAGTGGGTGAAATGGTCAGGGTTAAGGATGGCCCATTCGCTGACTTTAATGGCAACGTTGAAGATGTGAATTACGAAAAAAGCAAGGTTAGAGTGTCGGTTGCTATTTTTGGACGGTCGACACCAGTAGAACTAGATTTTGGACAAGTTGAAAAGACTTGAACGTTAAACCCCGGGGAGTGTTTCAACAGAAGCACGCTTGTACCCACAAGGAGTAGAAAATGGCGAAAAAAATCGTCGGTTTTATCAAGCTGCAAGTACCAGCTGGTAAAGCCAACCCATCACCACCAATTGGCCCAGCATTGGGTCAACGTGGTTTGAACATTATGGAGTTCTGCAAAGCATTTAATGCCAAAACGCAGAATTTGGAGCCGGGTTTGCCGATTCCAGTCGTCATAACGGCCTTTGCTGACAAGAGTTTTACTTTCATCATGAAGACGCCACCAGCGTCTATCCTGATTAAGAAAGCAGCAGGAATCCAAAAAGGGTCGGCTCGGCCACACACCGACAAAGTCGGAAAGTTAACTCGTGCTCAAGCCGAAGAGATTGCAAAAACCAAAACGCCTGATTTGACGGCTGGCGACCTCGATGCAGCAGTTAGAACCATCGCAGGTAGCGCCCGAAGCATGGGCATAACGGTTGAGGGAATCTAAAATGGCTAAGACATCAAAACGTATGGCCGCAGTAGAAGCCAAAATTGACCGCAATAAATTTTATCCCTTGCCACAGGCTTTAACCCTTGTTAAAGAATGTGCAACAGCGAAGTTTGACGAATCGATAGATGTGGCTGTTCAGTTGGGTATTGACCCAAAGAAATCAGACCAACTGGTTCGTGGCTCGGTTGTGTTGCCAGCAGGTACAGGAAAAACCATGCGGGTCGCTGTTTTTGCTCAAGGTGATAAAGCCCAGCAAGCCAAAGATGCTGGCGCAGACATTGTCGGAATGGAGGACCTTGCGGAACAGATCAAAGCCGGGAACTTGGATTTTGATGTGGTAATTGCCTCACCAGATGCCATGAGAATTGTTGGCGCATTGGGTCAAATCCTAGGCCCACGTGGACTAATGCCTAACCCTAAGGTTGGTACTGTTTCTCCTGACGTTGCGCAAGCCGTCAAGAACGCTAAAGCAGGTCAGGTCCAATACCGTACAGACAAAGCTGGCATTGTTCATGCGACGATTGGCCGTGCGTCATTTGGCGTAGAGCAGTTGCAAAGCAACCTCGTTGCATTGGTTGATGCGCTTGTAAAAGCCCGTCCAACAGCAGCGAAGGGTGTTTACCTGCGCAAATGTGCCGTCTCATCAACGATGGGTGGCGGCGCACGTGTTGAGGTTTCTTCTTTAACCGCATCGGCCTAATCGCTGATCGGTAGTAACTGACTTTGGGCTGTGCTGGATGTTGTAAATCAACAGTCGGCATTGCTGTCAAAGACCGCTGGAGTGTCAAGGTGTTGTTAACCAAGACACTTAATACCGGAAACGGATCCAGCGCAGACGGCGTCCATGGAAGATTTCTTGTAGAACTCGACCAGGTTCGCCGCGTTCGGCAGACACAGGGACTGTTCCCGGTGTCATTTGATGGAGTGTTTTAACCGTGAGTCTCAATCGTAAAGAAAAAGCGATTGTCATCGAAGAGGTAACCGCGCAAGTTTCGGCGGCCCAATCGATTGTCGTCGCAGAGTATCGTGGTTTGGACGTTGCTTCCGTCACCGTACTGCGCAAAACTGCGCGCGAGTCAGGCGTTTACCTGCGTGTTTTGAAAAACACGTTGGCACGCCGCGCGTTGGCTAACACCCCTTTCGAGGGGCTGTCATCGCAACTAACAGGACCGTTAATTTATGCGGTTAGTAAGGATCCTGTTGGTGCCGCAAAAGTTCTAGCAACATTTAGTAAAGATAACGACAAACTCGTGATCAAGGCTGGTGCGCTGCCAAACAGCACACTTGATGCCGCAGGCGTGAAAGCGCTAGCGACAATGCCATCACGTGAAGAGTTGTTGTCAACGTTGTTAAGAACAATGCAAGCACCCGTTACAAAGTTTGTTCGTACGCTCAATGAGGTTCCAACAAAGTTCGTGCGTGGTCTAGCGGCCGTGCGCGATCAAAAAGAAGCGGCTTGAAAAAGCACTTAATGTTGACCTTGACGGTAAACGACAGCCAAATCCTGGTTAATTAATAAATTCGGAGTTCTAAAAATGAATAAAGCAGAAATTCTTGACGCCATCGCCGGTATGACCGTGCTTGAGTTGTCAGAGCTAATCAAAGAAATGGAAGAGAAGTTTGGTGTGTCAGCAGCCGCTGCTGCTGTTGCTGTTGCAGCACCTGCAGCTGCTGGTGGCGCCGCCGCTGAAGAGCAAACAGAATTTACAGTTATGCTGACAGAAGTTGGTGCTAACAAGGTTAGCGTAATTAAAGCTGTTCGCGAGTTGACAGGTCTTGGTTTGAAAGAAGCCAAAGACTTGGTTGACGCTGCACCCAAGCCAGTAAAAGAAGGTGTTTCAAAGGCTGAGGGCGAAGAGTCAAAGAAAAAGCTTGAAGAAGCTGGCGCAAAGGCCGAACTTAAATAATTGCTGTCATCGTTACCCGGAGAAGCCGAAAGGCCTCTCCGGGTTTTGCATCTTTAGGAAACCCATCATTTGATGATATTTTTAGTTGGGTTTCCTAAAGTTGTATACCTCCGGGCCGTGGTTAACGGCCCCTGTAACCCAGAGTCGGAGTGCACATGCCTTACTCGTTCACCGAAAAAAAGCGCATCCGCAAAAGCTTTGCTAAACGCGAGGACGTGCAGGACGTTCCTTTCCTTTTGGCAACACAGCTTCAATCTTATTTAACATTCCTGCAAGCAGACAGTTTGCCTTCGACGCGCAAGCCCGAAGGCCTCCAAGCCGCTTTTTCGTCAATATTTCCTATTGTTAGTCATAACAGTATGGCACGACTCGAGTTTGTCAGCTATTCGCTAGGCGAACCCGTGTTTGACGTTAAAGAATGCCAGTTGCGTGGCTTAACATACGCATCCCCATTGCGCGCGAAAGTTCGCTTGGTGTTGATGGATCGTGAAGTTAGCAAACCGACTGTCAAAGAAATAAAAGAGCAAGAAGTCTACATGGGTGAAATGCCGCTCATGACAAGTACGGGCTCGTTTGTCATTAACGGCACTGAGCGCGTTATTGTTTCTCAATTACACCGTTCACCAGGCGTGTTTTTTGAACATGATCGCGGCAAAACCCACAGCTCGGGTAAGTTGCTGTTCTCAGCGCGTGTGATTCCCTACCGTGGATCATGGCTTGACTTCGAATTCGATCCAAAAGACATCTTATTCTTCAGGGTTGATCGCCGTCGCAAAATGCCAGTGTCGATTTTGCTCAAAGCAATTGGAATGACACCAGAAGCAATTTTGGCAAACTTTTTTGAGTTTGATCAATTTGAATTGCAAACAGATGGTGCATATATCGATTTTGTTGCAGAGCGCTGGAAGGGCGAAGTTGCCCGTTTCGATATAACCGATAAAAAAGGCAATGTGGTTGTCGAAAAAGACAAGCGCATCAATGCAAAACATTTGCGTGATATGGCAGCAGCCGGCATCACTCGTGTTTCAGTCCCAGACGACTTTTTAATTGGCCGGGTATTGGCAGCCAAAGTTGTTGACGTCGACACAGGCGAGCTAATTGCCTCAGCCAATGATGAAATAACCGACAACTTGCTGGCAACCATTCGCACAGCGGGCGTTCAGCAGATTCAAACGCTGTTTACCAACGACTTGGATCGAGGTCCGTATATTTCGCAAACTTTGCGCACGGATGAGACAGCTGATCAGTTGGCCGCAAAAGTAGCGATCTATCGCATGATGCGTCCTGGTGAGCCACCAACAGAAGATGCGGTTGAAGCGTTGTTTTTCCGACTGTTTTACAACGCGGAAAGCTATGACTTGTCTCGTGTTGGACGCATGAAGGTCAACAGCCGTCTAGGCCGAGGTGATGACATCACGGGCCCCATGACGTTGACAAACGAAGACATCCTCGAAACAATCAAGGTTTTGGTTGAGTTGAGAAATGGTCGCGGAAACATTGACGACATCGACCATTTGGGTAATCGACGCGTCCGCTGCGTTGGCGAATTGGCTGAAAACCAGTTCAGGGCGGGACTAGTCCGTGTCGAACGCGCCGTAAAAGAAAGATTGGGTCAGGCTGAAACTGAAAACCTCATGCCGCATGATTTAATTAATTCAAAACCAATCTCGGCAGCTATCAAAGAGTTTTTTGGTTCCAGCCAATTGTCTCAGTTTATGGACCAAACCAACCCGCTGTCAGAAATCACTCACAAACGTCGCGTTTCAGCACTGGGACCGGGTGGATTGACACGAGAGCGTGCAGGTTTTGAAGTTCGTGATGTACACCCAACACATTATGGTCGTGTGTGCCCGATCGAAACACCGGAAGGTCCAAACATTGGACTGATCAACTCAATGGCGCTTTATGCTCGATTGAATGAGTACGGTTTTCTGGAAACACCGTATCGGAAAGTATCTGATCGACAAGTCAGTGAAGAGATTGAATATTTATCGGCGATTGAGGAAGGTAACTTCATCATTGCGCAGGCAAATGCACAACTGAATGAAGATGGGGTTTTTGTTGACGACTTGGTGGCTTGCCGCCAAGCGGGTGAAACGCTTTTAACGTCACCTGACAACATCAACTTTATGGATGTGGCACCTTCTCAGATTGTTTCTGTCGCGGCCTCGTTGATTCCGTTCCTTGAGCATGACGATGCAAACCGCGCACTGATGGGCGCCAATATGCAACGACAAGCCGTGCCCTGCTTGCGTCCCGAGAAATCATTGGTTGGGACAGGCATTGAACGAACCGTTGCTGTTGACTCCGGCACAACTGTTCAAGCGTTACGCGGTGGTGTGGTTGATCACGTTGATGCCGATCGAATTGTGATTCGGGTCAACGATGATGAGAACGTCGCGGGTGAGGTTGGTGTTGATATTTACAACCTGACCAAATACACACGGTCGAACCAGAACACGAATATTAACCAACGTCCAATAGTCGGTCGTGGTAACACCGTGGAAAAAGGCGACGTGATTGCAGACGGTGCATCAACAGATTTGGGTGAATTGGCTCTTGGTCAAAACATGCTCATCGCATTTATGCCATGGAATGGTTACAACTTTGAGGACTCCATTCTTTTGTCCGAAAAAGTTGTTTCAGATGACCGATACACTTCTATTCACATCGAAGAACTAACAGTTGTTGCGCGTGATACCAAGCTTGGGCCTGAGGAAATAACTCGGGACATCAGTAACTTGGCTGAAACCCAGCTCAATCGTCTTGATGAGTCAGGAATCGTTCACATCGGCGCAGAGGTTCGTGCTGATGATGTGTTGGTCGGAAAAGTAACGCCCAAAGGCGAAACGCAACTGACGCCAGAAGAGAAGCTGTTGCGAGCCATTTTTGGTGAGAAAGCATCAGACGTCAAAGACACATCACTACGTGTTTCCTCGGGTATGGTCGGCACGGTCATTGATGTGCAAGTATTTACTCGCGAAGGTATTGCTCGCGATAAACGTGCGCAATCGATCATTGATGACGAGTTGCGTCGTTACCGCTTGGACCTTAACGATCAGCTGCGTATTGTCGAAGACGATACCTTTGACCGCATTGAGAAAATGTTGATTGGCAAAGCGGTGAACGGAGGCCCAAGAAAGTTGGCCAAAGGCACTGCCTTGACCAAAGACTACCTCGCTGACCTTGATCGCTGGCAGTGGTTTGACATTCGCCTTTCTGACGAAGAGCACGCATTGATTCTTGAGCAGGCTAAAGAATCAATTGAAGGCAAACGTCATCAATTCGATCTGGCATTCGAAGAAAAGCGTAAAAAGTTAACGCAGGGTGACGAGTTGCCACCAGGCGTGCTTAAGATGATTAAGGTCTACCTCGCTGTCAAGCGCCGTTTACAGCCCGGTGACAAGATGGCTGGTCGTCATGGAAACAAGGGTGTGGTTTCGCGCATTGTGCCCGTCGAAGACATGCCACACATGGCTGATGGCACGACTGTTGATATTGTTTTGAACCCACTGGGCGTTCCTTCACGAATGAACGTTGGACAGGTGCTTGAGGTTCATTTGGGATGGGCAGCAAAAGGCTTGGGTAAGCGTATCGAAGAGATGATGCGCGATGAAAAGAAAACCCAAATCAAATCCTTGCGCGCTTATCTCAACAGGATTTATAACGAGACAGGCGCTGGTGCCAATATCGATGATCTCAATGAAGACGAGTTGATTGAGTTGGCATCTAATCTTAAAAATGGTGTGCCATTTGCGACGCCAGTGTTCGATGGTGCGGCAGAGTCAGAAATCACCAAAATGCTCGAAATGGCTTATCCTGATGAGGTTGCGAAAGCAATCGGATTAACGGAAAGTCGTACACAAGCATGGTTGGTAGATGGACGGACTGGGGACCAATTTGAGAGGCCAGTGACTGTTGGTTACATGCATTACTTGAAATTACACCACTTGGTCGATGACAAGATGCATGCTCGCTCTACCGGTCCTTACTCTTTGGTCACACAGCAGCCGCTTGGTGGTAAAGCCCAGTTTGGTGGACAGCGATTTGGTGAAATGGAATGTTGGGCCCTTCAGGCTTACGGCGCTTCTTATACCTTGCAGGAAATGCTGACCGTTAAATCCGATGATATAAGCGGACGAACCAAACTTTACGAAAACATTGTGAAGGGCGATCACACCATTGAAGCCGGCATGCCGGAATCATTCAATGTGTTGGTTAAAGAGATTCGGTCTCTTGCCCTTGACATGGATTTGGAGCGTAAATAATGAAAGCGCTACTCGACTTATTTAAGCAAGTCTCGCAAGACACACAGTTTGATGCCATCAAGATCGGCATTGCGTCTCCCGAGAAAATTCGGTCGTGGTCGTATGGCGAAGTCAGAAAGCCAGAAACGATCAACTATCGAACGTTTAAACCTGAACGTGATGGATTATTTTGCGCAAAAATCTTTGGCCCAATCAAAGATTACGAGTGTTTGTGCGGCAAGTACAAAAGACTAAAGCATCGCGGCGTCATTTGCGAGAAGTGCGGCGTCGAAGTGACGGTAGCGAAAGTACGTCGCGAGCGGATGGGTCACATTGAACTGGCAAGTCCGGTTGCGCACATTTGGTTTTTGAAGAGCCTACCTTCCCGCTTGGGCATGGTGCTCGATATGACGCTACGCGACATTGAGCGCGTGCTTTATTTCGAAGCATGGTGCGTTATCGAGCCTGGTATGACGCCGCTCAAGCGCGGTCAAATCATGTCTGATGATGACTATTTGGCCAAGACCGAAGAGTACGGCGACGAGTTCATAGCACTCATGGGTGCGGAAGCTGTTCGTGAACTTTTACGCACAATCGAAATCGATCGTGATGTTGAGACCTTACGCGCGGAACTAAAAGCAACGTCATCTGAAGCCAAGATCAAGAAAATCTCAAAGCGCTTGAAAGTGCTGGAAGGTTTTCAGAAGTCAGGTATTAAGCCCGACTGGATGGTGATGGAAGTTTTGCCGGTTTTACCCCCAGACCTTCGTCCCTTGGTGCCACTAGACGGCGGTCGTTTTGCGACATCTGACTTGAACGACCTTTATCGTCGCGTAATCAACCGCAACAACCGGTTGAAACGATTGTTGGAGCTCAAAGCTCCAGATATTATCCTGCGCAACGAAAAGCGGATGTTGCAAGAGTCGGTTGACTCATTGCTCGATAACGGGCGACGTGGCAAGGCCATGACTGGTGCAAACAAGCGCCAGCTGAAGTCCTTGGCAGACATGATCAAAGGCAAGAGCGGCCGTTTCCGCCAAAACTTGCTCGGTAAACGCGTCGATTACTCTGGCCGTTCAGTCATTGTTGTGGGACCAACTCTCAAACTGCACCAGTGCGGTTTGCCAAAGTTGATGGCACTCGAGCTCTTTAAACCATTCATTTTTAATCGTTTAGAAATGATGGGTTTGGCGACGACCATAAAAGCAGCTAAGAAACTGGTCGAAAGTCAGGAACCCGTGGTTTGGGATATTCTTGAAGACGTTATTCGCGAACACCCAGTCATGTTGAATCGTGCGCCAACCCTTCACCGTTTGGGTATTCAGGCTTTTGAGCCCGTGCTTATTGAAGGCAAAGCCATTCAGTTACACCCGCTCGTGTGCGCAGCATTTAACGCTGACTTTGATGGCGACCAAATGGCCGTTCACGTGCCACTGTCCCTCGAAGCCCAGGTGGAGGCGCGCACATTGATGTTGGCCTCGAACAACGTACTGTTCCCTGCCAACGGCGAGCCCTCCATTGTGCCGTCGCAAGACATTGTGCTTGGCCTGTACTATGCCAGTCGCTCAAGCATAAACGGCAAAGGCGAAGGCATGTTCTTAGCTGACGTGCCTGAAGTACAACGCGCTTACGATAATAAACAGGTCGAACTGCAGACACGAATCACTGTCCGTTTAGAGCAGTGGTCGCGTGACGCTGATGGCGGATGGGTTTCGGAAATCAACCGTGTTGAAACGACTGTTGGCCGTGCTCTTTTGTCTGAAATCATGCCAAAAGGGTTACCTTTTGAGCTGATGAACCGGTCACTGAAAAAGAAGGAAATTTCACGGCTCATCAACCAGTCATTCCGTCGCTGTGGCCTTAGAAACACGGTTATCTTCGCTGACAAGCTCATGCAATCGGGTTTCCGTTTGGCCACACGTGGTGGTATTTCGATTGCCATGGGCGATATGTTGATTCCAGCAGTTAAGGTTGATATTTTGGCCCAAGCCAGTTCAGAAGTTAAAGAGATTGATAAGCAGTATTCGTCGGGATTGGTTACGTCTCAAGAGCGTTATAACAACGTCGTTGATATTTGGGGCAAGGCTGGGGATAAAGTCGGTAAGGCCATGATGGAGCAACTGGCAACTGAGCCGGTTGTCGATCGCCATGGAAAGACGACAGAGCAGGAGTCATTCAATTCGATTTACATGATGGCCGACTCTGGAGCGCGGGGTTCAGCCGCGCAGATTCGACAGCTGGCAGGTATGCGTGGTTTGATGGCCAAACCAGATGGTTCGATTATTGAGACGCCTATTACCGCGAACTTCCGTGAAGGCCTTAATGTATTGCAGTACTTTATTTCCACACACGGCGCACGTAAAGGTTTGGCTGATACGGCGCTTAAAACAGCAAACTCAGGCTACCTGACACGTCGTTTGGTTGATGTCACGCAAGACCTGGTCATCACGGAAAGCGATTGCGGCACATCACAAGGCTATTCAATGAAAGCCTTGGTTGAAGGTGGTGAAGTGATTGAACCATTGCGTGAACGTATCTTGGGTCGTGTTGCTGCACTTGATATCGTCAATCCTGATACGCAAGAAACCGCTATTTTCGCTGGCACATTGCTTGATGAAGACTTGGTGGATCAGATCGATAAGCTTGGTGTGGATGAGGTAAAGGTTCGTACGCCACTGACATGCGAAACACGTCATGGTTTATGCGCCCACTGTTATGGTCGCGATTTGGGCCGAGGCGTATTGGTTAACGTTGGTGAAGCAGTTGGCGTTATTGCTGCCCAATCGATCGGCGAACCGGGCACCCAGCTAACGATGCGTACATTCCACATCGGTGGAGCAGCGTCGCGCTCAGCGATGGCCAATAGCGTTGAAACGAAATCGGCGGGAACGGTTCGTTTTGCTAGCACCATGCGCTACGTAACTAATCCAAAAGGCGAGCGTGTGGCGATTTCGAGATCTGGCGAAATTGTCATTTATGGTGAAAACGAGCGTGAGCGCGAACGTCACAAGGTCCCATACGGTGCGACGCTGCAAGTAAACGATGGTGATGCACTGAAAGCGGGATCGCGTTTGGCTACTTGGGACCCACTGACCCGCCCAATCGTGTCTGAGTACGCTGGCGCCATTCGTTTTGAAAACATTGAAGAGGGCGTTACGGTCGCCAAACAGCTTGATGAAGTGACCGGTCTGTCGACGTTGGTGGCTATTACTCCAAAGACCCGTGGCGGCAAGATGGTGCAAAGACCACAAATTAAATTGGTCGGTGAAAACGGCGAAGAGGTGAAGATTGCCGGTACCGATCACTTGGTCAGCATTTCTTTCCCTGTGGGTGCTTTGATTACTGTCCGTGACGGTCAATCGGTCAAGATCGGTGAGGTGTTGGCTCGGATTCCACAAGAGTCGCAGAAGACCCGAGATATTACGGGTGGTTTGCCTCGAGTTGCCGAACTGTTCGAAGCGCGTTCGCCAAAAGATGCTGGTTTGTTGGCCGAGGTAACTGGTACAGTGTCCTTCGGAAAAGATACCAAGGGCAAACAACGTTTGGTTATTACGGATCTTGATGGCATTTCTCATGAGTTCTTAATACCCAAAGAAAAACAGGTACTGGTCCATGATGGTCAGGTTGTTAATAAGGGCGAGACAATTGTCGACGGCCCAGCTGACCCACATGACATCCTTCGTCTGAAAGGTATTGAGCGTCTCGCTACTTATGTCGTCGATGAAGTTCAAGACGTGTATCGTCTGCAGGGTGTGAAGATCAACGATAAGCACATCGAAGTCATTGTTCGCCAGATGTTACGTCGCGTTTTGATTATGGATGCTGGTGATACAAGCTTCATCGCTGGTGAGCAGGTTGAGCGTTCGCAATTGCTCAATGAAAATGATCGAATGGTGGCTGAAGGAAAATTACCTGCGACACACGAAAACGTGTTGCTTGGTATTACGAAAGCCTCTCTTTCGACGGACTCCTTCATTTCAGCAGCTTCGTTCCAAGAAACGACACGTGTGTTGACTGAAGCTGCCATCATGGGCAAACGTGATGCACTAAGAGGTTTGAAGGAAAACGTTATCGTTGGACGACTTATTCCGGCTGGTACTGGTATGGCTTACCATGATGCCCGTCGTGAAAAAGAAGTTATTGAGGCAGCTGAGCGTGAAGCAGCCAAAATACTGGCTAATCCATTTGAGGACGCACCAGTGACGGCTGATGAAGTCGATGCCATTGGTGATGATGGTGTATCTGTAGACGATGCACCCGCTTCTTAAACAGTGAGCGCGTGGCGAGCATTGAGGGCACGTAATTTGATGCTCGCCAGCTTCATCTGTTTCTTGCCAGTTGACAAGGCAAGTTTGGTAGGATAAGCTGATCGGCTCTAGAAAATCTGGTCTTGTGGCGTTTCGAAAAAAGGCCACACGGATGTGAACAAATGACAAGTTCGCAAACTAGTAAGGTTTTAAGCAACAACTGTTAATTAATATTGACGCGTTGCTGGACAAATAAAAAGGCATTTCCGCCTCTAACGTTTGTTCATGGCATATCCGCTCTTTTACGGTTCTCCGTCCGGGGTGGTTATGTTGCGGTAAGTAAACCCACGGATTTAAGAACGCTGACTGGGAACAATCTCAGCAGTTTTATAGGAAAGAGGTATGCCAACCATCAATCAACTCGTGCGTAAGCCTAGAGCTGTTGCCACGATTAAGAGTAAAAGTCCAGCGCTTGAGGAATGTCCTCAACGCCGTGGCGTTTGCACCCGTGTTTACACAACAACACCAAAGAAACCTAACTCAGCCTTGCGAAAGGTTGCAAAAGTGCGTTTAACGAATGGTTTCGAGATCATTTCTTACATTGGTGGTGAAGGTCACAACCTACAGGAACACTCTGTTGTTCTGGTGCGTGGTGGTCGAGTGAAAGATTTGCCGGGTGTTCGTTATCACATCGTTCGCGGATCACTTGATCTACAGGGCGTTAAAGACCGTAAACAGTCGCGCTCCAAGTACGGCGCTAAGCGGCCTAAGAAGAAGTAATTTTTAGCTGTCTAACGCAACTCGCTTGTGACAGTCAAAGTGCGATGCACGATGTTAAAAGTGCCTAGCCAACCGGCCGGTTAACCGGGAAACGTAAGTGGTTCATTTTTGGTGAACCGAGAGGCATACGCCTCAACTGAATAGAGATAAAAGGAACTGCAATGCCACGTCGTCGCGAAGTACCCAAACGCGAAATTCTCCCCGATCCCAAGTTCGGCAGTGTTGAACTTGCTAAATTCATGAACGTCGTTATGCTCGCCGGCAAAAAAGCTGTTGCAGAGCGGATTGTTTATGGTGCCTTAGAACAGGTTCAAAGCAAGTCTGGCAAAGACCCATTGGAAGTGTTTGATCTTGCAGTCAACAACATCAAGCCACTGGTTGAGGTCAAAAGCCGTCGAGTGGGTGGTGCTAACTATCAGGTTCCTGTTGAAGTGCGCCCTGTGCGCCGGTTGGCATTGGCCATGCGCTGGCTGCGTGAAGCAGCTAAAAAACGCAGCGAGAAGTCGATGGATTTAAGACTCGCAGGTGAATTGCTCGATGCTGCCGAAGGCAGAGGCGCAGCAATGAAAAAACGTGACGACACACACAAGATGGCTGAAGCTAACAAAGCATTTAGCCATTTCCGCTGGTAACTTTAGGAAGTCATTATCATGGCCCGTAAAACCCCGATTGAGCGCTACCGTAACATCGGTATTTCTGCGCACATCGATGCAGGAAAAACCACCACGACAGAACGCATTCTGTTCTACACGGGTGTTAACCATAAGATTGGCGAAGTGCACGATGGTGCTGCGACAATGGACTGGATGGAGCAAGAGCAGGAGCGTGGCATTACCATCACCTCTGCCGCTACGACAGCTTTCTGGAAGGGCATGAGTAACAACATGCCCGAGCACCGTATTAACGTTATTGACACCCCAGGTCACGTCGATTTTACGATTGAAGTTGAGCGTTCAATGCGGGTATTGGACGGCGCGTGCATGGTGTACTGCGCTGTGGGTGGTGTACAGCCTCAGTCTGAAACGGTTTGGCGACAGGCAAACAAGTACGGCGTGCCGCGTTTGGCTTTTGTCAACAAGATGGATCGTACCGGCGCAAACTTTTTCAAGGTTTACGACCAGTTGAAATTGCGTTTGAAAGCAAACCCAGTGCCAATCGTGATACCTATTGGTGCAGAGGAAAACTTCACTGGCGTTGTTGATTTGGTCAAAATGAAGGCGATCATCTGGGACGAGGCCAGTAACGGTACAAAATTTGAATACCTTGATATTCCTGCGGAACTTCAGGATCAAGCCAACGAATGGCGTGAGAAGCTTGTGGAATCGGCCGCTGAGTCTTCAGAAGAGTTGATGAACAAGTATCTCGAAACGGGTGAGTTGTCCGAAGATGAAATCAATCTGGGGATCCGTACCCGAACGATCGCCAACGAAATTCATCCCATGTTGTGCGGCACAGCCTTTAAAAACAAAGGCGTTCAGCGCATGCTTGATGCCGTGATTGAATTCTTACCATCACCTATCGACATTCCGCCAGTGACTGGTGAACTTGAGGATGGTACACAAGGTTCACGCAAAGCTGATGATACGGAAAAGTTTTCTGCTTTGGCTTTTAAGCTGATGACAGATCCTTATGTTGGACAGTTGACATTCGTGCGAGTTTATTCGGGCGTACTAAAGTCTGGTGATACGGTCTATAACCCAGTAAAGGGTAAAAAAGAGCGTATTGGCCGTATTTTGCAGATGCATGCGAACAATCGAGAAGAAATCAAAGAAGTTATCGCTGGTGACATCGCTGCGGTCGTTGGTCTGAAAGATGTGACCACTGGTGAAACTTTGTGTGATCTTGATTCGCACATATTGTTAGAGCGTATGGTTTTTCCTGAGCCTGTGATTTCACAAGCGGTCGAGCCAAAAACAAAGGCCGATCAGGAAAAAATGGGTATTGCATTGTCGCGACTTGCGCAAGAAGATCCCTCATTCCGTGTTCGGTCAGATGAAGAGTCAGGACAAACGATTATTTCTGGTATGGGTGAACTTCATCTCGAGATTATCGTGGATCGTATGCGCCGTGAATTTAGCGTCGAAGCAAACGTTGGCAAGCCACAAGTTGCTTACCGTGAAACCATTCGCAAAGTTTGTGAAGAAATTGAAGGTAAATTCGTTAAGCAGTCGGGTGGTCGTGGTCAGTATGGACACGTTGTTTTGAAGCTTGAGCCGTTGCCACCAGGTGGTGGTTACGAGTTTGTCGATGCTATTAAAGGTGGTGTTGTTCCTCGCGAATACATTCCTGCTGTCGACAAAGGCATTCAAGAAACATTACCTGCTGGTATTTTGGCGGGTTACCCGGTCGTCGATGTTAAGGCAACGTTGTTCTTTGGTTCATACCATGACGTTGACTCAAACGAAAACGCGTTCCGTATGGCTGCTTCAATGGCGTTCAAAGACGGCATGCGTAAAGCAAGTCCCGTTTTGCTAGAGCCAATGATGGCTGTTGAGGTTGAAACGCCGGAAGACTATGCAGGTACAGTGATGGGTGATTTGTCATCACGTCGTGGCATGGTTCAAGGTATGGACGATATGGTTGGGGGTGGCAAGGTCATTAAAGCCGAAGTACCGCTAGCTGAAATGTTCGGGTATGCCACAAACTTGCGTTCATTAACTCAGGGACGTGCAACATACACAATGGAATTTAAGCACTACGCTGAAGCACCAAAAAATGTGTCCGAAGAAATCATCGCCGCGCGTGGCAAATAATTTAGGGAATTAAATATCATGGCAAAGAGTAAATTTGAACGCACCAAGCCACACGTCAACGTGGGCACAATTGGTCACGTTGATCACGGTAAGACGACGCTAACAGCGGCGATCACAACCGTGTTGGCACGTAAGTTTGGT
>Ga0075467_10002120_pt1 | contig 15818 bp, 15 predicted proteins | sample DEB08_DNA_9_FD_75067 | JGI IMG/M metagenome (GOLD analysis project Ga0075467, IMG submission 75067) | Aqueous microbial communities from the Delaware River and Bay under freshwater to marine salinity gradient to study organic matter... | ecosystem: Environmental > Aquatic > Marine > Coastal ... | reverse complement strand
CGTGAGGGGCAGCCTATCCCCGAGGGGTGGGCGCTGGACGCGGAGGGGCGGGCAACGACCGACCCGGCGGCGGCGCTGCAGGGGGTGCTGATGCCGATTGGCGGGGCGAAGGGCGCGGGGATATCGATGATGCTGGATATCTTGTGCGGCGTGCTGACCGGCGCGCGGTTTGGTGGAGATGTGAGCGATCAATATAAACGCTTTGACCGCCCGCAGGGGGTGGGTCACTTCATTCTTGTGATGCGCCCCGACCTGTTCTTGCCGGCAGATGAAGTGGCCGCCCGGATGGCGGAGTTGGTCGGGCTTGTGAAGAGCAACCCGAAGGCTGATGGCGTGGACGAGATTTTCATGCCCGGCGAGATCGAGGGCCGACGCGAGGCGGAGCGGCTTGTCGTCGGTATTCCCTATCGCCGGGCAGACCTGATCCCATTGGTGGAGGCGGCCCGCGCCGCAGGTGTTGCGGTGCCGTCCGGCCTGTGATCGGACGCGGTCAGTACCGGAACATCATGCCAAGCCGCGTGTCGCGCGCGTGGCGGATATGTTCGCGGGCGCATTGGTCGGCGGTGTCTGGGTCGCGCTTTTCGATCGCGTCCAGAATGGCTTGGTGTTCGGTCACGGCCAGATTTTGGCGGCCGTCGACCGCGAAGGTCGTGCTTGGCAGCAACATCAGCGTGTCGTGCATGACGTCCAGCAGGCCGACAAGGAACTTGTTGTGCGCCGCCTCGTAGATCGCATCGTGAAAGGCCCGGTTCAGTTGCGCCACGCGCGCCGGGTCATCCTGAGAGGCGGCAAAGGCCGCCGCGATCTGTTTCATGGCGTAGAGGTCCGAGGGGGAGGCGTGCTGCGCCGCAAAGCGGGCCGCCGAGCCTTCGAGCAATTCGCGAACCGCATAAAGTTCGACCACCGCCGTTCGATCCAGTTCCGCCACCGACAGGCCGTTCGCGGTGATCTCCAGCAGGCCGCGTTCCTGCAGGCGGGACAGGGCCTCGCGGACGGGTGTTCTGCTGACCTTGAAGGTCTTTGCGACATCTTCGGCCAGAATGCGGTCGCCGGGTCGATAACGGCCAACGCGGAGGCCTTCGATCAGTTCGGCATAGACATGTTGCGCGATGGACATAACTGGCGCTCCCCCTGATCCACTTGTCGATAATCAATCCGGGTGCCGCATCGGCACGCCATTCATCACTTCTTTGACTGTCTGCCTCCATATACATTTTTTATCGGTGCCGCAAATCGGTAGACCGCCTCTCTTGCATGGGGTTGTCCACGAGTGTATACGTTTGGATATCTTATTGGAAATGTGCGGTTTGCAGGCTGTTGGCCCCAAGCTTTGCGCACTGGGGAGGTACGTCATGGCATCCGTTACACTTGCGGTGATCGACCCGTTCCATCCACGCATCATCGATGAGATCCGCGCCGCCGCCCCGCCCGACTGGCGCGTGGTCGTGACCCAAGCGGCGACGGAGGAGGCCCGCGCGGTGGCTTTGGCGCAGTGCGATGTTGCCTTCGTCATGGCCACGCCCATGCCGCGCAGTCTGCTTGAACGTGCACCGCTGTTGCGGTTCATCCAGAAACTGGGTGCCGGAATTGACAAGATCGACCGCGATTATTGTGCCGCCGAGGGCATCGGGCTGGCGCGGCTTCAGGCGGGCAATGCGATCCCCGTTGCGGAACATACGGTGCTGTTGATGTTGGCGGCCTGCCGTCAATTGCCTTGGCTTGACCGCAACACCCGCGCGGGCGCTTGGGACAAGGAGGCCGTCCGCGGCGAAAACCGCCAGATCAACGGCAAGACGGTCGGCATCGTCGGGTTTGGTGCCATCGGGCGTCAGGTTGCACGCCTTCTGGGCGGGTTTGGCGCAACGCTGGTCTACTATGACCCGGTGCGTGCCAGCGCCGAGGACGAGACCGTATTTGGGGTAGCCTATCGCGATCTTGATGCGCTGACCGCCGAGGTGGATATTCTGACGCTGCATCTGCCGCTGTTGCCCGAAACGTCGAACCTGATCGACGCGCGCCGCATCCGCGCAATGAAAAAAGGCGCGATCCTTGTGAATGCGGCGCGTGGCGGATTGGTCGACGAGGTGGAACTGGCTCGTGCACTGCAAGATGGGCATTTGTTTGCAGCGGGCCTTGATGCCTATTCCGCCGAACCGCCTGTGGGTAATCCGCTGCTTGGTCTTGATAATACGGTCGTCACGCCGCATTGCGCCGGCGCGACTATCGACAATTTTGCAGGCGTGGCCGCGCGTGCGGTGGAAAATGTGCGCCGTGTGCTTGCGGGTGAAGCTGTCGATCCGGCCGAACTTGTGGTTCCGGTTCGGCGCGGGGTGGCGGCATGAGCGCGCCCGCCACTTTGTTGATCGCCGGCACGTGGCGCCAAGGCCGCGGCGGCACCTTCGACTCCATCAATCCCGTGGACGGTTCGGTTGCCGCGACCCTGTCGCTGGCGACGGACGATGACGTTGCGGAGGCCGTCGCCTCTGCGCGGGCGGCCTTCGAGGATCCTGCATGGCAACGGTTGAAGCCACATCAGCGCGCCCGCCTGCTGTACAAGCTGGGTGATCTGACGGAAATCGCGCAGGAGGAGTTGGCCCGCGCGCAAAGCGCGGACAATGGCAAGACGCTGGCGGAATGCCGGTCTCAAGCTGCTGCTGCTGCGGGTGTATTCCGCTACTTTGCCGCGTTGTGCGAAACGGTCGAGGGCCATGTGACGCCACAGCGCGGCGATAGCGTCAGCTTTGCAATTTACGAGCCGTATGGCGTGGTCGCGGCAATCACGCCTTGGAATTCACCCTTGACGCTGGATGCCCAAAAGCTTGCGCCCGCGCTTGCCGCTGGCAACGCTGTGGTGCTGAAGCCGTCCGAGGTGACGTCGCAGGTGGCGCTTATCTATGGTCGTCTTGCGGGGGAGGCGGGTTTTCCCCCGGGGATCGTCAATGTCGTCACCGGAATGGGCGATACGGGCCGGGCGCTGGTCGCGCATCCAGACGTGGATCTGGTAAGTTTCACCGGAGGCACCGCAGCAGGGCGCGCTATCGCCGAGATGGCCGGACGGCGCTTGTGCCCCGTGCTTCTGGAACTTGGTGGAAAGTCGCCGAACATCATCTTTGCGGATGCCGATTTTGACGCCGCCGTGGCCGGGGCCGCCAAGGGGATATTCGGTTCCGTCGGGCAGGCCTGCACCGCCGGATCGCGTATTTTCGTCGAGGCGGAGATGTATGACAGGTTCGTGGACGCACTGGTTGCGAAGGCCGCCGCGTATGATCCTGGCCTTCCTAACGATCCCGCCGCCAAGATCGGCCCGATGGCCAGTTTCGCGCATCGCGATGGGGTGGCGGCCGCCGTTGATCGCGCGCGGGCCGAGGGTGCCAATGTGCGATGCGGTGGCGCGCGTCCCGACGATCAGCGCCGGAAAGGCGGCGCCTTCTACATGCCGACGGTCCTGACCGGACTGACCAACAGGTCGGTGACATGCCAGTGCGAGATTTTCGGGCCTGTCGCCGTGGTGCTGCCTTTCGAGACCGAGACCGACCTAATTGCGCAGGCCAACGACACCGAATTCGGGCTGGCCGCCGGTGTCTGGGCCGGGGACGCAAGCAAGGCATGGCGCATTGCCCGCGCGATGCGGGCCGGAACCGTCTGGATCAACTGCTACAAGGACGGCTCTATCTCGACGCCGTTCGGGGGGCATCGTCAAAGCGGGATCGGGCGGGAAAAGGGCGTTGCTGGGTTGCGTGCCTATTCGCAAACCAAGGGTATCCTTTGGGATCTTGGCGACTGAGGCACCGCTGCTTGACCCGTGCGGATTCAAGTGTATACAAACGTATATCTTCATGTCAGGGCTGCCCGGATGATCTGGGCTGAAGGGGCGATGAAGAACAACGGAGGGGCTAATGGCGAGCACAGTTGAGGTTTTGGCGGACGCATTCAAAGCGGCGGGCACGCCCTTCATCGTTGGTCACCCCGGTGGCGAATCTGTCGAATTGATGGAGGCGGCCCGCGAGCGCGACATGCGGTTCATCTTGATGAAACAAGAGGTTGCGGGTGCCATGCTTGCGGCGACTTGGGGTGATTTGACGGGCGCGCCCGGGGTCTGCCTGTCGACGCGGGGGCCGGGTGCGGCGAACATGGTCAACGGCCTTGCCCACGCATTGCTTGACCGGTCACCGCTGATCGCGATTACGGATCGCTATTCCACGGCTCAGCACGAGGTTGGACTGCGCCAGAAGATCGACCAGATCGCCTTGATGGCGCCGGTCGTGAAATGGGGCACAACGATTGATGCCAGTGTCGTGCGCACGCAAGTGGCCCGCGCGATGCGGACCTCCACGGCGTTGGCGCCGGGACCGGTGCAATTCGACATGCCGCAAAGCGAAACCAAAAAGCAGGCAGGCGATCTGGTCGCGCCACCGCCGCTTTTGCCTGATGTTGGCTTTGCGGACCCCGATCGTGCTGGATTGAAGCGGCTGGTGGCGCGGATCGACAGCGCGCGCAAACCCATCATTCTTGCCGGTCTGGGAACGCTTTGGAACCATGGTGCGGACGCTTTGGTGAAGCTGGCCGAACAGTTGGGCGCGCCTGTGTTGACCACGTCGAAGGTGAAGGGCGCGATCCCTGAAGATCATCCACTGCGTGCCGGCTGCATCATCGGCGGACTGATCGAACGCAAATTGGTCTCTGAGTCTGACCTGATCATTACCGTCGGTCTTGATAGTGTCGAGTTGCAACCAAAGCCATGGCCCTACACGATCCCGGTCATCTCACTGATCAACACGCCGGCGTTGGACGCCCTGGTGCCGTCCGAGTTCGAGGTGATGGGCAACCTTGCAACGCTGATGACCATTCTGTCCGAGGATTGCGCGCCCGGCACAGGTTGGGGCGAGGCCGCGGCTGCGACCTTCCGCACGGATGTCTCGAACGCCTTGAACACGCCGTCCAACGGCCTGTCGCCACAGCGCGCGATGGAAGTGGCGCGGGCCGTTCTGCCGCGTGACACGATCGCGACCTGCGATGCGGGTGCCAGCCGGCTTCTTGTGGTGCAGAAATGGCAAAGCTATGGGGCGCGCGAATTCCTGACGTCGAACGGGCTCGGCTCCATGGGGTACGCCATTCCCGGCGCGCTGGCCGCGCGGCTGGCATATCCCGATCGGCCGGTTGTGGCATTTACGGGCGACGGCGGTTTCATGATGGCGGTGGCCGAGCTTCAGACCGCGGTCCGTGAGAAGCTGCCGATTACCGTTGTCGTGCTGGACGACGAGGAAATCGGCCTGATCCGCGTCAAGCAGGAGATCAAGGGGATCAAACGCTACGGTGTTGGTATAGGCGGGGTGGATTGGGAGAGCCTTGCGCGTGGTTTTGGCGCCGAGGGCGTGACCGTGACATCGGAGAACCAGCTGCAGGACGCGCTTTTGCAGGCCCGCCATACCGAGCAGGTGACGGTGATTGCGGCCAAGATCGATGGATCAGGGTATGTTGAGCAATTCAATGCCCTCAGGGAACTTTGAAGGGCAATGATGTCGGAACTGAACGGACATACCGAGCCCAAATCCAAGGATATCGTTTGCGATGTTCTGGTCGTCGGCGGCGGGAATGCGGCGCTTTGCGCGGCCATCTCGGCCCGGCGCGCGGGTGCATCTGTGATGGTGGTCGAAGCATCCTCGAAATTCTATCGTGGCGGCAATACGCGGCACACGCGGAACCTGCGCTGTGCCCATGACGAGGGGAACGAGATCCTGACCGGGCCCTATCCGGAGGAGGAGTTCTGGGACGATCTGATGCGGGTGACCGGCGGCGAGACCGACGAGGAACTGGCGCGCTTCACGATCGAGCAGTCCAAGGAGTTGTGGGACTGGATGAACGACGCGGGGGTGCGGTTTCAACAACCTTTGGGCGGCACCCTGAACCTTGGCCGGACGAATGCGTTCTTCCTTGGTGGCGGGCGGGCGATGCTGAATGCGCTCTATGCGACGGCCGAGCGATTGGGGATCGAAGTCCGGTACGACACCGCGGCAAGCAGCTTTGATATCGAGGACGGCTTTTTCAAATCCGCCGTCATCGAAGGGCCGGACGGCACATCGCGCGTGCAGGCCCGTGCGCTTGTCACGGCGGCAGGCGGGTTTGAGGCGAATATCGAATGGCTCAAGGAATATTGGGGCGAGCGGGCAGAGAACTTCTTGATCCGCGGCACGCGCAACAATCGTGGTTCCGTCCTGCGGATGCTGCTGGATGCGGGGGTTGAGCCAGTTGGCGACCCCACGCAATGCCACGCGGTGGCGATTGATGCCCGTTCGCCCAAATTCGACGGCGGCATTGTCACGCGGCTGGATTGCATCGTCTTTGGCATCGTAATGAACAACCTTTGCGAACGGTTCTACGACGAGGGCGAGGATTTTTGGCCCAAGCGCTATGCGATATGGGGGCGTCTGGTGGCCGACCAGCCTGACCAGATTTCCTATATCGTGTTCGATGAACAGGCGATGGGACGGTTCATGCCTTCGGTCTATCCGGCGATCGAGGCGCCGACGCTGCGCGAACTTGCGGCCAAGCTGGAGCTTGACCCAGACAAGTTCGAGAAGACCGTTTTCGATTACAACGCCGCCGTGCATGACGGCAGTTTTGATCCGAACGTGTTGGATGATTGCCGCACCGAGGGACTGACGCCGCCGAAGTCGCATTGGGCCCGCAGGATCGATACGGCGCCGTTTTATGCGTACCCGGTGCGGCCGGGCATCACCTTCACCTATCTGGGCACGCGCGTGAACCGCGAAGCGAGGATATTGATGCAGGGCGGACGCCCCACGGCAAACATGTACGCCGCCGGAGAAATCATGGCCGGAAACGTCCTTGGACGTGGTTATCTGGCCGGAATCGGCATGACGATCGGCGCGGTCTTCGGACGGGTCGCAGGAGAGGGGGCCGCGCGCCATGCAGGGAACTGAGCTTCAGCAAGAGGCCGAGCGTCAGGCCACGATTTGCAACGCCTGCCGCTATTGCGAAGGGATTTGTGCGGTATTCCCGGCGATTCAGATGCAGCGCGGCTTTGCTGCGGGCGACATCGATTATTTCGCAAACCTGTGCCACAACTGCGGGGCCTGCTACCACGATTGCCAGTTTTCGCCGCCGCATGAATTTGCCATCAACCTTCCCAAGACGCTTGCGGCCGTGCGGCATGAGAGCTACGGCCGCTATGCTTGGCCGGCCGCATTCGCCCCGGCTTTTGCGCGCAACGGCCTGCTGATTTCCGTTCTTACGGCGCTTTCGGTCACGCTGTTCCTTGTCGGAATGATCGTGTTGAACGATGCTGGCGCGCTTTTTCGCGCGCATTTGTCGCCCGAGGGCTTCTATGCCCTGATGTCTCACAATGTGATGGTCGGCCTGTTCGGCCCCGTCTTCCTGTTTTCCATCTTTGCGCTTTTCATGGGGCTGCGGAATTTCTGGTCCGATGCAAACGCGGTGCGCGCGGTCGATGCCGACAGCCCGTCAATCTGGCAGGCGATGAAGGATGCCGGTTCGTTACGTTATCTTGATGGTGGCGGGGTCGGGTGCTTCAACGAAGATGACCAACCGAACGATAATCGCCGGCTTTACCATCACCTGACTTTCTACGGTTTCCTGCTGTGTCTGGCCGCGACAAGCACGGGCACGATCTATCACTACGGCTTTGGCCGGGTTGCGCCTTACATGTGGTGGGACCTGCCGCAGATGCTGGGCACGATTGGTGGACTGGGTCTGGCGATCGGGACGGGAGGATTGTTGAACGCCAAGCGCAAGCGATTGCGCGAGATGGCAGATGAGGGGAGCCTTGGCATGGATGTTGCATTCACCCTGATGCTGTTCCTGACCGCCGTGACCGGACTCGCGCTTCATGTTCTGGCGCTGACGCCGCTGCTTGGGATCTTGTTGGCGCTGCATCTTGGTGTCGTCTTCAGCTTGTTCTTGACGATGCCCTACGGCAAGTTCGTGCACGGTCTGTATCGTTTTGCGGCGCTGTGTCGTTTCGCGATGGCCCGGCGTCATGGGCTGAAAACCCCGAAGCCGAAGGCGAAATCCGCCGAGGCCGGGCAGGCCGTGGGGGGATGACAGCGGCTTTGCGGATCGGTGCGGGCGCGGGGTTTGCCGATGACCGGATCGAGCCCGCGTTGGCGATGGCCGAGGCTGGTGCCGTTGATTATCTTGTGTTCGAATGCCTTGCCGAACGCACGGTCGCGCGCGAGGTGCTGGCACGTCGCGCTGACCCGGATGCAGGCTTCAACCCTCATCTGCGCGACCGGATGGAGGCGGTTTTGCCAGCCTGCGTCCGTCATGGAATTCGTATCGTGTCGAATATGGGGGGCGCCAACCCGACCGCAGCCGCAAAGGCAACCGTCGAGACGGCGCGCATGCTTGGCCTCGGCAACCTGCGTTGCGCGGCGGTAACGGGTGACGACGTCACCGACCTTGTCCGCGTCCACCCCGATTTGACGGTCATGGAAACCGGCGCGCCGATCGAAACGATCTTGCCACAAATGGTTTCGGCCAACGCCTATCTTGGGGCCGACGCCGTGCTGCTGGGATTACGAACCGGGGCCGAGGTCGTGCTGACGGGCCGGGTGGCCGACCCGTCCTTGTTTCTGGCGCCTGCGATGCATGCCTTTGGCTGGGCCCCGGTGGATACGGGATTGTTGGCGCAGGGCACGGTAATGGGGCATCTTCTGGAGTGCGCCGCACAGCTGACGGGTGGCTGTTTCGCCGACCCGCTGAGGCCCGAGAAATACGTACCCGACATGGCTGATATCGGAAACCCCATCGCCGAGATCGGGCGGGACGGCGCGTTGACATTGACAAAGCTTCCGGGCACCGGCGGACGGCTTGACCGACGCACGGCGACCGAACAGCTGCTTTATGAAGTGCATGACCCCGCCGCCTACATCACGCCTGATTGCGTGCTTGATCTGACGGGGGTCGACCTTTTGGAAAGCGGGCCAGATCGGGTGCGGGTCACGGGCGCCCGGGCGCGACAGGCGCCGGACAAGCTCAAGGTGTTGGTGGCGCATGCCCAAGGATACATCGGTGAAGGTCAGGTCGGTTATGCCGGCATCGGCGCGGTGGAGCGCGCCCGTCTGGCCGCCGAGGTCGTGAAGGAACGGCTTCGGCGGCGCGGATTTGTGTATGACGAGATGCGGGTTGATCTGATCGGGTGCGACAGCTTGCATGGCGGTGGCTCTGGCCCGGCTGCCCCCTACGAGGTGCGATTGCGCATTGCCGGACGCACCGCCAGCCGCAAGGCCGCGCAGGCGGTCGGGTTCGAGGTGCGGGCCATGCATGTGAACGGCCCGACAGGCGGTGGCGGTGGCAGTGTGCCAATCGTGCGTGACGTGATGGCGATCAGTTCGGTCTTGATCCCGCGCGCGCTTGTCCGACCGCAGGTGACGGTCATGGGCGGCACGCCATGACGCGGGTGCATGATCTGGCCCACGCGCGCGCAGGCGACAAGGGCAACACCTCCAATATCGTGGTGGTCGCCTATGACGATCGCGGGTGGCAACGGCTTGAGCGTGACCTGACGGTGGAACGGGTGGCGGCGGCCTTTTCCGTGCTGGGCGCAGGCCCGGTCAAAAGATATGGCCTGCCGCAACTGCGGGCGTTGAATTTCGTCATCGAAAACGCGCTGTCGGGTGGCGTTGCCAGTTCACTGTCGATCGACCCGCATGGCAAGAGCCTGAGCGCATTGATGCTGACCATCGAGATGCCGGAAAATGGAGAAACCGAAACATGAAGATCGCTGTCCTTGACGACTACCTTGATTACGCCGGGCGGTTTGCGGACTGGGGCGCGTTGGTTGGCAATGTCACCGTCTTTCGCAAGCCGATCCCGCCCGCTGAGCTTGTGGCAACCTTGACGCCCTTTGACGTGCTTTGCGTCATGCGTGAACGCACGCCCCTGCCTGCCGAGCTGATCGCGGCGCTGCCGAACCTGCGGTTGATCGTGACGACAGGGATGCGGAACGGCGCCATCGCGATGGAGGCCGCGGCGGCGCGCGGCATCACTGTGTGCGGCACGGCCAGCCGGACGACGGCGACCTCTCATCTGGCGATGACACTGATCCTTGTGGGGCTGCGCAACCTGTTGCCGAACGTGCGTGCCGTAGAGGCGGGCGGATGGCAGGCCGAGGCCGGACGTGACCTTGCCGGCCTGACGCTGGGCCTCGTGGGGCTGGGACGGCTGGGGGCGGCGCTGGCTGATCTGGCGCGGCCGTTCGGCATGAAAATTGTCGCCTGGAGTGAGAACCTGACCGATGCGCGGTGTGCCGAGGTCGGTGTGGAGCGCGCCAACAGCCTGACCGATCTACTTGGCGCGTCAGATGCCGTTTCAATTCATCTGGTGCTTTCCGAGCGGACGCGGAACCTTATCGGGGCCCGCGAGTTGGCCGCGATGAAGGACGATGCGCTTTTGGTCAACACCTCGCGGGGGCCGATCATCGACCAGACCGCGCTGATTGCGGCGCTGCAAGCCGGGCGACCGGGACGCGCGGCGCTGGACGTGTTCGAGACCGAGCCGCTGCCTGACACCAGTCCGCTGCGCGACGCGGCGCTGATCGCGGCCGGACGCCTGATCTTGACGCCGCATATCGGCTATGGCGCGCTTGGCACCTACGAAATCATGTATCGTGAAACGGCCGAGGCCGTCCGGGCCTGGGCCGATGGCACACCAGTTCGTGTCATAGCGCCCTGAGCGGCGGGGCGCGGGCAGTGGCGGGTGATCCCCGATCCGCTTGGCCGGGATGAGGTTGGCAACGGCTTGCCCCAGTTGCCGGGTTGGGGTCGCGGCGGTGTTGTCGGTGGCAAGAACATTGGTCCGACCATACGTGCGGGTGTGGCGGGCGCAATAAAGGCGGGTCGCTTGGTGGTGCGAGACATCGTTCCCCAGCGTCCGAATTGCGGGCCTTGCGGACAGCCGCCGCTGCATGGCAACAGCCGCTTTTCGGTGGAGGATGCGGCGGTCAACGACCGCGCTGGTCAATCCGGCCGGTTCAGAAACTCGAACAACACGATCAGGTGGTGATCCCAAGCGTCCTCATGCTTCATGACATAGTGGTTTGGGCTTTCGAGCACGACAAGTTCCGCGTTCGGAATGCCGCTTGTCATCTTGCGGGCCTCGGACAATGGATGCACCGAGTCGTCACGGCAATGCATGACCAGCGTCGGCGCGCTGATATCGGCAAGATAGCCTGCAACCGAATGATGATTGAGGAACTCGCGAAACAGCTGCGCCACCTCGGTCGTGCAGGAGACTTGGAAGATTTCCGCAATTTTCTTGAGCGTTTCCTGCGGCGCGCTCGGTTGGTAGACGGAAATTGCCGCCGCCACGAATGTTGAAGTGGTCTTCGCCCATCCTTCGCGCATAAGCGCCTGCAACGCATCGGCAGTGTCCAGTTCCGCCGTGCCATTGCGCAGCACGCGACCGTCCACATACCCATTCTGAATAATCAGGCGTGACACGCGTTCGGGATATTTTGCGGCAAAGTATGTCGCTTGGTGGGACTCGCCCGATGTCCCCATCAGTGCGAACCGGTCCAGCCCGAGGGCATCGGCAACCGCCCCGATATCATCGGCCAGCTGATCGAGATCGATCGTGGTCAATTCCGGTTCCGACAGACCGGACCCACGCTGATCAAAGCGTACCAGCATGCAATTCTCGCTGTAGGCATCGATGTAGGCCCGTTCCATCGACTCGTTCCAGTCAAGCTCAAGATGGGTTGGAAATCGCAGCAAACGCAGCAGCGGTGTTCCGGTGCCGTGAACGGAATACGCAAGCTTTGCGCCGTCGGTGGCGGTCGCATAGCGGATCTTCAGACCACCTGTGCGTGGCGCGGCGACGGGCGGCTCCTTTACCGGGTTGTGTGTCGGTGCGTGGGTGCGCACGGGAGCTACGAATTGCAACCCGCGACGCGCCACTGTGCGAATAAGCGTCTGCCGCTTACCATCGTCTCCGACCGCCTTGCGTGCGGCGGCGATGCGGGCGCTGATCGCGGATTCAGACACGATGCGACCGCCCCAGACCGTGTCGATCAGTTGATCTTTCGTCACCAGATCACCGGGATTTTGCAACAGCAGATGCAACAGGTCAAAAACCTGCGGTTCTATTCGTTGCACGTCGCCAGCGCGCAACAACGAATGGGTGTCTGTGTCCAAGATATAGTCGGAAAATTCGTATCGCATCACTCCACTAACGACGAAACGACAGGCTAGGCAAGAAAACCGGGACGCCGCGGCGCGTTTGCAGGACTTTCACAAGGGTTTCACAGGGTTTGCCTCAAGCGCCGCATGTCGCAACCTGCCAGGTTGGTCTCATCAAACAGGAGAAGAACCCATGAACCCGATTACAGACACCGCCATGTTGAAGCACCACCGCGTCGACTATGGAACACGCACTGAAACCGATGGCACGCGACGCTCGGTCAATGCGGGCCGTCCTGTTGCACTGATCATGATCACACTGCTTGCGATGATCCCGCTTGGTTTTCTGGCAGGTCTTGCAGGGTAATCCGATGCATCAGACGGACAAGACGCGCTGCCAAGGAAAGCCTGAATCCGTGGGATAGAGTCCGAGCCGGCTTTGTCATACGGAACTGGCTTAAGCCGGGCAGGGTGGCCTCGGAGCGTTTCAGGATGACGAAACGATCCCTATTCAAATATTTCAAAACCAGCCCTGAGATCATCTGGCTGACGGCGGCATCTGGACGAGGTCTTTGTGAAGATTAACGGTGAGCGCCACGACCTTTGGCAGGCCGTCGATAACAAGGGCGAGGTGCTGGAAAGCTATGTCACCAAGCGCCGCGATAAGGAAGTCGCATTGAAATTCTTCAGGAAAGCAATGCGTAAGCATGGGCGCCCGAGGTGATGGCAACTGACCGGTTGCGTTCCTACGGCGCGGCCGTGAAGAGAATCGGAGCCGCTGATCGACAGGAAACGGGTCGTTGGCTCAACAATCGCGCAGAGAATTCGCACCTTCCATTCCGACGACGAGAGCGGGCGATGCTGCGTTTCAGGCGATGCGAAGTTTGCAGCCGTTCGCCTCCGTTCACGCGTCAGTCCCAAACCACTTCAACACCGAGCGCAACCTTTCCAGCAGACCTCACCTCAAGGCCAACCGCACCGCCGCCCTTGCCCAGTGGCGTCAACGCGGCGCGGTGCAAGGATCAGGCTCACTGGCCTTGGAGACTGGTTCGCATTGGTCCGATAGCACCCGGATAAGGGTTGACGTTGCGTTGATATGAATTGCGTGATCGTCAATCGCGCCGCGGAACGGCGTGGCGGAACCCGGCTTCGGAAAGGCCTCCCCGAAGTATTGATGGAGTGGATTATTTCTGTGTCCACGGTCTCTGGGGCGACGGGTGTGTGGTGACCCCTTTTTCGCGCAGCCATTGGTCGCAAAAAGGATAGACGCACGCGGGGTGGCATCTTATGCGGGCTTCATGACCAGTGCTGCCTCCGACATCCCATCCACCGACCGCATCCTTGCTGGCATCGCGCTGATGCTGGGATTTTGCGTGACGGCCCCGCTGCTTGATGTGGCGGCCAAGCTGGCATCGAGTAGCGTTCCGGTGGGACAGATCACGGCCGCACGCTTTGTCGTTCAATGCGCGCTGATGGCGCCGTTTGTCTGGATCATGGGGCTTTCGCTACGGGTGGCGCGGGGGCAATGGCTGGCGCTGCTATTTCGGTCGGTGCTTTTGCTGGGCTCGACTTTTTGCTTCATCGCCGCGATCCGCGTCATGCCACTGGCGGATGCGTTGGCAATCGTTTTCGTGGCCCCGTTCATCGTGCTTCTGGTGGGCAAGTTTTACCTGGGCGAAGATGTCGGCCCGCGCCGCGTGGGGGCGGCGATTGTGGGCTTTGTGGGTGTCTTGTTCGTCATCCAGCCCAGTTTCGCGGCCTTTGGTGCGGTGGCGCTGTTTCCGTTGGGCACTGCAGTGGGGTTCGCCTTCTACATACTTGTGACACGAGGTCTGTCGCGGCGGGTCCATCCCGTGACCCTTCAGTTCCACACTGGCCTGATTGCCAGTCTGCTTTGCCTGCCAGTGATGTTATTGGCCCAAGGCACGGGGTCTGAGCTGCTTGATCCCGTCTGGCCCAAAGGGATTGCATGGCTCTGGCTTCTGGGGGTCGGATTTTTCGCCAGCCTGAGCCATATGATGATGACCTATGCGCTGTCGCTGGCGCCCTCGGCCACGCTGGCGCCACTGCAATATCTGGAACTGCCGGTGGCAACCTTGCTAGGCTATCTTGTGTTCCGCGATTTCCCCAACGCGCTGACCCTGACCGGCATTGGGATCATCATCGGCGCGGGTCTGTATATGATCCACCGCGAAAGGGTCACCGCCCGCCAGTTGATTACTGAACGTGCCGCTCCGCCGATCTGAGTTGGTCTGCGCTCTTCAATGACAAGACCCCGTCGCCGACGGAGACTCCAATCGAGAACTCTCGGAATAGGACCGCATTCAGCCACTTACGGGCGAGAACCACGACTTGGGAGTACATAAAAAAACTTCAGCAGAGAGGGCGGGAGGTGGCCGTTCGCTGCTTGTTGCTCCGGGGTCCGCTGTGCGGACGAAGCTGCCATTTCATGACACACGGTCAATGACGGAACATCTGGAATAGTGGACGTTCAATTAGTTCTCGAAATGTCGCTAACAGTCCAGAGCCTTACGTTTCTGCGGCTTTAAGAAGAGGGACGGTGAAAGACGACAGGGAGGCTGACGATGTCTGCTCGCGATCCGGCAATCAAGCGTATCAACGCCCGAAAGAACCATTGCTGCTATGGTATGGGGTTGGGAATAATCATTCTGGATGATGTCTACCCCGGATTTCCGGGTGATGTGCGCAACGCCAGCGCCTTTCCATTTCCTATCCAATACGAAATCGCAGAAGGCGTAGATATTAAGAAACTGGTCAGAGGCGAAGATAAAGAGGCTTTGCTTGAACCAGTGCTCGCAGCGGCGCGAAAACTGGAGCGCATGGGCTGCCGTGCCATTGCTGCGGAATGCGGTTATTTTGCATGGTTCCAGACCGAAATCGCTAACGCGGTGAACGTCCCTGTGTTCTCATCAAGCCTGCTGCAGGTGCCAATGGCTCAAGCGCTTATTGGTGCAAACAAGGTTGTTGGTGTTCTCGTCGCTGAGAGCGATGAATTGTATGATCGGCACCTCACCTCGGTTCGGGTGCAACTGGGGTCAAACTACGTGGTCGAAGGCGCAAAAGACGACGGAAAATGCCCTCAGTTCGACAGCCTGTGGACCAAGGATTTACGGCCTGACATCCCGACCGCAGACTACGACAAGGCCGAACGCGATTTGGTGTCGGTTGCCAAAAATTTTGCCGCCGCGCATCCGTCAATGGGCGCAATGGTCCTTGAATGCACCGGTTTCCAACCCTTTGCGCGTGCGATCCAACGGGAAATCGAGATGCCAGTATTCAGTTGGTCAACGTTGCTCGATTATGCTTATTCAGTCGCAGCACATCGGGATTTTTATGGGCATGTGTAGCGTTCCAGCAATTCGAATTTCGCCCCAGCTTTGAGCCGATATCATAGGCAAACACCAATGTTTGCCAACGGCTGCTATCAACGCATCTGTTTCATTGATCCAAGCCGCAGCATTTTACACTTCAGGCTCGAAGCTGCCGTTAGCTGTGCAGATCATGAAGGTCCGGTATGGGCCGAAAATACGCTAAGCGGGCTCCCGGTGGGCCTGCAGTTCCGATAGAACCTCTGCGGCAATCTCGAACGACCTTACCCTTGCGGCATGGTCATGGATCATGCCGGTCAGCATGAGTTCG
>Ga0075467_10002117_pt1 | contig 15837 bp, 13 predicted proteins | sample DEB08_DNA_9_FD_75067 | JGI IMG/M metagenome (GOLD analysis project Ga0075467, IMG submission 75067) | Aqueous microbial communities from the Delaware River and Bay under freshwater to marine salinity gradient to study organic matter... | ecosystem: Environmental > Aquatic > Marine > Coastal ... | reverse complement strand
GGCTGTGCCACCATGATGGGCTCGCAGTCGCTCGCCAACTGTCTCTCAGAGACCTTTGCCGATGGCGACCAACTCACTGTTGGCGATATCAAACTCGAGGTTCTTTACACGCCAGGGCACACTGATGACTCTTATAGCTTCTATCTGCCACGAACAGATGGCGGCATGCTATTTAGTGGTGACACATTATTAATTCGTGGCAGCGGCCGCACTGACTTCCAAAATGGCAGCGCCGAGCAGCAGTATCAAAGCCTGTTTAATCGGCTGTTGCAGTTGCCTGAGAATACCGCAGTCTACCCGGGCCACGATTATAAAGGTTGGCTGGTCAGTAGCATCGGCGAAGAAAAACGGCACAACCCGCGACTGCAAGTTGCCGACCAGCATGCCTATATCAGCCTTATGTCAGCACTGAAACTGCCCAACCCCAAACTAATGGATATTGCCGTACCAGCCAATCAATCCTGCGGGGCTGTTAGCTGAGCAGCCAAGGTCATCGCCGCCTATTTGGCAGTTAATTTTTTCTGCATGGCCATGGTCTGCTTGGTCGCCGCCATCACGCTCAGTGAGGGATTGGCGTGACCGCTGCGACCGAGCGCATCAATCTGACTGTAAAACCAGTACTGGGTGGCAAATCCAGCCATCGCGCGAAGAGGCTTCCAACCCTGTAAAAATGACAGCCAGCTGGGAAACAGCGACAGCGCATTTTCATAGCGCGGCAACTCGTCCAAGCCATCGATTAACTGCTGCGGCGCGTCGGTCATCACACACATCGGGCGACCCAGTCCAATCAAGTCGGCACCCCCGCTATCCAGCGCCTGCTGCATGGCCAGACGCTGACGAAAACCGCCGGTGACCATCAGCGGCACCGAGACATGCTTGCGCATCGCCAGAGCAAAATCGACAAAGTAGGCCTCGCGCAGCATGGTTGACTCAGCCACCTGCTGTTGCTCTTCCTCCTCCATACCTTGCAAGCCAAGCAACTTGGGTTGTTCATAGGTGCCACCGGATATTTCAATCAGGTCGACACCGGCCTGTTCCAGCCACTCGACCACCTGCAGACTCTCTGCAAAGTCAAAGCCACCTTTCTGAAAATCGGCACTATTGAGTTTTACCGCCAGAGGAAACTCGGCACCGACGGCCTCGCGCACCGCCGCCACGGCCTGCAGCAATACGCGGGCGCGATTAGCCAGGCTGCCGCCATAGTCATCTGTGCGCTGATTGCTGCGCGGACTGAGAAACTGAGACAGCAGATAACCATGTGCTGCATGCACCTGCACACCAGTAAAGCCGGCGGCTTTTACCGCCGCGGCGCAGACTGCAAAGCGACGTACAATCTCTTCAATTTCGGCAATCGTCAGCGCCACTGGTTGGCCAAACTGACCGCCGGGCAAACCCACCTTAACTGCAGAAGGCGCTTTGGGATGAGGGTTAATATTTTTCTGCGTCTGGCGACCAGCGTGGCTGATCTGCGCCCAGAACTGGTTGCCATTGCGCGTTGCGGCGCTGGCCCAGCGTGACAGTGCATCGTGCATTGCAGCATTGGGTGGGCGATCAATAATCACATTGCCGGGGCGCTCAAGGTGGTCGCGGTCGATCTGTATATTGCCCGACAGCAACATGCCGGCACCGCCATCACTCCACAGTCCGTAGAGGGTTTCCAACTCCAGCCCGGGAACCCCATCGGCATTGGCCAGACCCTCAGTCATGGCGGCTTTGGCAAAGCGATTGGGAATCGTCGCCCCGCAGGGAAGGGTGAGGCTTTCAGTGAAGCGAATGGTCATGGCAATTGCGCTCTTATGGCTAGTTAGTGACACGCTAGGGGATTAATATTTAGCCTACCATACTAGTACGATAACGCCTGTCCAGGTAGTCACTTATTGACGCATTTAATTCACCGGCAGTGCTATAGTTCGACCCGCTGATCACTGCTATATAACGCAACAGCAAGAATTTTTATCCAGACTGTTTTTCCCTGATTAAGGTACCCAATGAATTATTCTTATTACGAAGAGCTCGCCAAGGTCACCAGTGAGGTGACGGTTGATGACAGCTGGACTCAGGGGCGCAGCGTCTTTGGCGGTATGACGGCAGCCTTGGTACTGACCTATATCGAAACCCAGACCGGTCTCAGCGATCGCGATCTGCGCACCATCAATATTCATTTCTGTGGCCCAGCGGCTGAGGGTGAAGCCTGCGAACTGCGCTATAAAATCCTCTCTGAAGGCAAATCGGTGGTCCAGGTTGAAGGTCAGCTGTTGCAAAATGGCGCTGTCAAAACGCAGGTTATCGCCTGCTTTGGCCGTCAGCGGCTATCCTCTGTGCGCGTCACACAGCCGCCGATGATATTTGAAAAAACCCCTCAAGAAGCAATGAAAATGCCCTTTATGAAAGGCATCGTGCCCGACTTTGTTCAATATTTGGATACCCGCTTTACCAGCACCGCCCTGCCCTATAGCGGCAGCGACAAGGCGTTAATCAGCGGCTGGATGCGTTTTAAGGATTGCCCAGCGGTGTTTTCCGATAGCGCCATACTGGCACTGATCGACGCCTGGCCGCCGGCCGTGATGCCACTGTTAAAACAGCCGGCACCGACCAGCTCGATCACCTGGAATGTTGAATTTATTCAGCCGCGCGAAGCACTGGCGCCCAGCGATTATCTTTATTACCACTGTGAGGTGGTGCAGGCCGATCTCGGCTATGCCCACACCGAAGGTAAAATTTATCATCCCAACGGCCAGCTGCTGGCACTCAGCAGACAGCTGGTTGGCGTCTATGACAAAGTCTAAATATAAAGTCTAAATATAAAGTCTAATAAAAATAACCAAACAAGGATCGACCATGAGCAGACATATTCTCGACAGCGCAAAGATTCATCCGGCGATACAAGAGACCATCGCGAGCAATAATGCTGATATTGTTTTGCAGGTTCAGGACGCGATTGCCCAGCATAAAGTGGTGGTAGTCGGTATGGCACAAAATCCCGTACCGAAAAAAACCCGCAAAACCCTTGATAGCATGGGTGTTGAATACGCCTATCTCGAGTACGGTAGTTATCTGTCGATGTGGTATCGCCGCAATGCCTTAAAAATGTGGACAGGTTGGGCATCATTCCCGATGATTTTTGTCAGTGGCGTGCTGATCGGCGGCAATAATGATCTCAATGCCCTGATTGAGAGCGGCGAGTTCGCCACCCTGCTCGGCGAGTCTTAATCGGCTGCGCAGTAACACAGACCGGAAGTAGCTGATCCGGTCTGTGTTCATCTCTATCGCTTACTTAACCGTTATTTCAATCACCTCTGACATTATCGGCGGATTGTGAGGAATATGCGCATAGTTACCCAGCACAAGCTGCAGGCGATGACGCCCGGGTGCGAGCATCAACGTCGTTTCGGTCTGCCCTTTACCATAGTGACGAATATTCTCCGACGCCGGCAATGGCATCCTCATGTCGGGCAGTTGCTCGACATCAATCAGCAGATGGTGGTGGCCAGAATTGGGCGTGTCGCTGCCGGCCGGCGCCACTACCATACCGCTTAAACCGAAAACCACTTGCACCTCTCCAGCGCTGATGACTTGACCATCGACCGGCTCAACAAAATAGACGCGGGCGTTTTCTGCTGCCGGCGACTGCGCCATGCTGCCCAGTTCATGACCAGGGTTATGCCCATGACCGTGGCCGCCAGTGTTATGGTCAGCATGGCCGTCAGCCATGCTGGTGAGTGAAAGCATAGCTGATGCAACGAGTAATATAGCCTGTGGCAAGCGCGAACCTTTGAACATTATGTAACCTCTTCTAGTGCGGTGTTAGCACGGTGTTAGTACGGTGATTGAAGCTGAAGACCATTATTGCCACTGCCATTTCAATTTTAAGCTATGGCATAATGGCCCGAATCAGCACCCATCTTATCCATTTAAAGAGATAAGAGTAATAAAAAAATCAGGCCAAAGCATGGCGCTATTACTAACCAAAATCACTCGCACAAACGTGATTCAACGCGTTTACCCATTGCTATTGCTCAGCGGATTGGTGTTTTTCAGTAGTGCTGCTTTTGCAAACTCCGATGGTTCCGGGGTCATCACACTCTCCGATCGCTGCCCACCCAGTTTTATGCTCAGCGACGACAATCACTGCCTACTGCGCAATCGCTATCAGCTCTACAACTCACTCGGAGATCATGGTATCGGCGGACTGAAAACAGCCCTGCCAGCCCATCGCGACGGCTTTAGTCCGCAACAGATTGATCTGGGTAGACTGTTGTTTTTCGACCCTCTGCTGTCTGCCGATCAGTCGGTCTCCTGTGCCAGTTGTCACGATCCCAACAAAGGGTTTAGCGATGGCCGCGGGCTCAGTGTCGGTATTGCTGGCCGTGAAAATAGTCGCTCTGCGCCGAGTCTATGGAACAGCGCTTTTGTAAAACAATTTTTTTGGGATGCGCGTGCCAACAGCCTCGAGGAGCAAGCGTTGAGCCCGCTTTTCTCACTCCAAGAGATGGGCAATAATCCAACCCAATTACTCGACAGTTTGAAGGCTGTCGAGGCTTACCCAAGGCTTTTTAAGCAAGCTTTTCCAAACCGCGAACAGCTGACTCTAGACAGCATCGCCAGCGCACTGGCGGCATTTCAGGCATCACTGATCTCACTGAACAGCCGCTATGACCAATACGCCCACGGTTACGCCGGGGCGCTCAATGCGCACGAACTCGAAGGTCTAAATGTGTTTCGCTCGTTTGTCGCGCGGTGCTCTCAGTGCCATATGCCGCCGCTGTTTACCAATCAGCAGATCGCCGTGATCGGCACGCCGGAACCTGCTGGCATGCCCCGCGATGTCGGTGCCGAAAAGACCTTTAACTCGGCGAAACTGCGCGGCGGATTTAAGGTGCCAAGCCTGCGCAATATTGCCGAGACAGCACCCTACATGCACTCCGGGCGCTTTGCCACACTGCGCGAGGCGGCTGAATTCTACACCGGCGGCCGCGGTCATGCGGTGCCGGAAGGCGAAGAGCTGTTGCTGCACTGGCATATCTCCGAACCCAATTTAAGCAGTGATGAACTCGATCGATTGGTCGACTTTATGCGCACCCTTAGCGACAGCAGTCTGCTGCCAGCCATTCCAGAATCAGTGCCATCCGGACTGAAAACCATTAGTGAGAAACAATATGAACAGAACTAAAACACTGGGCGTTATTATCGTGCTGGCTGCCTTTATCGGTGGCTGGCAATTGGGCCAACAGGGCAATGACACACCGCAGATTACCAGTAGTGTCGGCGGTGCTAGTTTTGCTGGTGGCTTCCAGCCGGAGAGTGGCGACGCGGTCAATACCGCGCTACCAGCACGCAGTGCTATCGGGCAAACCTTAGTGGTTAATCCGGGCGAGTCGATTCAGGCTGCCGTAGAAACCGCGCAGCCCGGCGACACCATTCAGGTGATGCCCGGCATCTATTCAGAAACCGTCTATATCGACAAAAATGATATTCATCTGGTCGGTGTGATCCAGGCTGGCGAGCGCGCAACGCTGGACGGCCTCGGCAAGCTCAATGACGCGATTCTCTACTCGGGAAATAATATCCTCATCGAAAATTTTAAAATTACCCGCTACAAAGGCAATGGCATTATGAGTCAGGCCGGCAATAATTTTGAGATTCGCAATAACATTGTTATCGATACCGGCATCTACGGTATCTTTCCGCAACTCGGCACCAATGGGCTGATCGAGCACAATGTGGTCTCGGGTATAGCTGATGCCGCTATTTATGTCGGCATGAGTGACAATATCCATGTCGCCCACAACGAAGTCTTCGACAGCGTCGCCGGTATTGAAATCGAAAACAGCCGTCACGCCATCGTCGAAAACAATTACGCCCATCACAACACCGGCGGCATCCTCGCGTTTATCACCCCAGGGCTGCCAATCAAAACCACTTACGATGTGATTATTCGCAATAACTTTATTCTCGATAACAACACCCCCAACTTTGGTGCGCCTGGCTCCACCGTAGCCGGCATTCCAGCGGGTACCGGCATTTTGGTGATGGCCGCAGATGATGTGATTATTGAGGGCAATATTATTGTTAACCACAAGGTCGCCGGCATACTGATCAATGACCACGGCAATGCCTCAGGATTAACTCTGGATCCGGGCGCTGACCCCAATGCCGATCGAGTGATGATTCTAGACAATGTGATGCATAACAATGGCTACGAGACCATCGACGAAGTCCGAGCCTTTGCCCTGACCGAACTGCACACCGGCGATATTGATATTTTTCAGATTGGCCCCAGCGACGGCAGCTGTATTATCAACCGCCATCGCTATCACCATGTCGGCATCGGTGACTTTGGCGAGTGCGACTTTACCAATACCGACAGCATTCACAATTACTTGCTCGCGGGCGGTGCCAAACCGCGAGTGATCGAACCCGCCGAGCGCGGTGAGATTGCCTATTTGGGTATCTGTGCGGGCTGTCATGCTTACAATAACGTGTTGATTGGCCCCGCGGTAAAAGATATCCAAGCCATGTACGCAGACAACGCGAAAGGCATTGCCAGCTATATCAATGCACCGTTTAAAATCCGTCCTGAGTATCCCGAGATGCCGGCACAGAATTATCTCGATGCAGAGACGCAGCTGGCGGTAGCGCGCTATCTGCTGACGCTAGACAAGTAACCTTTAATCCCGCTGCAGCAAGCTCACCATCGCCTGTGCAGGCGCTGAAAGAGCCTGCCGACGGCGGGTAAAGATGCCCACCTGACGTTCGATGCCGGGACCCGAAATAGGCCGGCAGACAGCCCCGAGGCTTTGCATCTGTTCACTGCAAAGGGCCGGCACTAAAGCAACACCGACACCTGCAGCGACCATGGCGCCGACCGTAGTCAGTTGGAAAGCGTCAAAGATCTGGGGTGCTTTGGCTGCTGACTGGGCAATCAGCTGATCGACCCACTGGCGAGTACTGGAACCGCGGTTTAATGCCACAAGTGTGTGATTCAATAGATGCCTGACAGAGACTTTTTGCTTCGCGGCAAGGACATGATCAGGCGGCAGAATAGCGATAAAGCGATCGCTAAATAGCGGCTCAAAATCAACGCCATCGAGCCGGTCCGGTTTAAAGGTAATCCCCAATTCAACCCGACCTGACTGCACGGCGCTAATAACCTCCTCCATAACGATGTCCTGCACCGTCAAGCTGATATTAGGAAACTGCTGTCCATAGTTGGCCAGCACCTTAGGCAGACAGCTGCTCGCGTAGGATGGCATGGCGGCAATGGTCAACTTGCCACGCTGCAGGCTAAACAGCTGACGCAGATCATCGAAGCCCTCGGCCCAGTCGGCCAATAAGCGCTGGGCAACCGGCAAGAACTGTTGCCCTTCCGGCGTCAGTTCAACTGACCGCGTGGAGCGGGCAAACAGCAGACCGCCACTGGCTTGCTCGAGTTTTTTAATCGACACACTTAAGGCCGGCTGGGAGATATGCAAGCGCTCACAGGCTTCTGCAAAACTGCCGGTCTCAGCAATGCTGACAAACCCGCGCAACTGCTTAATCGTTGTAGTTGCCGCTAAACTGTTACTGTTGCTGTTTCTCATAGCTTAAATCTATTAATTAGTAATTTAATACAATTTGAGTTAATTATAGGCCTCTGGCAATCTGGATCAATAAACATCCATCAGCAAAGAACGGATTCTCACCATGAACAACAACACTCAGCCACTTTGGCAGCCCAGCACGGAGCGCATTCGCGCCAGCAACCTGAATCGCTTTACCCGACACCTCGAACGTGAGCTCGGGATAACCTTTGCCGACTATCAACAACTGCACCAGTGGTCGATAGATCAACCTGAACAGTTCTGGTCTCAGGTCTGGCGCTTTGCTGATATTCGCGCATCCCGCGACTGCGACCAGGTGCTCAGCGATGGCGACCAATCTCCCGGTGGCGCTTGGTTAGGTGCTATCTGGTTTGAGGGTGCACGGCTCAATTACGCGGAGAATCTGCTGCGCAATCGCAGTGACAAAGTCGCCCTGATCTCGCGGCTCGAAAATGGCTCGCGCAAAACGCTAACTTATACCGAACTCTATCAGCAGGTGGCTGAGTGTGCCGCTGGGCTGCGCCAGCTCGGCGTGATCAGTGGTGATCGTGTGGCCGGCTTTATGCCTAATATTACTGAGACCGTTGTCGCCATGCTCGCCACGGCTAGCATCGGCGCGATCTGGTCTTCCTGCTCCCCTGACTTTGGCATCAATGGCGTGATGGACCGCTTTGGCCAGATTGAACCCAAGGTACTGTTTGGCTGTGAGGGCTATTTTTACAACGGCAAAACCATTGACTCACTGCCGCGTCTTGTCCAGATCTGTCGCAACATTGAGAGTATCACCCAATTAGTGGTGGTGCCGGTAACCCGCGATACACCAGCCATAGACACGATTGCCAACGCCGTTTTATTCGGCGATTTTTTGTCCGGCCAGCGCGGCGCCGAGCTGGTTTTTGAGCAGCTGCCCTTTAATCATCCGCTCTACATTATGTATTCCTCTGGCACTACCGGCGTGCCCAAGTGCATTGTCCACAGTGCCGGCGGCACATTGATTCAACATCTTAAAGAGCAGCAGCTGCACACCGATCTCAAACCCGACGACAGACTGTTTTATTTCACCACCTGCGGCTGGATGATGTGGAATTGGCTGGTCAGCGGTCTGGCCTCGGAAGCGACGCTGGTACTTTATGATGGCTCACCGTTTTATCCCGAAGCCAGATCGCTTATTGATCTGGCCGAGCAAGAGCAGGTGAGCCTATTTGGCACCAGCGCCAAATATATCAGTGCGCTGGAAAAGGCTGGCATCGTGCCGCGAGAAAGCCATAATCTGGGTCATTTAAAGACCCTGCTCTCCACTGGCTCGCCGCTCTCCCACGAGAGCTTCCGCTATGTTTACCGCGATATCAAAAGCGATGTCTGTCTGGCTTCTATTTCCGGTGGCACCGATATTATCTCCTGCTTTGTGCTCGGCAATCCCTGCCTGCCAGTATGGGAAGGTGAGATTCAATGTCGCGGTCTGGGTATGGCGGTGGAAATTTGGGACCAGCAAGGCAACTCTGTCAGCCAGCAAAAAGGCGAGCTGGTGTGCACTAAGCCCTTCCCCAGCGCGCCAATCTATTTTTGGAATGATCCCGACAATAAAAAATATCTCGGCGCCTATTTTGAAACCTATGCCGACATCTGGGCACAGGGCGATTATGGCGAGATCACCGCCCACAATGGTGTGATTATTCACGGACGCTCGGACGCGGTGTTAAATCCCGGCGGAGTGCGCATCGGCACAGCAGAAATCTATCGCCAGGTGGAGAAACTCGATGAGGTCATCGACAGCATCTGTATCGGCCAGAACTGGGCAGATGATGTGCGGGTAGTATTATTTGTGGTGTTGCGTGCTGGGGTGCACCTCGACGATGCGTTACAGCAGAAGATCCGCAGTACCATCCGCCGTGAGACCACACCGCGTCATGTACCGGCAAAAATCCTCGCTGTAACCGATATTCCGCGCACCATTAGCGGCAAAATTGTTGAGCTAGCGGTGCGTAAAGTGGTGCACGGCGAAGTGCTGAACAATACCGATGCGCTGGCCAACCCAGAAGCCCTCGAGCAGTTCAAAGAACTCCCTGAACTGCAGAGCTAACAGCCATCACTCAGGGCAGATAGGTCTGCAGGTACTTGAGCATATTGCCACCCATCACCTTGCGGATCTGCTCCTCACTGAGATTGGCATTCAATAACTCTTGAGTGATCACCGCCAGTTCGCTGCCATCAAATGAAGTGGTTACCGAACCATCAAAATCGGACCCCAAGGCGACATGGTCTTCACCCACCAGGCCAATGCCGTAGACAATCGCCGCGGCCACTGTCGCTGGGCTATTGCCACAGATAGCGCCATCCCAGTAACCCACGGCGATCAATCCGCCCGCCGCGGCAATCTGCTGCATTAACCCATCGCTGATATTGCGCGCTGACTGACAGTGTCCCTGAAAACCGGTGTGACTGACCAGCAGCGGCTTGTCACTCAGGGCCAAGGTATCGACCACCACCTTTTCCGATGAGTGGGAGACATCCAGCATAATGCCGAGCTCGAGCATCTTTGCCACCGCGTCGCGGCCGAACTGGGTGAGGCCTTCACCACTGGTGCCGTGCAGCGAGCCACCGAGTTTGTTATCAAAGAAATGTTGCAGACTCATCATGCGGAAGCCGCGGTTGAAGAGACGTTGAATATTATCCAGATCGCCATCCAATGCATGCGAGCCCTCGGTGCCAAGCAGCCCGCCAATCAGCACGCCGTTAGTCTGTCGACGCTGGAGAAACTCCGCCAGCTCGCTGCGCGAGGTAATCAACATCAGGTTGTCAGCATCGCGAGCGGCCAGTTCATGCAGTTTATCGGCCTGAAACAGCGCGCGTTCAGCCAGGCTAGTCCAGGTCGCCAGCGGCCAGCGCTGAGCCAACCCAAGCAACGTAATGTTGTCACTGGCATCACTGCTGTTGCGGTCATAGTTTTGACCGCTCGGCGATTTGGTTACCGTGGTAAACATTTGCAGCGCGATATTGCCCTGCTGCATACGCGGAAAATCTAAATGTCCGTAGTCGTACTGCTGTGTCAGATCACGCATCCACAGCAAGCTGTCCGCATGCCAGTCACCAATAATCAAACTACTGTGCAGCGCTTGCGCCTGCTCAGAAACGCTATAGGGTTGATGGGCGACCACCACGTTTTGCTCATCATCCAGCATCGGCGGCGCCGCGACAAAGAGGACAATCAGCACTAATGCTATAACCCAAAAAAATAGAAAGGTTTTTTTCATCGTCTAGAGCCTATGTTGCTTGCCCAAGCTATCATAGCTAAGCAAATTATTAATTCTGATCACCGCCTGCACCTCCCGCACATAGACCTCGCGCAGCTCTGAATAGTACAGCAGCGTCTCAGCCAGCTTGTGGCCATCGGCGCCCTCTTCGGCAGCGCTCAACTCAGCGCGGCGCAGACGCAGGTCTTGGTAGGCACGGTGAGTATTGAGGTTATGCAGATAGGATGTCACCGCGGCGGCCACCGTGTCGAACTTGGCAACCTCGTGTTTACTGTCGGCAGAGCGGCGCAGCGGCACAATGCCGCAGCCTTTTTTGTAGCACCATTGACCAAACAGATTATTGCCCTGACGCGCAAAGCGCGAGGTACCCCAGGCCGATTCAATTGCCGCCTGAGCCAGCACCAGGGAGGGCGGCAGTGGCGCCACGCGCAGCAGCAAGTTATCGATAATCTGCTGATTATCGACCCCCTCTGCTGTGACCCCATAATGCTCAGCCAACTGCAATAATTTACGCTGCTGAAAATAGGACAGATTGTCGCCCTTGCCGGCAAATTTCTCGAGTTCGGCACGCTGTTCGACAATCGTCTGATTGCCCTTTTCTACCAGCGGCAACATATAGTCAAAAAAAGCATTTTTCTTCTGCTTCACATCACTGTAGCCACTAAAATCTGGCAGCGGATGTCGATCTGCCTGTGTGCTAACCGCAATCGCCATCGCGATGATCAGCACAACCAAAACCGGTTTTGTACGCAGAGTGATCACAGCGGCTGCCTCAAATCATCGAGCAGTTTGCGCGCGGCGAGAATAAAGAATGTTGCCGACACCAGATTGACAAATGCAACAATCCCCAGCGCATAGCGCAGCGACTCCGAACCATAACTGGGGGCGAGAAAATCACTCAGCATGCCAACCACCAGCGGCCCCAAACCCAAACCGATAAAGTTGAGAATAAAAAATAGGATCGCCGAGGCCATCGCGCGCATGCTTGGGCTGACCATGGTGTGCGAAATTGCAATCGTTGGCCCGAGGTAAAAGGCACCGAGCATGGTAGCGAAAAACAGGAACGCCAACGCCAGCCGTGGATCGCCGACAAAAACCGCAGACAACATCAGCGGCACACTACAGGCCCCAGGGATGGCCGCTATCCACAGGTACCAGCGCTTATCATCAGCGCCAAAGCGATCGGCCAGCACACCGCCAAAATAGGTGCCCAGCGCTCCGCCAATACCAGTAATCAGTGCCAAACTGGTGCCCACCTGCATGCTGGTAAAATCGTGAGAGCGAATCAAAAACGACGGCATAAAATTGCCAATGCCATAACTGCTAAAGGCATTCAGTCCGGCGCCAATGGCAAACAGACGGAACGAGCCAAAACTTTTTAACTTGCTGAGTGTTGCGCCAAACGTCGCCGGGGTTTCATGAGCGCGACCATCGAGACCACCGCGCAGCGGCTCGCGAATGGTAAAACGCACTAATAAAGCGACCAAAAAGCCCGGCACGCCGACCACAAAAAATGCCGCACGCCAGCCAAACTGACTATTGATCCAACCGCCAATTAAGAACCCAAACAGAATGCCGAGATAAACACCGGTAGAGTAAAACGACAGCGCACTGCCGCGCTGCTCGGCCGGATAGTAGTCAGAAATTATCGAGTGCGACGGTGGACTGCCACCTGCCTCGCCGACACCGACACCAATTCGCGCCAGCAACAGCTGCCAGAAATTCTGCGTCAGACCAGACAGCGCGGTCATGCCGCTCCACACCGCAATAGCAAGAGAGACAATATTGCGGCGATTACCCACATCCGCCCAGCGCGCGATGGGGATGCCAACGCTGACATAAAAGATCGCAAACGCAAAACCGGTGAGCAGACCCAGCTGAGAATCAGACAGATCCATATCAGCTTTAATCGACTCTTGCAGAATCACCAGAATCTGCCGGTCAATAAAATTGAGCGCGTAGACCAGCGTTAACAGAACCAGCACATAGCGTCTGTATGCGGGTGAAACTGGAGTTGCAGAGCTTTGTTGAGCCGAGGGAGATTCGTTCATTAGGCGTCTCTATTATTATTTTTATCAGGCTGTCATCAGCACCTGTTGTTCGCGCGGACCCTGTTGTTCGCGCGGACAATGTAACACTTCAGCGCACAAACTCAAATAATCGTCAAGCCAGTGCGGCGTGCAGCAAAAATCTTTAATACATTCTAAATATTTGGGTAGGGAAACCGATTTCTTCCGCGTACCCTCTTAAAGAAGGGTTCGCTATAGACCTTAAACAGAAAAGGAGAGTTGGTTTGCGCACAGGAGAATCTGCGTATTCGTCTGATACAGAGTCACAAAATCAAACAAACCATGACGATAAAAATGAGCCTCATGCCTGGATGACGAGCCCTCGCTCTGAAGCCTCTTTCGCCGCCGAATTGAGTTATTTTTCCGACCTTTCCAACGCGCGGGATATCAGAGACTTGCGGCAGCGCATTCTCACGGCAGTCAACCAAATGGGCTTTTCCGATTTTTCGTTTGTGCGTATGGATTCCTCCGGCGACGTCGACTCGCTGGTGCTCGCGACGATTCCCAAATCAATTTCACAAAGTTATTTTGATCAAGGTCTTTACGAACATGACGTCATTATTCCTTATGGCCGTTCAAAAAATCGCCCCATTTTTCGATCACAACTCGAAAACTATCTCAATCAGGCGCCGTTTGAAAATGAGATGACAGAGACCACGAGAGAGATATACAAACTCAACAAGTCTCATGGATATTATGACTATTTTAATATGCCCACGGAGGCGAATAACGGTGACGGCAAGGTGATGTTTACGGTCACCCAGCGTGGTGGTAATCCGTTTGAATTCCAACAAAAGGTTAAACAGTGTATCAGACCGCTGGAGTTACTCTCTGAAGCGACCGACATCATCGCGGCGCGAAATTTTCCTGACGTTATAGGCGTGAAAAAAACGGCTGACAACCATAAATATAAGATCAATCGCGCTCCTCTGCGAGTGTTACAGACCATGGCGAATAACGATTTTAATATCCAATTACTCGCCGATAACTTGTCAATCAGTCTAGTTACGGCAAACAAACATCTCAACACAGTGCGAAACATCTTAGGCGTCAGAACAACCCATGCGGCAATAAAAAAAGCCATTTTACATGGGCTAATTACCTACGAAAATTAACCCGGTTACTTTCCTCATAGAGGCCACAACAATGCCAGCACTCACCACTCAGTCAAACACTCGCCCCGGCATTGACCTGCAGTCCCAAGATCCTTTTGCAACCTTCACCTTTATGCGCGAACATCATCCGGTCTGTCAGGTTGAACCTAACGGTTTATGGGCGATCAGCCGTTACCAAGATATAAAAAACGCGCTTGCACAACCATTACGCTTCTCGTCAAAAGCGCTGGACCTATTCTTTCAGGCCGACTGGTTGAGTGATGACTGTAAGTCGACGCGTCTGATTGTTTCGCAGGACCCTCCAGAGCATAAAAAGTACCATAGCCTGCTCAACAAAGCGTTTGTTAACAGCAATATTAGGTCGTTAATGCCGCTGATGCGCAAGACCGCAAAATCGCTGATAGATGGCTTTGGTACCACCATGCCGGTTGATTTTATGAGTCAATTTTCCTACCCCTATATTGGCGGAATCATCAGTCAGATTGTCGGCGTGGGCGACAAGCAGAGCTTTGTCGAGATTCGTGAATGGGTCGAGTACGAAGAGCAAATGTCGCCCTATCGACCTAGTGACAAGTTTATTGTTGGCTGTGAAACAGCTATTCGCCGGCAGAATACCTACTTTATTGAAGCTATTAATGAGAGACGTCGTCAGCCTCAGGATGATCTGCTCTCCGGCCTGATAGCCGCTCGCATTGACCATCGCGCCCTAACAGACAATGAGCTTTGTAGTTTATTAAGCCTGATGATTTCAGCAGGCTTTACCACCACAGTGCAAGCAATTAATCATGCGATTATCCAGCTCTCCCGGCGCCCTGAGATCGTCGTGCAGCTAAAAGCCTCACCCACCCTTATTCCAGGATTTATTGAAGAATTATTGCGTCACAGTCCACCTCTCTACACCGTCTTTCGCATTGCCAGCTGCGATATCGAGTTGCATGGCGTGACCATACCCAAAGGCGAAATGGTGCTGCCATTGCTGGCCTCGGGTAACCGTGACCCGGCCCATTTCTCCAACCCAGACCAGTTTGATATTTTCCGCAAAAATGCAAGGCAGCACCTCACCTTCGGCCATGGCATTCATATCTGTATTGGCGCTGCTCTAGCACGACTGGAAATGCACATTGCCCTGGAGTGCCTGCTAGATGCATTTAGTGAGATAACCTGCCCAGCAGATCACCAGCTTGATTGGATTGAGTCAATCAGTATGCGTGCTGTCTCAGCATTGCCGGTGCAGTTTTCGACTTAACGCTGACATCGCCACCCACCCCGGACATTTTTAATGCAAAGGATTAGTGCCATTATGAATAACCACATAAATGCCCAGAATATTGGTCTCGCCAGTTTATTGATCGCTGGAGCCACTATCTCCATCGGTAGCTATGCCGAGATTGAGACTCAGCCACGGCTGGAAGAAATTATTGTGACCGCGCAAAAGCGCCAACAGTCATTGCAGGAAACGCCGATTGCCATTTCGGTGATGAGTGCCGAACAGCTGCAACGGCATGGTATTAATAATTTAGCGGCATTTGCAAAAGGCGCCATTCCCTCCCTTCACATGATTCCACTGGGAAATTCTGCTTCCAATGTTGCCTTCAGCATCCGTGGTAACGCACCGAGAGATACCGGTGAAGTCACTCGCGAGGCCTCAGTAGGAGTCTATCTCGACGGCGTTTATATGGCCAGATCTCAGGGTCTGGACATGGAGCTAGTGGATCTACAGCGCATTGAAGTATTGCGTGGGCCACAGGGCAGTTTGTTTGGGCGCAATGCTGTCGGCGGCGCCGTCAGTTTGATCTCAAAAAAACCCAGCGGCCAATTTGGG
>Ga0075467_10002112_pt1 | contig 15862 bp, 10 predicted proteins | sample DEB08_DNA_9_FD_75067 | JGI IMG/M metagenome (GOLD analysis project Ga0075467, IMG submission 75067) | Aqueous microbial communities from the Delaware River and Bay under freshwater to marine salinity gradient to study organic matter... | ecosystem: Environmental > Aquatic > Marine > Coastal ... | reverse complement strand
CCTGCTTTTCGGCTTCGCTTAGCTCTGGCTCTTTAATAGGCTCTTCAGTAGGTTCTTTAGCAGGTTCTTGGGCCTTTTGTTCCTGGCGCTGTTGCTCTTCTTGCTCGCGCTGTCGCTCTTCTTCAGACTTCGGTTCTTCAGGCTGTTTGGTCTCGCCTTGTGTTGCCTCGGACTCTTGAGAGTCAGACTGTTGCTGATCCTGAGATTGTTGGTCCTGGGATTCTGAATCCTGAGATTGTTGGTCCTGGGATTCTGAATCCTGTGACTGAGAGTCCTGATCCTGTGACTGCTCGGAGTCAGAATCTTCTGAGTCGTCTGAACTATCAGAGTCCTGCTGCTGTTGCTGTTTTAGTTGTTCAAGCAGCTCTTTGTTGGCCTGGGCATCTTCCATTTCAGGATTCAGTGCCAGGGCTTGATCATAGGCTTCGATAGCGGCATCCAGGTCTCCGGAATGGGCCAGGGCATTGCCGCGATTGTAGTGGCTATCGGCATCATCAAAATCGACAAACTGATTGATTGCGGTCTCGTAGTCTCCAGCCTTGTAGGCTGCGCTGCCACGCCATTCTGGATTTTTAAACAGGCTCTGGGCTGCCGCGGCATCGCCGTTTGCCAGCGCTTCACTGGCCTGCTGATCGGCGGTCTTCCACAGATCTTGCCAGCCAAGGGCCGAGGCGGGATCTGAAAACAGTAGGGGAGCTAATAGAATCATTGCAATATTGCCTTTGCGAAAACTTAGCACAATGATCGGCAGCAACAAAAACGCTAGCCAAAAGCCCTGGTCATCCCAGAGATCAAAGGAGCGCTCTAACTCTTTGGTGGCATCGGGAAACAATTCTTCGGTGGTGGCCAGCAATGCTTCTATATCGGAATCATCGGCACTCATGCCTGCATAGATGCCGCCATTATTCTGCGCCAGCATTTGCAGTGAAGCGGGAGACAACTTGGGAATAATAATCGCGCCATTGCGGTCTTTGGCAAAGCCTCCGGCACCTGTGGGAATCGGCGCCCCCTGTTGCGTACCCACACCCAATATAGAGAGTCTAAATTTACCGGCTTTAGAGATCATCGACTGGATGCTATTAAAGGCTGATTGCGACACCTCATCGGTGATCAAAAGTAGGTCACCCTGTTGGTAGCCGCCGTTGATCGCCAGTTCCAGAGCTGTTTCTATGGCGTCTTCGGTGTTGCTGCCGTATTCGGGTAAGAGCGTCGGATGCAGCACCGGCACTAGGCTGATAATAGTGTTGCTGTCCTCAGTTAGAGGGGTTAGCGTATAGGCAGCGCCGCCATAGACCACCAGCGCGCTAAAGCCTTCACTGCGATTTTTCAGAATATCAATTAACTTGTAACGCGCCCGTTCCAAACGGCTTGGTTTAACGTCTTCAGCGAGCATCGACGGCGACAGATCCATAATCAAAATCAGTGCTGCGTCTTTCTTGTGCACCGGCTGCGGCAACTGTTGCCAGCTTGGGCCGGCCAAGGCTAGACACGTGATAATCCAGGCCAGCAGCACCCAGAGCATGCCGCGCTGTTTTTTGTTGCTCTCACCCTGCATTAAATAGGGCAGTAGTGCTGGATTGATAATTTTTTCCCAGTTGCCGGCGCTGCGTTTGCGCCACTGGTCCAGAGCCACTGCAATCAGTGCTGGAATCAAACCCAGGAGTGCCAGTGGCCGCAGCAGGTGCAATTGGCTGAAGTCGCTATTTAACAACTCAAACATGTGACCCCCCATTGTACTTTCTGGGGCCGCTGATAAGTCCGATCAGCAAGCTCAGAATAAAGGCTAACGCCAGGGGCCAATAATAGAGCGCGGCGACAGGTCGAATCATCTCGGCGTCCTGTTCAATGGGTTCCAAGCGGTTGAGCTCTTCGTAGATAGCGACCAACTCTTCGGGATTGCGTGCACGAAAGTATTGTCCGCCGGTGATGTCGGCTACGGCACCTAAGGTTTTTTCATCAAGATCTGCTGAGGGGTTGGTGACGCGCTTGCCAAACAATCCCCAGGACTCTTGAGTTTCAGCCCCTACACCAATGGTATAAATCTTAACCTTGGCACGACTGGCCAGCTCGGCGGCTTTTAAGGGTTCCAGTTCACCTGCATTGTTGGCACCATCGGTGAGCAGAATGACCACGCGATGATTCTCTGGGCGCTGTTGCAGGCGTTTAACCGAAAGCCCGATGGCGTCGCCAATAGCAGTGCCATTGCCGGCAAATCCCAGTTGCGCTTCATAGAGTAATGTCTGCATGGTTTTGCGGTCGAAGGTCAGCGGGGTCTGAAGGTAGGCCTTCTCGCCAAACAAGATCAGCCCCAGACGATCTCCTTCGCGCTCGGCGACAAATTTGCCTACTACGGCCTTTACCGCCTGCAGTCGATTTACAGTTTGACCGCTGATCTGCATATCTTCCCGCTCCATACTGCCGGAGATATCCACGGCCAATAAAATATCGCGACCACTGGTGGGCAGAGACACTGGATCACCGATCCAAACTGGTCGTGCGATGGCTAACAATGTGCAGAGCCAGATAACGGCAAGCATTGTTAGAAGTAGCGACGTGCGCCAGGACGATGTGGCGGCAGAGCTGCTGCCACCCGCAGCGCTGGCTAATAGAGGCGCGCGCAGGGCGCGCATGCGTACCTCAGCGGGCTTGCGCAACCAGCGATAGATAAACGGCAGCGGTGCCAGTGCCAGAGCCCAGGGCCAGATCAGTTCTAACATGGCATACCCAACTCCAACTTATCTTCCGCCATATGGTTTTGGATCCAGACTCGGGCATCATCAAAAAGAGCGTCAAGATCTAGGCTCTGGTCACTGGTTTGTCTGGCGTAGAGCAAAGTTTGCAGTTCGCTGGTGGGCTGGCTAAATACTGGTTTGTCACAGCTGAAATGCAAAAACTCGACAAAAGGTTCGATGGCCATAGTGCTTGGCTGGCGGTTGGGATAGGCGCAGTTGGCGGTCTGTTTTAGCAGTACAAACAGAGCTCGAAGCTGTTCTTGGCTGTCACTGCCCGCTTGCAACTCTCGCAGCTGTGCCAGTGCCTGACGACGATAATGCTTGGCTTTGTAACGGCGGTAAAGCCATCTCAACAGCCAAACTGTGAGGGCGGAGCCAGCCAGGGCCAAAATCCACCACCCCGGCGCCGGTGGCCACCAGGAAATCGCTTCGGGCAGGTGTATATCCCGCAGTTGATCTAAGGGGTTGGCTGCTGACGCTTGGGTGTTAGGAGAATTGGCCATCAGCTACGTCGCCCTTTGCGTCGTTTACCGTAGGCCTGGGCCAGCACCGACATCACTGGATCGGCGCTATTAAAGGGTAAGAGTCCAGCGGAAAGCTGTTGGCTCGCCCGCTTTAGTTTCTGGCCTCTATTGATGAAGGCCTGCTCAAATTCATCGCGCAATTTGCGATCGCCGGTATTGAGTAATGTTTGCTGCTCGCCATCGCTTACTGCATAGAGGGCTGCAGGGGGCAGTTCGGTTTCAATAGAATCGAAAATATGGCAGAAGTTGAGATTGCTGTGACGGGCCAATTCAAATAGCTGACGCTCGCAGGCATCATCAAAATCATGGAAGTCGCTGACAATAAACACCGTTGTGCCGGGCAGGGCAAAGCGCCGTGCCTCTTCGAGAATATGGGCGAGGCTGAATTGATCTGGTGCTGGCTGCAGTAGTTGCTGGCTAAAGTCCTGCAGCTGATGGATAAATTGCAGCACCGCATGGTGACTGCGTCGCGATTTCACTTCGGCTTGCTGTTGTGCACCAAATACAAGACCGCCGACACGATCGTTGGCACTGAGTCCGGCCCAGGCCAGTGCTGCGGATATTTCGCAGGCGACCACGGATTTTAGACGTTGGCTACCAAAAAACATCGGCCCACGAAGGTCGCAAACCACCAGCACAGGTCGCTCCCGCTCTTCGCGGAAGATTTTGGTATGAGGTACCTGAGTCTTGGCCGTCACTCGCCAATCGATAGTGCGTACATCGTCGCCGGGCTGATAGATACGCACCTCATCGAAGTCCATACCGCGGCCGCGAAAGCTTGAGCGGTGTCCACCAGCCATCATCTGTCGCGCCTGAACTCGAGGAAAGCCTGTCAGCTCACGGGCAGCGTAACGCAGACGCACCATCTCACTGAGGCTGGCGATGGCGGGATGATTGTCCTGTTCTGGGGGTTGATTCATCAGGCTGAGGCAACAGATTCCAGTAGTGTATCAATCACTTGATTGGCGGTGACACCGCTGGCCTCGGCGTCAAAGCTAAGGATCAAGCGGTGGCGCAAAACATCGTGGGCTACGGCGCGGATATCATCTGGAGTGACAAAGTCACGGCCCTGAAGCCAGGCTAGAGCGCGACTGCAGCGATCCAATGCAATAGTGGCTCGGGGGCTGGCGCCGTAGTCGAGCCATTTGGCGAGATCGCCGCCGTAGAGTTTGGCGTCTCTGGTGGCGAGAATAAGTTGTACTAAGTACTCCTCGACCGGCTCTGCCATATGCACTGCAAGGGCTTCCTTGCGTGCGGCAAACAATGTCTCTTGGGTCAGCAGGTCGACAGTCTGTGGCACTTGTTTTAGGGCTTCTCTGCGGGACAATTCGAGGATCAAGCGCTCGGTTTTTGGCGCGGGATAATCCACCATAATATGCATTAAGAAACGGTCCATCTGTGCTTCGGGAAGCGGATAGGTACCTTCTTGTTCGATGGGGTTCTGGGTTGCCATGACCATAAATAGGTTGGGCAGGGGATAAGTGGTGCCACCCACTGAGACCTGGCGCTCGGCCATGGCTTCGAGCAGTGCCGACTGAACTTTGGCGGGGGCGCGGTTAATTTCATCAGCCAAGACTAAGTTGTGGAACAGCGGCCCGGCCTGGAATTCAAAATTGCCCTGCTCGGGGCGATAGATATCGCTGCCTGTAATATCCGCTGGCAATAGATCTGGAGTGAACTGCACACGCTGAAAATCCCCTTCAATTCCCTCGGAGAGCGTCTTGATAGCTTTGGTTTTAGCCAGTCCCGGTGCACCTTCCACCAGTAAGTGCCCATCTGCCAATAGGGCGATGATCAGACGTTCAACAAGATGCTCCTGACCGACAATTTGTGTGTTCAGCCAATCTTTAAGTAAATGAATTTTCTGGTGCAAAACTAACCCCTGATAAAAGTTGTGATAATTCGCGCGATGTTTGATTCTAGTGGCTATTATTGCAACACAAAATTGCCCTTTTTTATATCGCCTAGATGCGATATGTTTATCCGATTATGAATAGATTTCTCGGCTCTTGGATAATACAGCATTCATCAAAGCGCGGGTAAGAAGGTAATAGACTGACAAAACTAGAAAAGGTTTAAAAACTCGTCCATGGATGCCAAAACAAATAATCAGCGCGGCCTACTTATTGCCTCTCTGAGCAAGATAGCCGCTCGTCAGCTAACTCAATCTCAGGCTCAGCAGTTTGATGGTTTTATTGCTAATGCCATGCACTTCTATCCAGATGCAGATTATCTCGCGCGGCCGATTCAAGATATTTTTTGGAACCTCTGGGGGCTCTGCCGGTTCAGTGCCGAGCAGATCGATGTGGCCAGTACAGAAAATCGCGCTCGAGTGCGGGTGTTTAACCCGGATCCAGAGTTGGATGGCTGGCTCAGTGGGCATACTACGATCTATATTAATCAGCGGGATATGCCGTTTTTGGTTGATTCTCTGCGCAATGTGCTGAATCGCCGTGGTTTAAATATTTTTACCCTGCAGAGCAATCCGGTCTGGGTTGTGCGCAATGCTCAGGGTGCGGTTGAGCGGACTTGCGCGGATTTTGCCGAGAATGCCGAGCGGGAGGCTTTAATCACTATTGAAGTGGACCTTCATAGTGAGTCTGAACTCAGCGACCTGCGCCGCGAATTGCTCGATGTGCTAGATGACGTTGAAGTGGTGGTGGCTGATTTTGACCCCATGCGTCAGCGCGTCGAAACGCTTATTGAAGAGCTGCAAAACAATGCCCCAGAGGTTGAGCAGCTCAAGGAGTCTTTGGAGTTTTTGCGCTGGATTCAAAACGGCTACTTTACCTTTACTGGCTGTGTCGAGTTCGACTTAAAAATCGATGGCGACAACCTCTATCTCAGTGAAGCGGCAGATAGCCGCTGTGGTCTTCTGAGAAAATACAGCGGTGATCGCCGTGAGGGCTGGGTCGAAGAGCTTAGTCCTGGTGTTCGCGCGCTCTATAAAAGCGATGAGCTGCTGACTATTACTAAATCCTCTCAGCGCTCTCGGGTTCACCGGGATGTCTACTCCGATTATATAGTGGTCAAGCGCTTTGATACAGATGGCCAGCCCTGCGGTGAAGTGCGCTTTATGGGTCTCTATACTTCGCAATTCTATTCTTACAGTCCGCGGCGCATTCCAATTCTGCGCAATAAGGTTAATTGGGTGATGGAGAACTCTGGCTTTAAAGCCACCAGTCACGACGGTAAAGCGTTGATGGCGATTCTCGATTTTCATCCTCGAGATGAGCTGTTTTTTCTTAGCCGCGAAAGTCTGGCTGAGACGGCTATTGGGATATGGCAGATCTATGAGCGTCGGGTGATCAAAGCCTTTGTGCATCCAGATCCCTTTGATAAGTTTGTCAGCTGCATTGTCTACTTGCCTCGGGAGTCTTTTAGCACTCAGGCGCGAATGAAAATTCAACAGAGTATTGGCGATCGCCTGGATGCAGTGGAGAGTGAATTTACCACGCAGTTTTTGCCGGAATCGGTATTGGTGCGAATCTATCTGGTCTATCAGGTGCGCAATAAGCAGTATGTAAATGTGACCAGTTCAGATCTGGAAGATATTGTTCGTCAGGTGACACGCGACTGGTGCGATGAATTTGCGGCCATAGCCATTGAGCAGGGCGCTGAGAACCGGAGTACAGAGGCACAAGGTGCTACCTTGGCGCGGCGCTTTCAGCGGGCTTTCCCCGGAGCTTATCGAGAACTCTATTCACCGCTAGAGGCCTTGGCTCATATTGAACTCTTCGATATCCTCGAGGGCACTGGTGATATTGCTATTCAACTGCAGCATCAGCAGGCCGCCGAGAATAATCATCTGCAGCTAAAGCTGTTTCATCGCCAGAAGCCCCTAGAGCTGTCGGATATGATTCCGATGTTGGAAAACCTCGGCTTCCGCGTGGTAATGGAGCACCCTTATCTGATTCGTCCGGAGGGGGATGGCGATGTCTGGATGCAAGAATTCCAGCTGTCCTTTTCCCTTGATGTGAATGTTGATGTGGAAGCAGTGCAGGGTAGTTTTAAAGAGGCCCTGAGCACAGTCTGGAAGGGCGATGCTGAGAACGATAGTTTTAACCGCCTGGTGATTGGCGCGCGACTGGATTGGCGTGCAGTGGCCATGTTGCGGCTCTATGCCCGCTATCTAAAGCAACTTGGCATTAGTTACAGTCAGGAGTTTATTGCCGACACTCTGTGCCGCTATTTGGATATCACACGCAATCTTGTGGCGCTATTTAAGAGCTATTTCGACCCTCGCTACGCTGGTGAAACCCGCGGTGAGAGGGCTCAGGGGTTGGTTGCCAAGATCCTTGCGGCACTGGACGAGGTTGACAATATCAGCGAAGACAATGTGATTCGCAGTTACCTGGAAGTGATTCAGGCCACTCTGCGCACCAACTTTTTCCAAACCATTGAAGACGGCAGTTATAAATCCTATATCTCGGTGAAGTTAGAGTCTGAGAAAATATCCTTGGCACCTAAGCCGCGTCCCGAGTTTGAAATCTTTGTCTACTCTCCGCGAGTGGAAGGGGTGCATTTGCGCGGCGGCAAAGTCGCCCGTGGCGGTCTGCGCTGGTCTGATAGATTGGAAGATTATCGCACTGAAGTGCTGGGGCTGGTAAAAGCCCAGCAGGTTAAAAATGCGGTAATTGTACCCACAGGTGCCAAGGGCGGATTTGTCGCCAAACAGGCCTCAATGGCCGCTGGGCGAGATGCCTGGCTGCAGGAGGGCATTGCCAGTTATATGCTCTATATACAGGCGCTGCTGGATATTACCGACAATATTATCGAGGGGGAAATTGTTCCACCGGTGGATGTGGTGCGCCGAGATAGTGACGATCCCTATCTGGTCGTCGCCGCCGATAAGGGCACCGCGACATTCTCTGACATAGCCAACGAAATTGCCCATGCCAACAACTTCTGGCTCGGCGATGCCTTTGCCTCCGGCGGCGGCAATGGTTATGACCACAAGGCCATGGGTATTACGGCCCGTGGTGCCTGGGTGGCGGTGCAGCGACACTTCCGCGAGATCGGCATAGATATTCAGCAGCAGGACTTTACGGTGGTCGGCGTCGGCGATATGGGCGGTGATGTATTTGGCAATGGCATGCTGTTATCTGAGCATATTCAGCTGGTGTCAGCATTTAACCATCTGCATATATTCGTCGATCCCAATCCTGATGCGGCGAGCACCTTTGCCGAGCGTCAGCGCCTGTTTGATACGCCGCGGAGTACCTGGGATGATTTTGATCGCGGGCTGATGTCTGAGGGCAGTGCGATCTATTCTCGCGCCTCGAAATCATTGACCATCACGCCGCAGATCAAACAGCGCTTTGCCATTGAACAGGATGAAATGACGCCGACGGAATTGATCAATGCGATCCTAAAGTCGCCGGTGGATCTGATTTGGAATGGGGGTATTGGCACCTATGTGAAAGCCTCTTCTGAGAACAATGCTGAGGTGGGCGACAGAGCCAATGATGCACTGAGGGTAGATGGTCGTGATCTGCGCTGTAAGGTCTTTGGCGAGGGTGGCAATCTGGGTATGACCCAGCGCGGTCGTATTGAGTTCTGTCTAAAGGGCGGGCTTTGTAATACGGACTTTATAGATAATGCCGCTGGCGTTGATTGCTCAGATCATGAGGTCAATATTAAAATTTTGCTCAATCAGTTAGTGCTGAATGGGCACTTGGGTGTCGATGAGCGCAATCAATTTCTTGAGTCCATGACCGACAGTGTTGCTGAATTAGTGCTGCACAACAATTTGCGTCAGACCCAGGCAATTAGTTTGGCTCAGCATCGCAGTGATCTGCAGCACGCAGAGTATCAGCGGTTTATGGCGTGGCTTGAGAGCAGTGGCAAGCTGGATCGAGAGTTGGAGTTTTTGCCGACGGATGACCAGCTCAGCGAGCGGATTAATCGCCACAAGCCGAGTTGGACTCGACCGGAACTGGCAGTTTTGGTGTGCTACTCCAAGGTGATGCTTAAAGAAGCGCTGGTCGCAGCAGATTTATTATCTGAACCTTTTTTGGCCGCGTCGGTTGATCGAGCTTTCCCGCCAGCATTGGTTGCGCGCTATCCAGATGAGGTGGCCAACCATCAGCTGCGTCAGGAGATTGTCGCTACCCAGTTGGCCAATGATATGGTCGATCGGGTTGGCTTTAGTTTCTTTTTTCGCCAGATGGAGTCCACCGGTGCTTCGGCAGGGGATGTGGTTCGTGCTTACAGCATTGCGATGAATATTCTCGGCCTGCATAAGCTCTGGGGCAATATAGAAGACAGTGACTTGTCTGCCACTGTGCAGTTGGATCTGTTACATATTTTAATTCGCCTGACCCGGCGCACTACTCGATGGTTGCTGCGCAATCGCCGTCATAATTTAAACTGTTCGGAGATTGTTGGTCAATTTACTGCGCCTATGGATTTGCTCTTGCAGCAGTTGCCGGAACTCCATGAAGTTGAGTGGATAAATCTCTGGAGTGCTGAAAAAGCCGATATCACTGGGCTGGGTGTCGATGACTTGCTTGCCTCACGGCTTGCGGCATCGGACAGTATGTTTATCAGTTTGGGTGTGGTGGATACAGCGCTGCATTTAGGTAAGCCGGTGCAGCAGGTTGCTAAACTCTACTTTAAGCTCGGTGAGTTTCTCTCTCTGGACTGGTTTATGGCCCAGATTGTTGCACTGAATCCGGAGAATCGCTGGCAGGATTTGGCACGTGAATCCTATGTTGATGATCTCGAAGGTCAGCGTCGTAGGCTGACGGCGAATCTGATGAGTGATCTGGTGGGGGATGATCTCGAGTTGTTGGTTGAGGGGTGGCAGCAACAGCAAGCCCCCTTGATAGAACGCTGGAAGTTTATGATCAAAGATTTGCGTCATGGGCCGACACCGGATTTTGCAATGATTTCTGTGGCACTTCGTGAGTTGCTGGATTTGGTGCAGGCGTCGATTGATGGTCGAGGATAGAGGCTGAGCGGGCCCTCTCGACAGAGCGGAGCGGCGAGGGATCTCTTTGTTGGGTATGGCCAAAGCCATGCAGACCCTTTGCGATCGGTCCCATGGGTTGATCATTTTCAGCGTTCGCGCAACTCGCTTTCGCTCAAACAGGGCGCTCTCTTGATCTGAAAATGAGCAACCCAAAAGCGGGCCCTGATTGATCGCAAAGGGTCTGCATGGCTTTGCTGAGAGCTTGGTTGTGCTGGAGGGAGATCCTTCGGTTCGCTTCGCTCTCTCGGGATGATAGTATTGAAGGGGAGTATCCCAACCCGCAATGCCCAGTCATCCTGAGCGCAGCCGAAGGATCTCCAACAGCCAGTAGCGAGTTTCTCTATTTCGCGATACTTCCCCAAAATACCCACGCACTTAAGCAGAAGCTAAAGACGCAATGCCAATCTCAAACGGACCTTTTCAAATTAACTAAATATCGCGCCGCCAGAGCCTCTCAGATCAAACCAAGACCTTAATAAACTGCGTATAAAGGTTAAATGAAGCGTCTGTCTAAGCGGTTAAGTTTTAAGTTAATAGCAAACTGCTCTAAACAACCTGAGTTGATGATTCATTTTTTTATTGTCGACACACAAGTTCACGGCTAAACTGCCGTGCTTTTTCACATTTTTGAGATGATTGATATCCATGTTGAACCCGAACTTTGCCGAAGAATTTGCACCGCTAGCAGGGCGTCTTGAGCCTAGATGGTGGACTGGTACACCAGCAATTTCTCCAGACCTTTTTGTTATTGACGGCAATGAGTTTCGCGTTGATGGTCAGCCTTTGATTGCTAGCCCCGAGTTGGCCGAGCGCATGCAAAGCACCTTCGACAGGGTTGGTTTGGTCCATGTTATCAATAGTGGTTTAGACGACTTGCAGGCTATGCGTCTGGTTGCCACTCAGGTGCTCAAAAATGAGCGTAAATACGAGGGTGGTGCCAACCCGCGGAAGATTATTGAAAAGAATGTCTATGAAGTGGGTGCGCCATTAGCCGCATCACTGCACTACCATCACGAAATGGCTTACATCGGTTCAAGCACCAAAATGGTCAGTTTTATGGCGCACAAGATGCCTAAGGTTGGCGGTGCTACTTTTGTCTCTGACAACTGCCAGGCGACTGATGCATTGATGGCTACAGCCTTTGGCCAGAAGCTTAAAACCTTAGGTCTTTGCTACCATCGCGATCTTACCGATCGTGATGCCTTTGAGGGCCGCCTCGATATAGGTGTCTATAACCATTGGCAGCAGTCGATGCTGACTGATGATCAAGATGAAGCGATTGCCGAAGCGCGCCGCCGAGGCCTTGAGGCTGAGTGGGGACCTGATCGTAAATTGATGACTCGCTACTACATCTCCGCGTTTGAGTATTTTCCACACCTTGACCGCAACCTCTTGTATAGCAGCTTGGCTGACGATGACGCCTGGTTTGATAGCTGGCCTCTGGTGCAGCACTTGCCGCCCGAAGAGCGCCCGCTAAAACTTACTTTTGGTGATGGCAGCGAGATGTCACCTGAAGAAAAGCAGCTGTTCCTCGATATTTATGATGACTACGGCATCCCGATTAATTGGCAAGTGGGTGATATTGCCCTGATCTGTAACTATCGCTTTGCCCATGGCCGCCCTGCGGTGCATCTTGAAGAGGGTGAGCAGCGTGAATTAGGTGTGTTGATCGGTGAGTCATTTGATCGTGTTCAGACTCTTGAGGGTAAATGGTAGGTCGCAATTAGTAGCCGGCGAAGGTTGTCGGTTATCATGCGTTATAATTTATAATCTGGCAGCAAAGCCTCAATGAATAACCTAATTGCTTCCCTGGTCGAGTTACTCGACTCGTCAACAGTACTCACCGATGCGGATATCAGTGAAAAATATCACGCTGACTGGAGTGGTGCAGCTCCCTGCCAGCCACTGGCTTTGCTAAAGCCAAAAACTACCCAGCAACTCTCCGAGATTATGGCACTCTGCCATAAGCATGATCAGCCGGTAGTGATTCAGGGTGGACTGACTGGCCTAGCCGGCGGCGCAACACCTCAATCCGGCGAAATCGCTATCTCTCTAGAACGTATGAATGGCATTGAAGAGCTCGACGTCACCGCCATGACGGTGACCGCACTGGCAGGTACACCGCTGCAGATACTGCAGGATTCTGCGGATGAGGTTCAGTTGTTTTTGCCGTTAGATTTGGGCGCGCGGGGCAGCTGTAATATTGGCGGCAATGTGGCGACTAATGCCGGTGGCACTGAAGTGATTCGCTATGGTATGACCCGCTCAATGGTACTGGGTCTGGAAGCTGTTTTAGCTGATGGCACGGTGATTAATGCCATGAATAAAATGGTTAAAAACAATTCCGGTTATGATTTGAAGCATCTCTTTATTGGCTCTGAGGGCACGCTGGGTATTGTGACTCGGGTGGTGCTGCAACTGCAGCCAAAGTCTCGTAGTTCTCACACTGCGCTCTGCGCTCTAAATAGCTATGAGTCGGTGACGAAATTATTGGTCGAACTCAAGCGCAGCCTCGGCTCTGGCCTGACTGGTTTTGAGCTGATGTGGGATAGCTATTACAGTAAAGTGCTTGAAGTGCTGCCTAATTTGACCAGCCCCTTTCAAGAAAAGCATGCCTATTACCTGCTGCTTGAGTACAAAGATAACAATCAAGTACTGGGGTCTGAGCGTTTTGAATCGGCACTATTTGAGCAGCTTGAGTCTGGCCTGATCGACGATGCACTGATCGCGCAGTCGCACCAGGATGCAGATAAGTTTTGGCAGATACGCGATGGTATCGGCGAGCTTTTTCAGGTTTTAGGGCCGGTCTCTAATCAAGATGTGAGTTTGCCTCTGGAACAAATTGGGCCGTTTGCTGATGATTTGGATCAGCGCTTGAAGGCAAAATATCCCAATATTGGCGTCCTGTTGTTCGGCCATATTGGCGACAATAATCTACATGTCTGTGCTTATACTGGGCGCGATGAAGATAAGGTGAGAATTAACGAAGATATTATGCTGATGATTGGTGAGTACTCTGGTGCTATTACCGCAGAGCATGGTGTGGGGGTTTTGAAGCGTGATTTTTTGGCGCTGTCGAGAACTCCCAGTGAAATTGCATTGATGAAAACCTTGAAGCTGGCTATGGATCCTAAGGGAATATTGAATCCTAAGCGTGTTATTTGATTTCTAGGCGGGCATCTAAATGTAGGCCTCACAACTCGTCATTACCTCACCCGATATAAACTCAGATCCCGTTAGCCCTGCATCAACCATCTGGGTGCCATCATAATACTTATCTTCTGTGAGATTCTCGGGATAGCGCAGGCCATAGGTGGGTTCCACCAGCGCGCTGTCAATGATTTGAATGATGGTCTTTTCTTCATACAATGAGGCTTCGGGTACTGACGGGGAGGGGAGGCTGGAGTCTGGTGTTCAGGCTTTGATATTGTGGGCGTGGCGGCACCATTTCCGCCACCGCCACCGCTTAAAAGCAAAACACAGATCAGAATAAATCACTTCTTGATGAGTTCCCTATGCTTTGCCTTTTTTAACGCTCTTTCTTTTTGCGCACAACAGTGGTCTCAACGTTGCCGGCTTCAAGGCGCTTATCGATTTCGTCGAGGGATAAATAATCCAGGTCCCAGTGGTTACAGATATCGTTTCTGTAACGGGTGTGATTTTTATCCGTAGAATCTGATTTCTTCCGGTTAAAGTATTTGAGTAAACGATCGCTGATTGACATAAGTTTTATACTGCGGGATTTACTAAATGGATCGATTGAGTCCCTGCAGTCTGGTTCTACATCTCATTTTACAGTGGTTTTTCTATGCCTTAGACTGCTGTGATCGCAACCTATTTCACCAGTTCCAAGGACAACTATCGAATGACTAGCCAATTACCCTTTAGTGAAAATGTCAAAGTGCGGTTTCGCGATTTAGATGCCCAAGGGCACCTCTATTTTGCAAACTATTTAGTCTATGGGGACGAGGTTCTGGGTGCCTATATGGAACAGCTGGGCCTCAACATTATGGACCCGCTTGTCGCGCCCTGTCTGATCTTTACGGTGAATATACACTGTGACTATATCAATGAGATCGGTGGTAATAGCGAGGTTAGGGTGGCTGTTGGCTATTCCCGTTTGGGCAACTCTAGTGCTGATGCGGTGTTTGAGCTCTATAACAGTGGTGATGGGACGCTCTTGGCTAAAGGGGGCTTGACCCAGGTATTTGTCGATCCTAAAACCCGTAAATCTATTCCCATTCCCCCGTTTTACAAAGCCAACATATTAAGGCTACAGCCAACCTTGTCAGGCTGAGGATAAAAAAGCTGAGCTTTTTTGGCTAAATCATGCTGCTAAAAAGAACTGACATCCTTCCATACACTGTCGGCGGTGAACTCTACGGAGACAACAAACTCATATGCAGTCCAGTTTTCAATCATGCTTAAAAGATAGCTGTCATCGGCCTTTTTGTAGAGATGGTAGCGTTGGCCAACGCGAGGAACGAAATTGTAGGACGCCTTGTAGACAAGCTCATTTAACACGGCAAGACTTTTTATAGCCTCATACTCCCTATTCAACAGCTCAACTGCATTGTCAAAATAGTTCTTGGTTAATGAGCCGCGTTCAGATAGGAATAACGCGGTGTCAGGTAAGACTATGGCGGGTGAGCTAGACGTTGTTCCGTAGGGCAGTAACGCTTTTTTCAAGCCTGTCATTTTAAAACCTTATTTTGATCAGCGTCAAAAATACGTAACAGACAACTGTTTTGGACCATCGTTGGCGTGCAAAAAAATAGGTAATGCTGATCAGATGCGCCTGGCTTAATATCTTGAGCTTGCAGCAGCGGCGAAACAGTGTTGAATGGTGTGTCCACTAAATCCTGAGAATCCAGCTCTCTAGTTCTGATCTAAAAGGCTAGATTACATCTGGCCGGCTACTGCAAAGTAGCCGGCGTTGTATCCGCAGTGCAGAATTGTCGGCGCAAGCAAGGTTTTGTAGCGCTCCATCGTATAGCCGTATATCAATGAAGGTACAAAGGTTGCCAGAGCCCAAAGTGGGGGATGGTTGATCAGGTGTGCCGCTGAGAATAACAGGCTGGTAATAATATTTGCGGTGGAAATTGTTCTGTTATTAGCAGGTAATTTATTCCCCAGAAGCGGTTGTATCACACCGCGAAACAAAATCTCTTCTGCTATTGGGTAGAGCAGGGCGAAGGTTAGGAAAAACTCCAAAGTGTACACATAATCTGTGCCGTTAATGGAATAGAGATAGGTCCATAGAGGCAACGGCGCTAGCAATAAGATCAGGAATCTCTTTTCCCGATAAAGGCGTTTAATCTCTGCTCGTTCGGCCATAGGGCTAGTCTTCGTTGGCAATCGGTTTTCCCATTGTAATTTTTTTTGTCCCAATACTATAGGCTGCGGGCTTAGACTCTTGAGAGGGGCTTGTGTTGCTGCCGAAGCCATAGCTCGTACTCGCGCTTTACAGTCAGTCTATCTAGATCAGGGGCATTGTCTGGCACATCCCAGAGGTCCACGACCCGGGCAATGGCATCAGTCTGAGACTCACCCTCCAGAATGAGTTGGTGTATCCATTTTGCCCGAGCGCTCTTATGGGCAACAATATTCACAATCGACGGCTGCATAGT
>Ga0075467_10002105_pt1 | contig 15896 bp, 10 predicted proteins | sample DEB08_DNA_9_FD_75067 | JGI IMG/M metagenome (GOLD analysis project Ga0075467, IMG submission 75067) | Aqueous microbial communities from the Delaware River and Bay under freshwater to marine salinity gradient to study organic matter... | ecosystem: Environmental > Aquatic > Marine > Coastal ... | reverse complement strand
ATGTACCATTAACTGAAGCCGTTATAAAAGAACCGTTTTCTTTTGATATTGAAAAATCCACAGTATATTTATGAAGAACATTATTATTAATAATTTGTGATTGATCCTCTTGAACTAAAGAAAAAGAAAATTCTACAGAATTGGACTTTTCGTTTACATTATAAGAAAATCCATCTGCAGTTAAGTCGGCTAACGAATAGTTTTCTTCTGTAGACTTACTTTCACTTAAATATTCCAAAGCTATAGCTTGAGCTTTGGAAAAATCGAAATCTGAAACAGAAACATTAGTTCCATTTAATACTCCTTTTATGCTTCCGTTAACAGAAGCTTTAACTTTGCTTTCTTTATCTGTATCAATCGAAACAGAACAAGTAACTATTTTATCTGGAAGCACAAAATCATAAGCAGTATCCTCATGAAATTTATAAGTATCTTCAATTGAATACGATCCAGCCGCCGCGTCTATTTTTTCAGAAGTACCTTCAAGAACATAATAATTCACATCTATTGCTGTAAAAAATGTCGATACGTTGTTTATGTTTTCTTGTCTTTTCGAATTGACAAAGTTTTTTGCGTTATCTATTGGTCTGTTAGCGTCTTTTTTTACTCCTTTTGCTGAGACAGTATGCGTTGCTGTTACTATTTTATTTTCTGCTTGAAACGACCATGCATCAACTGGATCTGAGACTCCAAAAAAATCAGAGAAAACTTTTTCTTCATAATGAGAAAAAGTGACACTATATGGCAGCACAGTAGTATAGTCGCTTTCTTCAAATGATATTTCTTCTACTTTAACAAAATCAAAACTATCTGTATCCACTTGCAGAGTCTTAAACTCAGAAGAAAGACCAGCAATCATAGCTTCCCTGCTAGAATTAAGTTCAACAATTCCATCTCCAGTTATTATCCCAGCCAAGGAAATATTTCCAACGTTATAGTCGTAATTTCCAGACAGATAAACAGGTTCGCTAGACACAACCACAGAAGGGGATGGTTCTGGAAATGTATATGAGTCGTATATTATATTCATGATGAATAACCTATAAATGATGAACTTCTTGTTGCCTTATAACCATCAAGATCAACAGTAATAGAATCACTAGATAATACTAGGTTAGCGGCATCTGTTAACCCTTTTGCATAAGTTTCTATATCAGTAAGTCTAAGATTATCTTCCATATAACTCATTATAGAAGTTCTCTTTATGTCTGTAAAAGATACATTCAAGGTCACACTGATATTTGTTAGCTTGTCTTTTTTATTGCTTTCATAAAAATCCTCTTTTTTAGCTAAGTCAAAGCTTATCTTGTGTCTGTGTTCTGTTGTTGTTTTTTTTAAGTTGTTTGAGGTTCCGTTTAATTCATATTTTACAATGCCAGCTTCAACCTCTGGGTACAAGTCTTCGTCCGAAAAAGCTATTGTTTGTGAGATCTTTAAGTTTCCAGAATCAAATTTTGATGACCTGTTTGTTTCATAAATTGGTGTTGCTTCAGAAAACAATCTAGCTACATAAGAATCATCCAGAAGCGGGTCTTGCGCCTTCCATAAATTAACCGTGTTTTGAAATTTTTGGGCATTAGTTTCCCCATTTGAAGAAGAATAAGAAATACTTAAATTGTATGTAACTTTGCCATTAGATTCAGACTTGCTACAATTAAAATAAATATTATCACCGCCAGCATCTTTTGGGTTATTGCTGAATGATAGTTTTACACTCGCCTGATTTGCATCGACAGCAAAACCTTTACTGATGCTTTTAGGTTCTGAACCCTCTTCCGTAATTATAGTGGTAATTAGGTTTTTAACTGCGTTTTTAAGAGTTGTATTTGTATTATAACTTAAACTATAGAGTTCTAGGTTTATTGTTTTTATTTCATATCCTCCTTCGTCGACAGACAAAGTATATTTCTTTTTAATACTTACATTATTAGCTAAATCAATATCTCCAGAATCGAAACTTTCGCTAAGAGAAAAAGAAAGGTTAATTAGGTCTACCTGCTCGTTTAAATTGCCGTGAAAGGCATTATCAAACCGAGCATCTTCTGAAATGCCATCTATTTCATTTCCATATTGTGGTCTGTTGTTAGTAAAATAATCGAAAAGAAAAAGCTTTGCTTCTGTTAAAAAATCTATTGCTCCACTGCTTTCTTTGTATTTTAGGTTTAAACTTCTCGAATACTTGTAAGAATCTTCCGAACGTTCAAAAGAATAACTTTCGGAAAAGCTTTCTATATGTTGTGGTCTTAATAGATTATCCGCGAAAAGACCAGAGTCTCTGTTTGGCATTACTTCGCTTTCCTCTATCGTAATAGATGCTACAACAGAACCAGCTAAATTACTTTCGCTAAAACTTAAGGATGTGATTCTACCCCTAGTATATTGATGTCCAGCAATATTAGCTGCAATAAAACGGCTCTCATAAGCTAGCTTTATAGCCTCTATGCCAGACAACAAGACAGTGCCCTCGTCAAAGTCAATGTCTGAAACATTTATTTGATAAGAGCCTTCTTTAGTAAAACCAAAAGCTTCCTCTTCAGTAAGATAATTGTATCTTATTGATTGAGACGCGCTGGTTACGTTGTTTACTATAAGTGCCATTTAAATTTTATTCAGTTCCACCCCCGCCGCCTGTAGTACCTAATATCTTATCAAGTTTGGCTTGTAGTACCACTAATTTATCAGCTATACTTTTTTCTGTTTTGTTAAGTGTTTCTAATTGGCTAGAAAAAGCTGAAGTTGATTTGTTCAAACCCTCTATATTCTTATTAGACTCCTGAATGGCTTCGTCTGCGTTTTTCCCGAATGCCGTCAATCCACTAAGTCCAGACTTGAAATTATCAACTACACCTCCTACTGACTTTAGTGATTTTGCTAAGTTTTCTGACTCTGTTAGAATCTTGTCTGCGTCAGGGAATACTTTTCTGAATTTGTTAAGTTGGTTTTGCAAAAGAGCAAAATTATCAAAAAGAGCCTTTTGCTCATCTTTGTATTTTTCGGGTTTGTATTTTTCCTTATCTTCAGCTTGTTTATCGAAGTCTGCTATTTGAGCTTTTTTAACTTCTTTAGATACATTTTTTTGAGCATTAATTTGACCTACTGCTATATCCCTTTGTTGTTTTTTATATTGATCTGGAGATAATCCAGCTTCCTTCAATATAGCTTGGAATGTGGCAGACTCTTCGCCATATGTAGCTTTTAATTTGTCAATCAAAGGTGATATTTCAGTAGAAATATTAGCTTTTTCTTGGTTCGTGTTTTTAGGGTCGTTCGCCGCTTTAAGACCTGCAATTACCGTATCTATGTCTTTTGCCGATTCTTCTGGGTTTTGCAGGTTCTTTACGACTTTATTATAAAAGTCTCCAGCAGCTATCGCATTTTGTGCAAATTGCCTCTTAACCTCGGTATCGAGAGTCTTAAAAAATTGATCCGCAGCACTTTTGTACTGAGAAGGATCTATGTTTTCTGATGTGGCTATTTTCTCAAACTCTTCAAAGGCTTTCTTCATGGCTTCTGAGCCATTGTTTTTTATTTTATCGGCTAATGCTGTAAGGTTTGACTGTGTTTGTACCGCTCCATTTTTTATTACGTTTGAATATTCACTCTGCGCGGATACAAGATCTTTACTAGCTACGGTTAACCCCTCCGCTGCTTTGTCGAGTTCTTCTTGAAATCCTTTTTCTTCTTCTGGGGTTTTAGCTGATGCAACCTTTTGAGATGCAGCCTCCACTTCAGATGTTCTTTGACTTACAGCTTGTTCCTTGTTAAACACATCTTTTTTACCTGCCTTCACTTGTTCCCCGAGAACTTGGAAATCAACTAATGAACCTCCTCCAGTTTCTAAAATATCTTTTGGCAGCAGAGATTTGACTCTATTTAAATCTGCTATTGTGTTTTGCCTTACTAGAGCTTCTTTGACTTGTAGCGCTGCTATTTTACTTTGATTTTTTAATGTTTCAGCGTTCGTGCTGTAAATTTTTATTTGAACCTTTAGTTGTTCTGCTTTTTGCTTTGCTATTGCTTTATTTGTTGCGACAATACTTTCTCCAAAATCTCTTTTGGACCGTTTATTGGCGTCGGCAAAATCTGACCTTAATTTTTTTGCTCTCTCTGAAGGTCTGTCGAATTCATTACCCTCTGCGTCAACCCCTTTTTCCCTCTCCCCACCAAATTCTTTATACGCTTTTGCTGCGACCTCAAGGTCCTTAACACCTTCTAGTTGTATTTTTAGAGTTGCTGCTTCATCTTTATTTCCAGCTGCTGATGCTTTTGCTATAGCCGCTACTAAATCTGCCTCTTTAGGAGCATTAGCCACAGCTGTATCAGCCTGACGATTAATAATATTTTGAACACCTTCGTCTCCTTTTTTGTTTAAAGCATCTATAGTTTTTTGTCCAAAATAGTCTGCCCCTTTTGCAATAGCAAAATATATTCCTGTTGCAATCAACGCAACGGCCACAGTAATAGGAGTAATTATTGCCGCTAAAGTTACAAAAACACCCTTAAGAACAAAAAGCAATTGCGTACCAAGAAACTTACCAGCCTTTATAGCCCAGTCTTTAGCTGTTGCGAGAAACCCGCCAACAAGCCCTCCAACAGTCCCGCTAACAGCTTGTCCAGTAGCTTGTCCAGCAGCTTGTCCAGCAACTTGAGCAGCCACCTGCGTTCCGATTTTCGGCAATTTAAATTTGTTCAACTTGCTTAGAAACCCTCCGATGCCTGTCCCTAGATTGGAAAACGCTGTACCAAGACCATCAAGTTTACCTGCTAAATTGCCCTTAATTTTTTTTGTTATAGAAATAGCACCAGTAGCAAGCCCTCCTAATGCAGTTTTTCCTCTACCGAATGCCCCCAAAAGCCCCCCTTCTCCAGCAACATCATTAAGTGAAGATAGAGCAAAAGCAAATTGTGTTCCTCCTTGAGTCAGCCCAGCCAGAGTCGCCACAAGGCTTTTTGAGCTTTCAATTCTATCTGTATCTGCCTGAGTGTTCCTTTCTAAAACTGCAATCTGAAGGTCTATAGACGCTATCTCTCTTTTTTTTGCTCTTGCGCTTTTATTCGATGCTTGTATTTCTTTTTTTTGCGCCTCTAGCTGTTTAGTATTTTCCGCAAGTTTGTCGGTTTCTTTTTTTATTGCTTTTTGTTTTTCTGCCGCGTATTTTGCCTCTATGGATGAAGTTATGGAGGTTACAGTGGTAATCACAGCGAACGCTGCAGCCATTTTTGTCGCAGCTTTTCCAGACTTATCTATATTATCGCTAGATTCTCCTGTACTTTTTGCAGCTCTTTCTAGCTGTCCTTCTAATTCGTTAATTTTTTGAGCAGAAACTGTCCTTTGATCAAATCCAGCAAAACCTCCACCCAGAGAGGCAAAGTTAGGAACGTAACCACTTGCGAAAACATCCCTTAAACCTCTTGGTTCGTCCCTAGTGTTTGTTACGGCTAAACCACTAGGGTTATCTCTATTGGCCAACCTTGAACTTTGCTCTACTCTTATTTTTGACGTTGGAAGTCCAGAGTCTCTTTCTCTTTTTATAGCATCGCCTAAAGGCCCTCTTCTAGTAAAGTTAGGTACATACCCAGAAGCAAAGCTGCTTGCAGGAACTTGATTGCTCGAATTTCTATTTGCAAAGTTATTATCCAAAACCTGATTACTCGCGATATCCTTATCGGGCAATCTTTTTAAGATCTCTATCTCTGATTCTACTTTAGTTACTCTTTTTTCAAGACTGTATAATAATTTTGTTTTAGCCTCTGTATCTGATTTTTTCTTAAATTCTTCTAAGGTATCTTCTTTTTTTTGTGCAAAATTTGGAACGTAACCACTTGCGAAAACATCTTTCAGTCCTCTTGGTTCGTCCCTTGTGTTTGTTACAGCTAAACCAGTAGGATTGTCCCTATTAACTAGTTTTTGACTTTGCTCTACCCTTATTTTTGACGTTGGAAGTCCAGAGTCCTTTTCTCTTTTTATAGCATCCCCCAAAGCTCCACCCCCACCAAAACTAGCCGCCTTCTTAGGTAGTGCAAAATTAGGGATAAATCCCCTAGCAAAAACATCCTTGAAGTTTCTAGTTTTTTCTTCCCCAGCCAATTGTTGACCTTGTTTTTCTTTTGTTTTAGATTCTGGTGATAGAAAATCTTTACCTCCTCTCATTAATTCCCCAAGAATTCCACTCGCAGCAAAATTAGGAATATAACCAGAAGCAGCTGCTGGAAGCCCAGCTTTCTTAGGAGCCTTTTTCTTAGCGGTATTTTTCTTTTTGTTTTTTGGATTAGGGTCTGTTGGGTCATTTGCAAACTTATTCTTTTTTGGTTTTTCTGCTTTTTCTTCTTTTAATTCATTGTATATATCTGGGTGTTTGGCTCTCAATTCTTTAAGGGTTTTACCCTTCATGCTTTTTTGAGCCCCACTAGAAAACTTAAAATCACCAAGACCCTTTAAAGGTCCTCCTGTTGGTGTTGGGTCCCCAGCGAACAACCTACTTAAATTTTCATTGCCACCAGTAACCCTAACATCAAAATCCCCTTGTGGTGATTTGTCATCTGGATCAGCAGCTTTTAATTGAAGGGCTTGTGTAACAGCAGCATCAAATATAGCTCCAGAAGCAGACCTTATTGCGCCAGTGAAACCAGCAGGGTCTTTTATTTTTGCTTCTGTAACCCTTGGATTTCCCAAAACCCTTGTTATTGCATTCGCTTGTTTAACTGCGTCTTCTCTGGCATTAGCTTCAATTTCATCCGCATTAAATTTACCTTCAAATTCTTGACCAAGCTGTTCTTTTCTATCTTTTCTTATTCCTATAACTGGGAAATTGAAACCTATTTTCTTAAATCCTTCAGCAGCACTTTTAGTAGAGTCTAAAACAAAACCAGATTTGCCTTGAGGAACTAGTACTGTTGGGTTTGGAATTTTTAAATCATCTCTTAGACCTACAGTCTCTTTATTTTGCACGTTTTTCCACTTAGTAAACTTTTGTCTAAGTAATGGACCAGCGCCATCTACAAGCTCATTATAAGTATTTTCAATAGAAGGAGTTAAAAAAGGATAATTTCCAGCTGTGTTTTTTTCTGTGAATAATTGTGTAGGAGGTCTATTCTTAACATAACCGTAAGACACATACCTGTTGCCTTCAAATTTCGGTACTGCATCTGCAAAATTAGGAATAAATCCTTTTGCATAACTAGGTATTACAGCAGAATCACCGTTTCTACCAAAGTTTGGTATTTCGGTTTCTTGGTCGTTCATCACAAAACTTTTCCCGCCTATTGTTCCCTTGCCTTTCTTGGCTTTTACCGATTTGGTAGCTCCAAGAGAAACTGCCTCTTGTTCCTCTAAAGCAAAATCACTACTTCTTACAAAGTTGGGAACATAACCCGAAGCAAGTCTTCTTATCCCCGTTTTTTTAGCAACGCTCTTAATAGATGGATCGTTTGACTTTACATTTTTTCTTGGCTCTTTTGGATTTTTTTCTTTAGTTAACTCCTCGTTAAGATCTGGATATTTTCTTATTTCTGAGAGCGTTTTTCTCTTCATACTTTTTTGAGCATTTGAAGAAAACTTAAAATCACCTAAATGTTTGAATGGTTGTTCTGATGGTAGAGCATCATTGCCAAAAAGCCTATTAATTTTTTTTGCGCTGCCTCTTACATCAAAATCCCCGCCCTCTCCAGCGGGAGAAGCTTTTAATCGTAAAGCTGTTGTTACGGCGGCATCAAAAATTGCTCCAGCCCCAGCCCTAACGGCACCAGTAAAACCTTTGACCGTATCTATTTTAGATATATCGCCGACCTTAACGGTGGGGCTTCCTAAAACTTTTGTTATTTGGTTAGCCTGTTGTAAAGCTGCGGTTTTTGCTTTTCCTTCTAACTCTTTTGCATTGAAGTTTTTCTCAAAACTTGCTTCTAATTGAGGTCTAACTGATTCGCCAAGACCGCGCACAGGAAAGACAAATCTTAAAGCTTTTCTCGTCTTAGTGCCATTAGAAGATGAGGCGACATCGCCTTTTGACCCTTGTGGGACTAGAATGGTTGGGTTGCGACCAAATGGTTTTTTTGTTAAATCAACAGTTTGAGAGTTTTCTCTATTTTCCCAAATTTTATATCTTTCCCTTATTATTGGTCCAGCTCCATCAACAAGCTCTTGGTGTGAGCTTTTAGCTTTTAGCGTTTTAAACGGATAAAAAGGAGCTTTGTTGTCTTCTGTAAAAAGAGCAGAGTTATTTACTTTCGCCGCATTGCCCGCAGTAAGATATTTCGCTGAATTAAAGGGTGGTTTTTTGTCAACAAAATTAGGTACATAACCCCTCGAATAACTAGGTATTACCGCAGAATCACCGTTTCTACCAAAGTTTGGTATTTCGGTTTCTTGGTCGTTCATTATAAAACTTCTTCCGCCGATTGTTCCCTTACCTTTTTTTGCTCTTACAGATCTACTCGCTCCTAGAGAAATTGCCTCTTGCTCCTCTAAGGCGAAGTCACCACTTCTGGCGTAGTTTGGCACATATCCTTGAGAGAATCTTTTACGACCCCCTCCAGAGAACCCTGATGAAGGATTAAATCCAGTTACCCCTCTTTGAGCAGCAATTCTAGTTATATTAGTAAGAAGTTGTTTTTGTTCGTTTAAAAGCTGATTCTCTCGTTTAATCGCACTTATAACAGCCTCTTCTTTTTGAGCTTGTGTTGCTGTTGTGCTTGCTATTATTTTTCTTAATTTTTCATCTCTAGAAAGAAGATCTACTATACCGCCCTCTATCTGACTTATTTTTTCCGCAGCTGATCCTATTTGTAAAACAGCTTTAAATCCATCAGCAGCAAATTTAGCAACCAACTTAACTATCTTTAAGAAGGCCGCAGTAATTATTACTAAACCTGGGCCTGATATGAATGCTCCTATACCTTTTATAAAACCTTTAACTATGCTATTACCTTTTTCTGGGTCTAGAACATTATTAAACACCTCTGTTATTTTACCAGCAATAGATACTAAGTTAGTTAATAAAGGGCCAAATGTTACTGTACCAATTTTGGCTGCAAGATTTGTGATTCCTTGAACTAATGAGTTAATTTGAGCGGCTAAAGATTTATTTAATTCTTCGTTTCTTTTGTAAGCGTCGTTAGAGGCATTTGCAGCTTCAACGGTTGCCTTTTTAAACACAGAAGTTTCTGAGGTTAAATCTTTTAAGGCGGCACTTACAACGTTTATTTGGAAAACTCCACCAGCAAGTTCTTTTATTTTACTTACTACCGTTGGGTCTCCTATACCCTCTATAGCAGTGGATAAAGCTTGTAGTTTTTGTACGCCAGTCTGAGTAGCGTCAATTTCTACTCCTAGAGCTTGTAGATCATCAATGGTAGATCCACGAGAAAGCCTCGTAAAGATAGATTTGAATGCGTTACCAATAACTGCGCCACCACGGGCAGTTCGCTGCTCTACTGCCGTTATAAGGCCAAGTAGCTGGTCAAACGAAACCCCCGCATCTTCTGCTGTTGACCCTGCGCGAGCCAATCCTTGCGCCAAGTCCTGAGCAGATACTGCAAAAGCGGTATCGACTGCAACTATTTTGTTTGTAACCTCTTCTGCATCTAAAGCGGCGCTTGTAAAGCCGTTTATAGCAGCCGTTAATGTTTTCACAGAATCTTCTGCACCTAAACCAGATATTCTAGTTAATATCAAAGCGGCCTGTAGTCTTGTTGCTGTTTCTTCTGCCGTTAAACCCTGTCTAGCTAATTCTCCAGCAGCGTCAGCTACAGTCTCAAATGCTTGTCCAGTGTCTTGAGCAACGTCAAAAATCGCCTCCCTAAAGTTATTAATAACACTTTGTGATTGCTGAAAAATAGCATTAATTTCTACTATTCTCTGTTCGACCTCTATGGTGGAACTAATTAACTTTCTAAATGCTTGAGAAACAGAATTAAGCACTACCGTTGTAGCCCCGAAAGCAAACACCCTAGCGGTAGATGCATCTAAGGATTTTTGAAATTCTGATGCTTGACCCGTTATCCTTCCTAGCGCTTGTTTTACTTGGCTAGCGGACTGAGTTAAGCTTTGTGGGTTTAGCTTAACATCGGCGGTTAATGTAAATGAAGACGGCATTTACAATTATTACACGTTTTAGGATAAAAGGTCTTCAGATGTTATCTTGCCTTTTTTCTTCATTTTCTCTTTCAGATCACTCATGCCCTCTGTTGTGTTTTCTTTTGAGGCTTTGTCATCTTTGTCATAATTGTATAACTTAACAGCATCTTTGGTAACATGATCTGGTATTTTGTCAATATTTCTAAGCTTATTTAACAAAACGTTAGCGAAAGCTAACAACTTACTTTGGAAAACAGTTATAGAAGCAAAGTCTTTATTAAACAATGCTATTGGGTTCTTGCTCTGGTAGACAAAAGACTCAAAAAACAAGTCACTAAAAGAAGCTCTAATTAAATTTTCTCTATCAAAAAGATCCTTTATTTTTCCGAAACACAGGAGACTAATAACCCCGTTCTCGTCTTTCTCGATTGGTTCTTTAAACTTTAAATCTTTATATATGCTACCATCAATAAGCATAGAACTCCTCTTTCTTAAAGCTAAAGATTCGGCGCTAAAATCTATAATCTTGTTTCTTTTAGATTGTATCTCTTTAAACCTCTTGGTTGTTTCTTCTGTAGATTTTTCAAATATCAACTTTTGAGCTTTATCTTGCATTTTATTAAGTGCATTTTCATGTTTTTCTACAGCCCACTTTAAAGACCTAGCTTCTTCCTCTAAAGCCTTAGACCAAAAGCCAACTTCTATAGCCCTTTCTAAAAGTTCTTTTTCTGACTTAATGCCACTTCTTATTGCATCTTCATAATTCTCCTCTTCGAACTCATCAAGCCCCAAATAGTCAAGCATGGAAAAATGCTTAAAATAGAATTTTTTATTTTCGTGTCTAAGTATGCTATAACCCCTTAATACGTCCACCATTATTAAGTCGGCAATTTTATCATTAGATTTCACACTTAATCAAAGATTTCTTTTATTTTATCATCTATTTCTTTCTGATTTTTCCCCAGTTTGTTATACCAGATATTAATAGCTTTAGCTATCATGTCAAAAGACTCATCAAAAATATCCTTAACATTAAGAACATCATCCCTTTCGATGTCTTCCTTGTCTTCAGAAAGCGACATGAAGAACTGTCTTTTCTCTTCGAAATTGACCCCTTCAAACAAAGGGAAGTAAGTTTTTTCTCCATCGACTTCATCTTCATAATAAGAAAATTTAAATATAAACCACTCGATCATTTTTTCTTCCGCTTTTGTTTCTGCGGTTTGACTGTATTGCCCACGAATATGAGTTTCATGCTCATGAACGATCATTTGAGTCTCTGCAAACTTCTTTTTTGCCTCTTCCAGCTTTTTTTTCTGATCTTCTGTCAGTTTTTCTGCACCACTATAAAATTGTATAACTCTAGAAGCCTCTAAATATTCTGTAACAGCATTGGAAACCTCTTCGCTTACCATAGACGTTCCGTTTTCTCCGATCTTGTTCAGGAGCATTGCTTTAGTTAAAAAACCCGCGTTAATATACTCGTTGTATTTTTGCCCAAAAAAGAACTCTGCCTTTTCAACGTCAGAGACGCTAGGCTTTTCGATTACAATTTTTGTATTCTTTTTTACCGTTTTCTTTCTAAAAGCTTCAACCTCGCCTTTTTTTGTTTTTTTAGTATAAGGCGTTTGGGTGACAATATCCCTTGTGATGTCAAATGAGTAGAGTTCTTTCATATTTTATAAATGACTGATTAGTAGTATATTATCTGAAGAATACAACCTATTTTCTAAATTATCTTTAACAAATTCACCAAAATCGCCAGCAGCAACAAATCCTTTTTCGGGGGATTTCACAATACCGACCAAACTAGACAGTTCTTGATCTTTAAATTTTATTGCGTTTATAGCGTCGTCTTCAAAAAACATATTGTTTGCAATCAACTTATTATTAAACGAATAAGAGAATGAGTCATAGTCTTTTTTGTTTATCTGTATTGAAAAGCTTTCATTCGGGGTATACCCTCCAAAGAAGTTTCCACTTTGATCAAAAATAAATCCATCAACACCAGAAAAGGAAACGCCAGTTTCAGACAATTCACATAAAGATTCCGAATCCTCAAAATATTTACCCAAATGAAGCTCAAAGCTACTATAACTTGGGTTTATATTTAAACTAAAGTCATAAAGTCCCTTTTCGATAAAGTCAAGATGTGAAACGCAAGCCATGCCTATTATTACACAAAAAAACAAGCCCAACCAAAAAGGAAGGGCTTGCTTAGATTATATTAATTTTTATTATGCTGATTTTCCACTCCAGAATACACCTTCTGTAGCAGTAGCTGCTCCAGCAATCTGAGCGGAGAAGGTAAGATCTACAGTTTCGTTGTCATCTAGAGATGTATTGAAACCTTGGTTGTCAAGCACAGCGTTCTTAAGTCTGAAGTAATGAACAGGTACGTTCAACTTGTCGTCAACGCGAATAGTTATGTCTGTCTTGTCTTCTCCAGCAGTTCCTGTAAGAACATACTCAAGAGAACCCTCTTTAAAATCGCTAACCAAAGCATTTATGCTAACGGTAACGTTAATTGGGAATTCAAGATACTTGTTTGCCCTTTCTTTGCCTAAGCACTGAACAGCTTCTCTCGCGAGAGGAACTTCAATTGAGGCGCTCTGGACGCAGATATCAGATAATTCAACTCCAATGTTATCGCCAGCCGAAATAGCGTCGTTTTCAAAGCTAACTTGAACGTCTTGAGGTCTAAGAACAGCAAAAGCCATAGTACCAGTGTCTGGGGCAGCTATATCAAATGTTCCCGCTTGTCTAGCATAACCCTCATCGACAGAAGGGTTGTCTCCAGCGTGAGCTCCAGTAATAAATACAACGTTAGATGCTTCGGCTTCGATGTCAACCCTTGGGATTTCACCAACAGCGAAGTTTGCAGTGTAGCTCGTAAGAGTTACGTTACCAAAGCCAATCGTATCTTGATCAGCTGTATCAGCCGTCCAAGAAGCTGCGTTGAAGGCGTCCTCACCTTCTTTAACTGTAACAACATAGATGTTTTTTTGTCTTGAAAACTCATCTTCAGTTAGAATGCCACTAATGATTTGAGCGTTCAAATCGGAAGTAGTTAGTCCGAGTCTGGTTTCGTTTTCGCCTTCACCAAGGAAGTAACCAAACGAAAGTGTTGGGGTAATTTCTGAAGTGATTTCTGTTGCTATTCTAGATAGTTGTCCGAATTCACGGATATCGGTTCGTGATCCAGCTTGATCAACTTCGAATGAAAATGTGTCAACTCTGTGGATTTGTGATGGACTAACTGTTCCTGCCCAGCCCGTGTTTGATGCGAATACTGCTTTGTTTTGTGAAATAATTCTTGTTCTTGCCATAATAATGAGAATGTTTTTTAAAATTACACAAGATTACAATCTTGGGAATCTATAAGTTGATAAATCAAAGTCCATCGTAGCTATTGAAAAGTCTTTGTTAATAGCCTCTCTTAGCTTTTCAGAGAAAACCTTAGAAACACTCACTTTATCTATATGTGTTGTCATGCCATCTTGAAAGTTAGATTTTAGTTCGTCATACTCGTAAGGAAAGTTCTTTACTGAATAAGAAAAACCATAAGGAAAACTTTCGTATGGTATATTACATATGCTTTCTCTAGCAGTGTCTCTAAATTTAGAAATAACACTATCTATTATAAAATTATCCCTTGTAAGAACCATAACCTGTATTCTATTTTTTGTTTCTTCCATGCCCCCGAAGCAATGCTCGTCATTGTCTGAAGAAGCGAGAGATATAAAACAAGCAGGTAAAAAGAATGTTTTTTCATCAAGCTTTTCGGACTGATTAAAAAAGTACGGAGATGTTTGCCCGTTTTCTACAAAATCTGACTGAAGAATAATATTTAAGTCACTATCATTCGAGATATATGTATTAATCTCTTTAACTGTTGAATTAGCTGTTATTTCTAGATTAGTTCCAGAAGCTAAAGGCAAAACAACTCGGCCTTCTTGATTATCTATAAAAACACTCCCATTAGCACTGCTGTCCCCAGTGACGAAGTCCCCATTAATAAACACGCCAGAGTTAGGGCTTTCTACAGAATTCTCTGCAACAAGTTGTCTAAACTGTCCTTGATAACCAATAAAATCACTTGGCAGATCTGAAAACTCCACATATTTAAACGTGTTATCTAAATCCTGTACATAAGCTTTTATATCTTCTTTTAACAATCGGTTTTCAAACCATAGGTAAAAACTTGACAATAAATTTTGATCGAACTGGGCTTTCATTACTTAAATTTTTTTAAATTCCTCTTAAAGTCTTCTATTATTTTGGACATATAAGGCGTTGTGTTAAATGCCGCCCCAGCGCCATTCGACGACTGTAATCCAGAACCAGACCTAGACCCAGAGAATCTACTATTAGTATACACATAAGACCCAATATTACTTATTCCTTTTTCTATACCCTCTGCCCAGCTAGATCCTTCCGCCCAAGGGATAGGAGAAGCAGAAAAAACTTCCTCTAATGTGGGTATCTGCATTGTTATTTTAAATAACCCGTCTGGAGAAAGGCTCCTTATATTAAATTGAATTTTTTCATCTAATATTTGTTTGATATTCGTTGTTGGGCGAGAACCCTCTTCAAAACCTATAAATGAGAAAAGATTTCCATATCCGCTGGTTACCCCGCTTGATGCTGAAGCAGAATTGCCCCCTTTAATTTCTAAAGTAACTGGGTGTCTTTCAAAGTCAAGTACAAGTTCTCTTTGTTTTTCTTCTATTTCTGGGCCTATAGTATTTCTCAACAAACGCGCTAAAGCCCCTTTATTTGAGGTCATAACCTGCTTAAGGGCAACATTTCTGTTAACTCTCACTGAGATTCCCCTAGCCATTAGTTTTCTCGCTTCAAATTAATCTGGTAATATTGAGAATCAAATGGACCGATGTGTTTTGCATCGCTCTCTACGGTATACAAATTACCATCTACTTCAACCCTTGAAGCTATTTTTAGTTTTTCATACCCTTCTTTTTTTACCTTGAGCCTAACCCTTCCTTCAGAAGCTGATAAATTCATTTGGCTTTCTCCATCTATTATTCTTTCGTCTTGCCAGTTATCATATTTTACAATAGCTTGTATTGTAAATTTCTCCATTGTATTTCTTGTCGTTGTGTGACTAGTTGTTTGTTTTGGAGCTCCGTAAAGCGGGTTGAAATCAGCTGTTAATTCATTTGGAGATTCAGTGATCTTCTTTATGTATAAATATATATCTCTAAAAAAAGTATCCCTAACACAATCAAGTTCTAATTGTATTTGTTTTTTTTCTGAGTCTGACAATAAAGATGACATTACTATAGAGTAGTTTCTCCGTCTGCACCGTATACCTGAACAGGAGAGGCTTGATACATATTGTATTTAGAAACAAGTTCATTCAGCCTACCCATAGAATCAGTTTTAAAAGTATTTAGGGTTCTTGCTATTGAGTTTTTATTTTGTTTTTGTATGGTGGTATCACCCTCTTTTAACAAAACCCAATCAGAAGCACAACTAGAAGTAGACGTTATTCCCCTTAGAACGTCTCTAGAGAGCTTTTCATAGTAGTTTATGATATAGAGCTCCGTATACACCGACTCCTCCTCAGAACACAAGCTCGGCTCAAAGAAGCCACTTGCGTCAATTTGAAAGTTTTGATTTAAAAGTATATTTAATTCTCCTATGTTTGATTCTAGCCACCCAGAAACATATGAGACTGGGAACCTATCCGTATCATCGGGGAATTCTATATTAATTATATTTGTCGCAAGTTCTCCTAAGTCGTTCATTATTTAAATATCTTTAAACAACTTTACAGTTTTTTTGTAGTTTGGGGAATTTT
>Ga0075467_10002104_pt1 | contig 15902 bp, 8 predicted proteins | sample DEB08_DNA_9_FD_75067 | JGI IMG/M metagenome (GOLD analysis project Ga0075467, IMG submission 75067) | Aqueous microbial communities from the Delaware River and Bay under freshwater to marine salinity gradient to study organic matter... | ecosystem: Environmental > Aquatic > Marine > Coastal ... | reverse complement strand
CTTTAGGTTCAGTCCACTCTTTTCGTTCCAAAATTTGACCTAAAACTAATAGCGCAAACATTATTCCGAAAACAGGAATGACTGCTTTTGCCCACCTGCTCGGATGATCTGCATACTGCCTGTAAGCATTAGCTAAAAGGATCGACATAGATATGCAAATTAGAGTTAAAAGCGTCTCTCCTCCAATTGCCGCATACGATATTAGTGGTGAATCAACTTGCGAATACCCTACTTTTAACCAAGGCCAGTCAAGCAGTTCTGTTCGCAAAAAGTCTGCCCCCAGCCAAACAAGAACAACCAAGCTCAGGCGGGAAATAATACTTAACTTTTGGCTCACGCGAAACGTTAATGCGGCTAAACCCACAAGAACGGACAATAATCCACAAACGAACAAGATAACAAAAATGCCAAAGGCTACGCTTAGTCCGTGAAATACTGGCACCAGTGATACAAGCCAATGAGACCCTACTAAATACATTCCCAGACCGAAGGTGACGCCAGCCTGCATCGCTCCTTTGTAATCGCTGCTATCGACTCGAAAAAAAAGGTAACTAAGCGCCAGATAGACTAACCACCAGAGCCAAGGCACAAAATACACAAGGTTGGTCGCAGCTCCGGCGAACAATAAAATCAATAGATTGGCGGTCTTAGGCATTCTCGTATTACTGACAAAAAATTGATATGGTTTTTATTGAGCTAGCTCATATTCAGCAATCAATGAATGCCAATGTTGGAGAATAACTACAACTCGATATTCGCCACCTTTTGCGATCGCTTTCATTTCCACCGATTGTGCGTTACATTTTCGAGTCTAGCACGCACATCGCCGTCGTCGAAAAACTCTAAAATAAGTTCGACTCCAATAGGATTACCACTTCGATTCTTTGTTCCCAATGCGGCCATCTTATCGGAAGCATTTAGTTCTCTAAGGTCGATGGTTTTGGTATAAATTCGATCATCAAGGAGCTTCCAATGTTGACATTTATATTTGGTGTAAAACTGCGTCGTTGAGTCAGGTATTGGACGATTTGAAGCAGGATCTAGTGGAAAACTGCGATCACTGATCCCGCACTCACTCAATATGGCATATTGGTATTTTAAAATTAGTTCATTAGGTAATTGCGCACCCTCAAAATTCTTAAACGGTGGTAATACAGAATAGGTGTCGTATTCACCTGGCACCATCGGGTTAATTCGAATCTCGTCTCCCTGAATATCTGCACTACTATAGTATTTGTCATTTTCAGTAATGGGTAAGTTATAAAGGACGACACCGTACCCTCGCTCAGAAGTGACACTCGCTTTCACTACATAAGTTGTAGGCTTGGAGCAAGCGGCAAATAAACTCACGATTAAGATTAAAAAGACCCTCCGGATTTTGTGCGTCATTATTAATTACTGAAACGTTAAATTCAGGTTATACGGCGGCTGACTTAGAATCTGTCGATATTGATCGGGGTCAACTGTGCCAATTAAGGTGCGGCTGCCGCCAGCATCCGAGCCTTTTCGTTGTTCTTCAGTACAAATAAAGCCGGAACATACTAAAAATGTCTCCATCAAACTTTGATCGAACATTCCAACGATACGCTCAGCGTTTAAACCATAGGCTCCATTGGCATTCCAAGTAGGTTGCGGGTTAATCAGCTCTAATAACGAATCGTTGGCTGCTGTGTTACCAGCTTGGTCCGATTGCGAACCGTTCGCATACTGAAAATCTCGATCTGAATTGATGAATGGGAACACGCCTTCACTACTATGAACGATTGGGTTGGTCACCCTACGTTGGGCGTTCTGTAAATTGATATTCACACCTGCCGCCTGAGCTTGTTGAGTGACCCAATTGAGTGCCACATCCGATAAGTCACCCTCTCCATAACCACCACCGATGTCTGAGTGAGCACCAACAAACCCAAGTTCAACTCGGCTAGCACTATTGCCCGATGCGGCACTGTTATGTATTGAAATTCCCTGAAAATCCGCTCTGTTTTCGTTGGCTGCCACTGCATGAGCGACATGGTCAGCACTGCTTGGAATACCAAGCGGAAGCTGCTGTAAATCGTTATCTTGACTGTCTAAGCCATAATGTGACACAGAATCAAATAAGCCTAGAAAGCGTAAGTTTACCGAAATATTATTACAATCTAGGTAGGTTCTAACACTCTCGATTCGATCATTAAAACCAGCGGTATCCACCACAGGTACATAAGCGGGTATTCGCGCTAAGTCGTTAAATGTAGAAAAATCGTCACGAATAAATGAATCGATTGCATTTGCGAATAAGCGAGCAGTTGCCGCCCCTCGGCTGAATCCGGTGGTATCGATATTGAGTGTATGAGCGTCTGCGCCAGCCCAATGCTGATTTTCCTGCATCAACTCAAGGTAGCCGAGAAAATAGTCGAACATTATTTCGGCACGAGGAACCATCGATCCTCCCGCTGCAGCATCAGCGGCATCCAACCCTGGTGGGTCATAATCTGACGTTGGGTCATAGGTTCCTGCGCCGCTTATATAATAGGCATTTTCAGCACTACCGTACCCATGGTTGCTACCCGTTGCCATTTCACCGGCATCCCTAGTATACGCATTCCGAAGGTGTACAACATTACTGGCACTAGGGCCACTTTGCGCCTCATTACCAGTGCCATCAAAGGCAAACAATAGTAATCCCAGCGGATCAGTATAGTGCACAGGGTCGTTCTTCACATACGCGAAAGTATTCGCGCCCGCATCAAGACCCAGAGGGTCAGAACTTATGTAGCGGCCTGTAATCGGTTCATAGTACCGATAATAGTTATAGTGTAGTCGGGTTTCCCTATCTTCATACTGTCCGGGTAAACGCAAATTAAGCTCGAATAAGTGAGAATCTTTGTCAGGGTCGCTATTAACTATTGCCTGCCCGAATGGCGCATATGTTGCCTCCCAGACAGCGCCACCTGCATCATTTGCGACAAGAACAGGTGCACCTAAATGGTTTGAGTGAACCGTATACACATCGCCATTCTCAACAATTGCCACCAGCCTTGTACCGGCATAGACATAATTTCGTACTACATCGCCCTTCGAATGGACTTCTGCCGCCAAGCGATTGTTTTCGTACATGAAGTACGTGCGATGGTCTTCACTGCCATCTTGCGCATAGACAATTTTTACATTTCTCTCAGCACGACTATTGTAATAATAACGTGCCAGCAATTTGGAGCTGTTGGCATCATAAACGGAACTCGGTTGTCCATTGTTGTTGTATTCAAAGCGCAAACTTCCAAGACGCTCAATGCTGCCATCCTCTCGATAGGAAGTCGGTATATCAACTTCCCCTGCTTTCATAGATGCGATTCGGTTACTGCCCTCCTCATAGGTCTGGTGAATATTTTTACCATTAATCGCCGTGACCAAGCGATTATTGTTTTCGTCATAGGAATAACCATATAGTGCGTGCGGTGTCATGGCAAAGGTCAGTGCCTGTTCCTTATCGAATCGATATCGATGAAACGGCTTTTTGCCCTTATCGATGCCGATTATCTGTGACTGATTATTATAAAGATAAGAGAGTTTCTGATCTTGTATGCCGTCACCAGTATGGGATAGTTCACGCAAGAAGCTTCGCCCGTTTCTAAGTCTATCGCTATGAATCTCGGTAGCAGTTCCGTTGCCAAATGCCAGTTGAATCTCGTTGTGTATCAAACCAGACTTGGCTTCACTTGGAGATGACTCCAATTTAATTCCTTCAATGATAACGTCATCAAATAACAAGCCATCTAATGAAATCGAACTCAAGCGCCCATCTTCATGATAATTGAAATTCAATCTCTCACCACCAGGAAGACCTTGAGATACCAGTCGGTCGTTATCGTATTCGAAATTTGTTTCAAAAACTTTCTCAGAGTTCTCTGTTTGCGGTTCATCCGGGCTAACATTGATGTGCCGAACAATTCTTCTAAGCACGTCATTTTCATATTGCCGAGTCTCACTACCGGTCGAATTAGTAGTTTGAATTTGGTTATCTTTGCGTGCGACTTTGATCGTTGTGTCGGTAAGACCAATCTCCTTAATCTGAGATGTTCCTGAATATTCAAATGCGGCTCTCGAACCCAGCGCGTCAATTTTTTGTGTGACTCGCCCATGGTTATCTCGAAGATACTGAGTTAAGCCACTGTCGGGGCTATCAACATAGCTAATGAGACCAAAATCATCATAACCAAACCTCGTCTGCCCTCCAGTGGAGTCTGTAAAGCCTTCAATTCTTGGACTTCCGTTTACCTGAATAAACTGTGAAACCGTATTTTCATTTATTAGTTTATGCAACTCGCCGAAATCATCAAACTTATATTCACGTGTTCGGTCTCCAGCTCCGCGAGCGGTGACACTGTACGTTTCATCGGTGAGTTCGCGAGCTTCAAGTTCCTTGCCTTGCTCATTATAAACTCCGACGAGTCGACGTTGGTCGTCATACCGATACGACCTAAATTCAACAGACTCATCCATTGAATCACTAATTCGACGGCTTAGCATGGAGTTAGATTCTGACCATGTATATTCGACCGTGTAGTATCGACTGTGTTTTTTCACTAAACGGTTTTGCGAATCGTATTCATATTCGACGTCAGCGCCAGCAGGGCCGACTAAACGGGTTAAGTTATTACTAGCATCGTAAGACATTTGAAATCTAATTCCAGATGCTTGCCATCCGTCCATCGAGGCGTCAATCAAATTGCCCGCAACATCATACTTAAACGAAAACGGTGGGCGTTGGTCAACTTTCAAACGCTTGATTTGGCCTAATTCAGTGTACTCTAGTACCTCTTGATCAATGCCGTCAGCTGAAGTTATGGAGCGAATAAGGCTATTTTCTGTCCATTCAATCTGGGTGGTATTATTGTTATCTAAACCTGGGTTGGACACTTGGGTTAATCGGTCAAGGCTGTCGTAAACGAAATCAACTCGTCGTGAGGTCGGTAGATACTCACCCTCTGGTTGCTGAACAAAACCTCGAGCAATTCCGCTTTTAAGACGCTGCTTTTTATCGTATTCCAATACAACGTTAACCAACGCTCCTGACTTGATGCTCGGGGTGTTGATTTCCGATGGCCGAATCATACCGCCGTTATATTTATAGGATTTAACAAGCTCCCGATTCAAATTAGAGCTTGACCTATACTCACTAATAAGACGCCCTCGTTGATCATACTCAAAGTCTGAGATCAGGCCACTTTTACGTGTAAGCTTCGTGACCTGTAGTGAATTATTGTATTGGTATGCAACGTTTCCTTCTTGGCAAACTGAGCAGCCTGGGCCACGGACCTCGGAAATAACACGCTGACCGGCAACCTCACCCAATATGTATTCAGTCTGAACACCCGTCTCATCGGTTAGAACACGGCGGTTATTTTCATCGTCATATTGAACTGTTACTTTTTCTGTTCCTATATCTTTAGTCGATACAATCGCACGCCCCTTTTCGTCGTAACCGTAACTTTGGGTTCGTATGCCCCTCTCATCAGTAATACCAGTGAGATTCCAATGATGTGTCTTATCCTGATAATGGTAGACGCGGATTTTTCCGCTTGGGCGAACAACATTGACTAAACGTTCTTCGCTATCATACTTATATTGAGTTGCCGCGCCAGACGGATCTGTGAACCCGGCAAGTCGACGCCCACTATAATGCAACGATAACCGTCGCCCTTGAGGGTCAACAACCCCGAGCAATTGACCGCTTGCACTATAACGAAGAGTAAGTGTTTGACTATGCTTAACAATTTGAGTCATTAATCCACGTTCATCAAAGGAAATAGTTTTCCCATCTCTCCAACGCCACTGATAGCCAAATTCGGTCGTTGTTATATAGCCATCTACGTGATTCTTTGTTTTATATTGCGCCCCTGCTTTACGCTCGCCGACTCTCCGGAAAAACAACATTCTGCCGTCCGCTTGCTGCAACCTGAAAGCGTCCATTTCACCTGGAGCGAACCCCTTTCTTACCGATAAGATGGTTGAGTACGAATGTCGCCAGCCAACACCTAAGCCAATACTTCGTGAATAGGCGCTATTGTAGTGCCGGGAGAAATCTAAGCCTAGAACACCTGGTAGTTGCTCAAGATCAACTTGATTTTTATACTTGTTCCCGGAAATTAAATTTATCGGGTTTCCCGTTGAACCATTCGGCGTGTTCGAACTACCGTTTGCTGTACCACCACCACAAGGATCAGTATCCCCACAGTCGGCACCAGTACAACCACCCCCGTCATCATCACCATCACCATCACCGATGCACGATTGAATCGTGGAATCACATTCATCCGGATCACAGGTTCCTAATAATTCGCAGAACGGGTCATCATCACCACCGCCATTAGAGTCATCGCAGTCAGGCGAGCACACGAACCCACAATCTACGGTATTAGGCGGAAAAGGATCGAACTGTGCATTGGCTGAAAGTGAGAACAATAGAGATAGCAAAAGAACGCTTCCGAATTTGTAATTTTTCATAATTAGTCTCATATTTTGCTACGATTATTATTTTCAACGGCCTTGTTCTAATGACCAACGTTATTAGTCACTGGCTGGCGACTGTCATCAACTAGGCTTAGATACCCGCATATCTGGAATTTTCTTGGGCGTTGTTGGGATGAACGAAATTTATTTGGCATCAGCAATTCTGTCACGTCTGAGACTTCCCTAACCCCATTAGAATCGCCAGCTTTGGCGCAATCAGGCAAGAGAGAATACCGGCATAGACAAACTTTGCCATTGGGTTTCTAAACAAGAAAAACTCTTTCATAAGTGAAGTGAAACGCACCAGAAACTCCCCGTTATAACGAATAGAATCTAGCGCCATTAAAATCAGCACAGACATCAAGGCAATAGCAAAAATGGCCAGATAGCGATGACCCGAAAAATCACTCATGTTTTGATGAGTCAGCCTGAGATAGCCCCACAGAAGAAGGTAGTAGCCTGAAATCAGTTTAATAAACGGAATAACCAATGCCGGACCAATGAGTCGTGTCTTCAGATCAAATAAAAACTCTCCTACATCATGGCTAAACACCACAATTACGGCGATAACAAGAAAAAAACCGATCGCTCCAGCCAACACTTCAGCGCTTAATAATATGAAATACTTGTTCATGGTCATAACCTCGCTATGGCTCGAAAGTGCCAGCATTGATACGCACTAACCCTTGTCCCAGTATGATTCGGTGTTGGATATTATTGATATCAAAAAGTTCCGGAGGATCTTTATCGTGAAAATGTTTATCTATAACGCGCTGAGTATCACGGTCACCAAAAACCTGGCCAGTAAGACCGCCGAAACCAATATGATTAAATACGTCATTGATATCCGTCATAATCTCATTTTGGTCTAGGGTGGGATTATTAGTGAAGTATTCAGTAGTGATTCTTGCAAGCTCTTCTTGTTCATAAACGACTAACTGCAAGTCTTGCGATTCCTGATTCAGAAAACAGAGATTAAATACCGAGCCGCCGCCAATCATGGTGACAAAAGTTCCTATATTGTGATTAGCCAATGACAATCCAGCGGTAACAAGGAAATCTTCGGTTTCACTGCTAAATGGGTCTAATCCACCCCAACCAAAACCGACTCCGCCCAGCGAATCAAATTCATTTACTTGTGAAGCGGCTAAGAACCAGTCGGTGCGAGTCGCACCCGGCTTGGTGGTTAACTGATCGTGTGCCCACCGATAAAAATGTTGGCGGTCATCAAACGAAGACAATTCTGAATTAACGTAGTCTGAAATCTGCTGTTCAGTGAAATTGCTCAATCTCTGGATCAACTCATCCGATTGCTGTTGATTGCTAGGTCTAGTGAATAGCCCCAGAGAATCACTCGCCATAATTGGGTTGGAGTGACTATAGGCATAGGTATTTATGCCTGCTCTCAAGCCAATCGGGTCGCTACTTAAATACCGACCCAATTGAGGGTCATAGTCTCGAAAATAATTGTAATGGGTGCCGCTCTCTTGGTCTTCGTATTGGCCTGGAAAGCGTAAATTAAGCGATACTTGTTGTATCTCAATATTTGCTTTTCCAAATGGAGAGTACGAGGCTTTCCAAACTATTTTTTTATTCTCGTTGGTAACTAGTCTTGGCGTCCCAAGATGGTCAGTGTGCAGGTAGTAAATATCACTGCCGTCGATCTTCACCACCGGGCGGCCTTGATGATAAATATAGCTTGCCTTAACTTCTCCATCCCCTCCTACTTCAGCACTCAGCTCTCGCCCGTCATATAAGTAATAACGCGTCTCGCTGGTAGTGCCTTTTTCATCCGTTTTATAAGTAGTTTTCTTTATCCTTTCGCCAAAACCGTTGTAGGCGTATTCAGCGCGCAGTGAACCATCGACAAATAACTTCAAGGGCCTCTGCTGTGCGCTATATTCGTAGCGTCTTTGCCCTTTAATACTTGGCATCTGCAATGGACTACCTTGCGCGTTATAAGATACCGATTTTAACCCGATTTGTTGTACGCGATTACCACTGGCAAACTTGCCATAAGTCAATGTTTGGATTTCATCATTGGTAGCGGCCTGCACGCGGTTGCCAACCTTATCGTAACGATAACTATATTGCGCTTGACCTACAGTCGCACCCTTTAAGCGATTGCGCTCATCGTACGAAAATTGGCTATTCGTACTATCTCCCTTAATCCCGATAATGTTGCCACTCGCGTCATAATCGTAGTTAAAACTAAAAGCATCATCCGTGGATATCGACTCAATATTACCCCCACTATTGTAGCGATAGATAGTGGACAAACCATTGCCATAATTAATGCTCGATTGACCGTCCCAACGGTTACTATCTATTTGCTCAAGAAGCGCACGTTCCCCAAACCCCCAAAGAGCATCAGTGGTTATGCCACGTAATTCTCCTTTTCGCGCACCGTCTAAGTAGTATTGATATTTCAGCACCCTGTTGTCGGGCAAGGTTTTACGCACTAATTGGTCGTAGTCATTGTATGCATAAGTGGTGCTAAACTTGAAACCATCAATTAAACGAGTGTGCTCTGATAACCGCGCCAGCTGATCGTATTGGAAATGATCACTGCTAGCCGAGCTCTCGAGACTAGCAAGCTTACCGCTAAGGGGATCGTAGCTGTATTCACGCTCACCCTCTTTATCAATATGCTTGAGCAAACGATTGGCGGCATCATACTCTCGTGTAAATGTGCCACTGCTGACATTTTGGCGAGTAACAAGGTTACCTGCCTGATCGTATTGAAAATAATTAATACCGGCATCTAAGCTATGCAAAATAACGGTTCGCCCATAGTCATCTAATTGACGAATGGTTGAATTACCATTTGCATCCGTTACACCAACAACCTCTCCATCGGTATTTTTGTGCAGAACCGTATTAATGCCACCTGGTTGGCTAATTTGCATTAGCTGCCCCAAACCCGAACTGCGAAATTGCGCAACACTACGGTCATTGTCGTGTAACTCAGCTAATTGCCCTTGCTCATCGTATGAATACAATTTTCGATTCGCTCCAGTCACAGCTTGGCTCTCTCCAATTTGTTCGTTTAAGCGAGCCTCGGCATCATAAAAATAGCTTACAGTCTTCAACACACCGCCATCCGACCCGAGTAAGGTCTGAGCACTAACGCGGCTTTCATCATTAAACGAAAATTCCAAACTAGGTCCGTTATCTCGACTAATACCCTGCATTCGATTCGCCGCGTCATAACTCATCTCAACACGCTTGCCGTTTGGATCAGTGATGCTCAGCAAATTCCCTACCTCATCGTATAGATAGCTTACTAACGCCGAACCTCTTTTTACCTTTGCTACTTGTCCGCTTTTTGTATAACTTAATTCAACCGGCACCTGCGTTCCCGTTTGAAGCTTGGTGGGCCTACCTAAGGCATCATGCTCCATAGCCTTTTTTACAATTCCGCTTGGTAAGGTAATCGAGTCCAAATAGCCTACATTTGTATAGCTCAACTTTAGAACATCTTCGACGCCCTCGCGTGGCCCATCAATCTTAATCAGGCGCCCGTTGTCGTCATACTCTAACTTAGACTGTCGCTTTGCCAGCGCCACGTAGCTCTGACTCAGCGGGTCAAAATCAATACTATTGATTGGCGTGGCTGGCGCGAAACCTGATTCGCTAAGCATACTCAGCTGACCATTTTTGGTGTAACTCAAATCTGTCACATGAAGCTTGCCGGGCGCAATACTTGGCCTTTGAATCGAACTTGGCTGAGAGGATCCTACTGAGTACTTATAGCTGGCTATCAATTGGCGCTGGCCGTTTGTTGGTCGCGTAAAGTGCGCGAGCAAGCGTCCTCGTTTATCGTATTCAAATTCGGTTACTACGCCACTTTTACGAGTAATCTTGGTAACCTGCAGAGCATCATTATATTCATACGACAGATCACCGCCTTGGCAAACGCTACACCCCGGCCCTCGGACGTCGGCGATCATCGTCTGGCCAGAAACCTCAGTGAGGGTGTAAATAGTTTTGATTCCCCCACTGTCGGTTAGTATACGCCGTTGGTTTTCATCGTCGTATTCAACACTGACTTTCTCAGTATTCGTATCCTTGGTAGAAGAAATCGCACGGCCTTGCTTGTCATAACCGTAGCTTTGTACTCGAATACCCCGCTCGTCGGTGATACCGGTGAGATTCCAGATGTGTATATCGTCCTGATAGTGATATAAACGAATACGACGATCATCTCGCACTACGTTTACTAGGCGCTCTTGTTTATCAAACTTAAACGCAGTGGTCTGTCCTTTTGGGTCGGTAAATGCGGCCAGTCGATTGTTGTCATAATGGAGTTGCAACCGGCGACCTTGCGGGTCAACGACAGAAATTAACTGAGCGCTACTGCCACCATATCGAAGTTTGAGAACCTGGCCATGTTGTTCCACTTGAGTCATCAAGCCGCGAACATCGAATGAGACTACACGATCAGATCGCCAGCGCCACTGATAGCCAAAGTCAGTGGTGGTGATGTAACCATCATCAAAGTTTCGTGTTCGATATTGAGCCCCTACTTTGCGCTCACCGGTACGTTCGAAGCGAAGTATTCGACCATCCGCTTGCTGTATTTTAATAATATCCATTTCGCCAGGCTGGAAGCCCTTGTTAACAGACAAAATAGTTGAATAAGAATGCCGCCAGCCACGCCCCAAACCAATGCTCTTCGAATACGCACTATTGTAGTGACGTATAAATTGAAGCCCGAGAACACCTGGCAAAGGGGCTAGATCAATTTGGCGTTTATATTTATTGCCTGAAATCAAATTAATCGGGTTACCCGTCGATCCATTCGGCGCATTAGCACCACCGTCAGCAATACCTCCAGCATTGCATGAATCGTTATCGCCACAATCTGCGCCCTCACAACCGTCGTCACCGCCACCGTCATCGTCACCAATGCAGCTTTGGATGGTTGGGTCACAATCGCCTGGACCGCATGTGCCCAATAACTCGCACAACGGATCGTCATCATCGCCTCCGCCCGAGTCATCGCAATCAGGTGAGCAAATAAAACCGCAATCTACGGTATTTGGTGGAAATGGGTCGAACTGTGCATTGACTGATATCGAAAAACACAAGGATAGAAGAGCAATACTTCTTAATTTCCAGTTATTCATAATTTCACTTATTCCTAAAATCGGCTTCGGTTACAGACCTAATAATTCTAAAATTTTGATGCGGCGATCTACGGGTAAACGAAATTTATTTGACATTAAAAATTTAGGCGATGGGTTAATACTCACCTCAAAAAAATCTTTATAAACCCAAAAAGACAAAATCTTGTGTCTAACCGCCCCAGTAAAACGAACGATATGACTTGCCGTTTGATCCGAAGTTTCTATCAATTTTGCACAGCACTCGAAGCTTTCCAATAGGTATTTGTAGGTGCTCCGTGCAGTAACAACTTCCTCAGTCTTGGCAACTGGATCAGCGTGTTTGTATTCAAGAAGGCCTCGGTATTTTACGTCTGGCGCAAGCGTGTAAACCTCAATTGAAGTAATCAATTCTGGATTTGGAAACGTTTCTAGATCCATTCTCGCCATTGAGTTATCACACCCGATTAAAAGAAACATTAGCAAAAAGTAGTGAAATGTATTTTTCATAAGCTTATAAAGAACTTCAAAAAGCGGGCTGTCGACAAAATGAGAATCTAATTTTGAGTTGGGTCGTTAGGAAACGAGTTGACACCGACTCAAAAATTAAGAGTTTTTAGTCCGCTTGAGTCAAATCATAGAATGATTGATCACTCGAGACTTAAGCGACTCAATGCATCTCTAATGGCAATTGATTCAACCGATGTCATATCCGCATTTATCAAACTCACGTTAAAAAGATACTGGTCATTCAAAATCACACCCTCAAGTATCTGTAGCTCTTTAGCTGACGGAGTAGATGCATTATTGATCACGAAATAATAACCAGCCTGAGTATCAAATTTTTGAACTTCGACCCCCTCTGACAGGCTAGGCGTTAGGTTTGCAAGCAGGGAATCAATGAGGGGTCTGAGATCTGTAGCTGATAGCTTTTTTTCAGCATCGCGAGTATCAACTGCGGTTATAGTCAGTACTTGTGCTTTTTCCGTTCCCTCCTTGCCGAACACACTTCTAAGCCGCATTGACTTGCCCTTATGAACAAGATTTGAAACAGTCCACCCATCTGGCCAGTCAATCAACAAACGCCGTTCACTTGCCGGAGCCGAACCTGCGGCCAAAACACTTAGTAAAAACAGTACATATATAATTTTTTTCATTTTGATTACACCTTAATTGGCTTAGTTTTCGCTAAGACGCTACTAATATTTTCATCTAACACTTGTCTCGCGGTCTCGCCTAATACATTTATAAACAGAGCATCTATCTCAGACGTTTTGGGGTCGTACCTTTCCACAATTCTAGCGGGGTGTTGCACCCATTTTGGCAACAATAGCTTCAGTTCTGGGGCCATCTTGGTTTTAAGTTCAAATAAAATTTTCGCATAGCTCAATTGTCTCATCTCACAACCAGATGAATAACTCACACCAGAATAGAACTTACTGAGATTTGATAAGCGCCCGAAAACATTAAGAGAAGTCTTTTCGATATTGAGTGACGGCGGCTCACCGCCCAATTCATAAACGAAATCATACTCCGCGGGTTTCACCTGATATATCGCATCTATTTTGCCACCCTCTGCGCTGAGAACAGCGGGCACATATATATACATGCTGTATCGATAGCTGCTGCGAAAGCTAAAAAGAATATTTTGCAATAAAAAATCATTGCTGGGCCGATAACTCTGATTATCAACAATCTGTCCGCGAGCAAAAATACAATCTCTCGATATGCTCTCGTCAGGTAAGCGCCAAGTATAAAAACGTGAATAGCGCGTATAAAAAACAATCTCCTGAGCGTTAAATTCCAATTCGTTAAGCTGAAGCTCACTAGTGCGTGGCAAGGCGATATAAGTTTTATAAGCTAGCAACGTAGCACTAGCCAACAAAACACTTAATAGCGTTTTATTTAGAACTGTCATTTTAAATATCGGCGAATCATGGCAGCATCACACCTTCAAGCGGCGGAACTCCTTCGAGTATTCGCTCCCTATTTTCTTCGCCCAAGTCCTCGCTGTATTCAGGGATTGGAGCCATACCGTTCTGCACGAGAAAGCGATCCAAAATTGCTTTCTTATTTAAAATTCCAGCATCAGTACCCTCGTCTTGGAAAGAATTAAATTCTTGCAGTACTCCAGTCACACCATTAGCTTGGTCGTATTCAGGAGCGATACCGTTGGTCCAACATGAGCTACATGAGCCTCGATTAACGCCGATATTTGCATCGCCGTCAGCCGCGAGGTCTTCCCAATTAAAACCCGATGTAACGCCAAAGTCGCGCTGGATACTCTCAAATACCTCTTGCTCCATCTGCAATGTTCTCAATTCATTGTAAGACCAAGCGTCGCTCCAGGTCGGGTCTGCACCCGGTTGAGTATGGTGTGGATCTGTTATTGTTACTTGATTGTAGGTGTGATCAGGGCTATGGCCTGCAGCGGCGTGTCCTATGCCACCCTCCGAATTAAAAATCGTGTAAGGCAGGTTTTCTTGATTGCGATGAGCAAAAGAATCTTCAAAGGCATGCAAGTATTCGCCATACAACTGAGCTTGCGTTTCGGCTGAGGATGGGCCACCTGGAAAACGACACACGCGACTATATAACATGGCCGCTTCTCTAAGGTTGTCCAGCTGCTGACTTTGTGGGTTCTCAAATCTTCGCTGAATATATTCTTCATCGCTCTCATTAGGACGTCGTGGGCTCGAATCGCCACCATTGCCGTTATTATAATCCAAAGTGAAGTGATAACTATTCAATGCTTCAAACATCTCTATAAGCGGTAATTGAATCGGTGCGGTTCTGGAGCTGTCATCAACATACTGGGTTGCCGAAGCCATTATCAACGCTCTCTCTTCATCAAGCCCGGCTGTGATCGCCAAAAAATAAGTCATATAATAGTGAACCGCTGAATCATAAAGCCCAAGCGGATCTGTGCGATTTAGAGGATCGTTTTGCGCATAGGCATAGGTGTTTAACCCACCATGCAGACCGATTGGGTCACTGGTTAAATAGCGTCCCGTCGCAGGGTCATAGTCTCTAAAGTAGTTATGATGAAACCCGCTTTCTGCATCATAGTATTGACCAAGCAGCCTTAAGTTGAACGTCAGACTCTCAGCGACTAAATCGGTCATACCATATGGAGTGTAATCCGCCTGCCAGACAACCCCTGCTGATTCATTAGTAATCGAGGTAGGCGCTCCTCGATGGTCGTTATGAATAAAATGCAACTCACCTCTCTTAAACAATATCGCAGGCTTTTGATCTAAATAGAGGTATTGAGTAACCACATCTCCTTGTTCGTCAGACTCTGCAACGAGCTTAGTGCCCTCATACAGATAGTAATAAGTTTCACTGCTTCCTTCTTTATAAACAGTTTTTCTAACTCTTTGACCAAAACCGTTATACCCGTATGTTGCTACCATCTCTCCGTTAATCAATAACTGTACTGGCCTTTGCTCTACATTATATTTTAACTCGTAACTTCCGTATTTGCCGGGCATTGATACAATGCTGCCCTCTGAGTTATAGAGCACTGGCGCACTAATTGAAGGGTGCAGTCGGTTACCATGCGACTCGCCGAAGGTGGTTTTTTTTCGATTCGGTGATTTTGACTGAACGCTATTATTGTCAATCAGACGATTACCCACGTTATCATAGTAATAGTGAACTGATTTCTGTCCAGACTGTGTCGTCGCCAACCTGCCCAACACGTCGTATTCAATATTTTTATCACTTATTACATTCCGTATACTCGCTACTTTATTTCTAGAGTTATATTCATACGTTTCTTTTGAAATACCTTCAACTTCGATTTCAGAGACTAAGCCTCGCGAATTAAGTCGTTCAATAGAGCGCAGCCCGTTACCATATCTAACAGAAGTTTCTCCATCCCAGGGGTTTCGGTCCAACTCGGTCAATAGCTCAGTCTCGCGCATACCGAACCAATCTAAACGTACTAAACTTTTCAATTCACCCTTATTAGCACCCAGCGCGTGATAGGCATAAGTTAACGTTTGACCGTCAGGTAGTACCTTCTCTAATAGTTGCCCAGATACATTATATTTATATTGAGTTTGTGCTTATTAGTTCTGGGTTATTTTATTAACAAAGAGAAGATTTATAAAAAAAGATTTAATTCTATATTAGCTCAAAATGGCACAAAAAGGAATACTAAGAATGGAGAACAAACCAGAAAGGAAATCTCAAAAGAAATATTTAATTCAATTTTAGAACATTTGGATACCTTTGAATTAGTGAAAAAATATTTATCCACCCAGATTTCATTACAAGGGATGGCCAAATCTTTTG
>Ga0075467_10002102_pt1 | contig 15905 bp, 31 predicted proteins | sample DEB08_DNA_9_FD_75067 | JGI IMG/M metagenome (GOLD analysis project Ga0075467, IMG submission 75067) | Aqueous microbial communities from the Delaware River and Bay under freshwater to marine salinity gradient to study organic matter... | ecosystem: Environmental > Aquatic > Marine > Coastal ... | reverse complement strand
ATTGATAGAACGGGTGATGCTTATGTTTTTCATTTCATTCACCTTTTATCCTGCTTAGACAGCGATCTAATCAGCTTGGCGGTGTCCTTGTTATTGCCATTGCTCCAGCCGGCGTAGATCACTCTAATTTTGCGCTCTGTTGACTCCTTCACGTCAGCCACCCAATCACGCAGAGGGCGAAAAGGATGCTGAAGGCCAGCGCGGTGAATACTGCCATGCCGGTTGACCCGCATTCATGTGGTTGTGGTTCAATCGTGTGCCGGATAACCCGCTTGTAATCTTGTCTCATTTCATTCCCCTTAATTAGCCAGCCATTTTGAGTGGGTAGTTGTAGCTGCAAGCAACCAAGTAATCCTCGCGAACCTCACAGGTTACAGTTGGTGGATTATCAGCGTGGCAAAGAGCACCGACACAGCCCAACCCCAAAAGAGTTGTGACCCCGTTAGGAAGTCTGTAGACACCGGGTGAGACTTCGACCATAGGAAGTTCGACCAAGGGGTAAAAACCTGTAGTATTGGAAGTATTCATCATGATATTCCTTATAAGTTTTTAGTTGGTATAGTTAATATAAGGGATAATGAGTCTAATGTAAAGAAATGATTTACTATAATGGCAATAAAGTTGGGTTATTTTTTGAGGGCTTACCACTACAATAACTTTAGCTGGAGGCTGTCACGATCCTTTTTAATTTGCCTTAGCTCGCGACACAAGTCTGACTCGTCAACACTGAACCCCAGTCCCTTCAAGTGCAAATCGTTTTTTAAAATGGCTACAGCTATAGCCTTATAGGACGGAGCGCGACCAGATGAATATATTTTTGGCGGGACTTGGTCGGGAATGTCATCAAAATAACCCCTCCCTTTCCACACTCGGACATACTCCAAGACTTTTTCCGTGACAGTCCTCCCACTCTTGAATGGCGATTCTTGCCTGATTGTTTGCCAGTAGTTGCTGCTCATTCGTTATCCTTCCCCATGCTTGTCTAGTTATATCCTCCGGGATTCCGTGGGCGAGGGCACAAGCTGCGTGGCCAACCCAAGCCTTCCTGTTCATTGAGTAATCCGTTAAGGCGTTTTCGCAGCTATACCTCCACTCCCTAACAACTCTCATCATAAACCGGCCATACAGCAAGTGATCTCCAGTGAACGTAATCGCTTTGATGAGGGCCGCCCTCCTATCGAACACGTCCCCCCACATATTTGCGTCCACCTCTTCCCACTCCCAGTATGGGTGATATATGCGGTCAAACTTCATCAAAAACCTCATCAAAATTTTCAGCATCCCAGCTCTTAGAGAAATCTTGGTTGTCGAACAATGCCGCCACCCCGGTAATTTGCTTTAGTCGTAGCAGTTCATCAGGAGACATTCCAATATGCTGGCAAATCCAACGGTCACCCTTACCCATCTCCACAAGCTCAGACACGATTGTCGACATCAGCTCGATATTGTGCGAGCCTCTTGCCCGATTATGCCTGATCGTTGATGCCATGCGGTCATGCATTTCTTTTTTGAGGACAACAACGGGGAGCATTCCCGCCTCTCTTTCATGAATACGGGCGCTGTCGCGTAAGATGCAATACCGGTGGAATCCATCAACCACCACATACTCATCGTTCTCTGTATCATGCACCACAACAACCGGCTGAGTGTAGCCATCCTCCCATATTGATGTCTCCAGCAAGGCCATTTCTGGCGGGGCCACACTGTTCGGGTTGTAGTCGTTAGCGGTGACCTTTGCTATAGGAACCCGCCTTACATCATAAACCGGAGAATCCCATCCATCATTAAGAGGCTCATACGACCCGCTATCGTCGTGTGTTTCTTGGCCCTTGAGTGGCGGATTAAACACGCAGATCAAAACTGTCGTCTCATAAGCCTCAAAATAATGAGGATCATTTGCCTCAAGCACATAAGTCACGTCAGGAGTGATAGGAAATTCCTCCCCTGTTTTCGCGTTCGTCAACATCGCGCTGCCAGACACACAATAACAGCTCTCAATATGGTGCTTGTACTGCTGAAACATCCGCACTCCCGGCTCAACAACAGTTTTGGTTAATGTGTACCCCATCTTGTCCTCAGCCAAGAGGATTCTATTGCTTACCCCGGACTTGTATCTCACACGCCTTCCCGCAGGAAGGTTATCAGTGTTAATTACCCTCATTTTATTTATCCCCTTTATTTAAAGAACTGTATTTGTTTTGGATTATCTTTTGCCTGTCCATCTGGTGTTTTGTTGGAGCAAGCCCTAAGTATTTACAGGTATGATCATTTTTCAAAATTGTAATTGCAAACCTTTTCCAGCTTGTTACGTCACTTTTATTCGCCTTTAAGCAGTCTAGCTCGTCTGGCGGGCGCTTTATAATGATTCTCTGCAAATTATTCCCCCCATGCGGCGTAACACCGTTTCTTTTGAACGACACCTTATGCTCAATCAGGCTGTTAATAACCTCTTCAGACAACCCGCGCCCCACCCTGCCCCAATACTTAATTGACTGAATGAAGCGCGCCTTAAAATTTCCACTAGACTCTTCCGGCAGTGTAGCCAAAAGAAATTTAACAAAAGACTTCCAAGTGTGTCCTTCTGGCAACTGAAAGCTGTTGTAGTTTATTTGTTTGCCATAAGTAGCAGCAAAGTTTGCCCCAGCAACTCTTGCGCAAAGCCTCGCCCACGTTGTCCCGTCAATCACCCGGTATAAGTTTAAACTTGACTTGGATTCGCTCATAAAAGGGCTAGCCACTCTCATCCTCTCAACAGGAACCCCGGCCATATAAAACGTGTCATATAGCTTATTGTAATCCCACTCAAACTTAGCGTTAGCAATCCATACATCACGCGTTTTCCAATCGTATATTGGGTATGCGTTATACACATTTTTTGAATTCTTCTTCGTCCACATCATCCCCAGCTTTGTCTCTTTGGCATCGTTCATGATGGCTCTAAAGCGATTCAGGCTTTCTTGTGTTCGGATGCCTATTAGGTTAGCCGTAAGCTCTCCCTGCGAATACCACTCAGCAAACATATCCCAAAAGTGGTCATACTGCATATTCTCCTCAAATAAGTCCCCAAAATGGTGGTTTTTGAGATTAACAACATAATCCATGTCTGGCATTGGGCGAATCCATCTTGACTTATCCTTTTCTCCCCAACACTGCCAATCAATCTCATAAGAAGAAACGCTACACGGAAGCGTTATAGGCATACAGCACCAATAAACATCAAGATACTCAATATTCTCATCAATTATGCGCTTCATAAAATCAAGGGATGCTTCGTAATTAGCCTCATTGTCTAATATCTGTATGCCGATTTTCCTTTTAATCCCGCGCTCTTTCATATATTGCAATATAAGATTAAGCAATACCCCACTATCCTTCCCTCCTGAAAAAGACAGGTATATCCGGGGAAAGTGTTCAAATATGAAGTCGAGCCTTTCTGTGGATGCTGAATACACATCTATGTCTTTATATATGCGCTTGGACATAAGCCAACCCCTTAATACCTAATATCATAATGGTTCCCCTTATTTGAATTATCACGGATAGCATAATAGACGAGGAGCCGGGAGTAAAGAACTTGTTACCACTAACTTCCAATAAAGTTGGGTTATTTTTTGAGGGCTTGCATCCAGATACAAACGGGGATTAGAGCGAGGCGTTCCCACTCAGATAGTAGATCGGCTATCCACTCCCAATGCTCACGAGCATCGCGGTGGTAATTGCCTTGACTGACGAGCGAGAACTGTTCTTTCTGTTCATTGGTGTATAAGTTGGGCCTAGTGGCCGACATATCGGGAGGGCGGAGAAATCGGGCTTCTATGAGGGCAGGGGCGATGATGCGTCTTGTTTTGGCTTTCCATTTATCCGGTTTGCCTGACAAGTCTATTTGTTGATTGATTGCCCCGCAAATGTACGAGCCAAAGAAACTGCGCTTATCATCATCCCCTTCGATCTCAGCAGACCAAAAGTAATGACCGAGAATCCAGAGAATTTCATCCTTTTTAAGCAGAGAATCTATTGCCAGCTTTGCGCCTTTTTCATAACCGGGAAGAACCCGCCCGCCGCTGGTTTGAACATATTCAGTCATTTTTGAGGGTGTTGGAGTGTAGGTCGTGGTGTGCCAGACCTGTCGAGCTGAAATGACGAGCATATCGAAATCAGACATCTATCTATCTTGTTCCACCGCATTAGCTTTATAGGGGTTGTGGGCCGCAAGGGTCATCTTCGGCAACCAGTTGTCCATCAAATGTCCAATATTGGGTCACTATCCGCACCGGATCATTTTCCAAACCATCACCGCGCCGCAAAATGGTTGTCTCTATGAGCTGCACAACTCGTGCAGAATCCATTGTCTCTGGAAGGTACTCACTCACATCTATTCCCCTCATCTGACGCACTCAACCGTTTCTTCATAAAAACTCACGCAGCATCCTTATTTAGTGCGCATTTGGGCCATTCCTCTGAATAATATCTGCGTCTTGACCCTTTGCCGCTCATAGCTAAAACCCCATCAGAGCAAGCACTGATCCAATGAAAAAACAAAGGCTTCCTATCAAATAAAACCATATTGGGTTCATTCGTCATAACCATCACTGAGGTCAGGATGTCGAACCCTCAGTTCATCCTCACTGGGAGGTCGGCGCAGCTCTGCTACCTTCTCAGTGATTTCCTCATAGAGCTTGGTTAAATAGTCCCTTGTTATCTTTGGCATCGTGTCGTCAGCCGCTTGCAGTGCTTCATAGAACCTATCGTTTAGACACTCATAAGCCAACGCAACATCGGCGATCTTAATCAATAGTGCTTCAGCCATTTTCTTCAACCTCCAGACTTATTAACAAATCTATGTAGTGCTTTGCCTTTTCTAAATCTTGAACGCCGTTTTTCTCACGCCATCGAACCATGTACTTGATAACACAACCTTCAATGTAGGGAATACCGTTAGCATGGTTGAATTTAACGGGCTGAATAGGAAGGTCTTTGTAATGTCCACCGCCAACCTGAGTGTCTAATGCGCTAGTGATCTTTTGTTCCCCCGGAGGGTAAACGATCCTCTGCTCACCAGAAGGACTTTTTTCGCATACTATTTTGCCTCTATCGTAGATCATACCTTCACCTTATATCTGACTTCTTCGCCTCGCTCCTCATGGAGAACAACGCAAGTCATAGATCGCTCTGCCCCATACCCAGAATTAGAATGCCACGCATCCGGTGGCGGCAATACACCCCACGACTCAAACATCATCCCGCCAATCTCTTGCGCTTCTTTGTGATGAATATGCCCCGTCCAACCATATCGGTGAGGGCAGCGGCCCCATTCTTCGTGCAGGTTTTTAGTTGTGGCCTGATAAATGCGTTCGGCTTTTATCCTGTCGCCATGATGAACCACAATAAGATTCTTGCCAAACTCAAAATGGATAAACTTGTTGAAATTGTCTTTCACCTCAACGCGAGGTTCTTCGTAGAAATATGCCCTCACCACCTCATTCAATCCTAATGCGCTATCGGGGTCGTGGTTGCCTCTAGCATTAATGACAATGACCTTCTTGTGCTTTTGGAGCATGAGCGTGACAACAGACTTCAACAATAAACCGGCCAATCTACCAACTCGGCCCATCCTTCCATCAACATCAAGTTGCGCCCCAGAAGCAGGGGTTCGCGCCGTGGTATCGTTAGCATGAAGGAAGTCGCCCACATTCACCAATGCCCCAACTTCGGAGGCCGGAGAGCGAGCAATGAGCTTCTTTACCGTTTCAAGTAATAGCTTCTCGGCAATGTCGGTGTCATAGTCGCCCTGCCCTGTCTCCTGCCCCCACGCATACATCCCGAAATGATGGTCGCCGATCAGATAACAAGACATCAAACTGGTATCACATGATTTTGGTGATTTGAGTGGTTTATATAAACCGGAGAGGTCTGATTTAAATGCGGCCAATAAACCGGCCTGAATTTCAGCGAGGGCCACGCGCTCTGGCTCTTGAATATGCCATTGCTGTGATATATCGCCGTCTTGGTTGTAGGCTGTTGATATTCTCTTTGTTGTGAATCCCGGTGCTGCTGGGTGTGTTAGATCATGGCCGGGAGAATAACCACATGAAGCAGCTTTGGTTTTTATTCGATCAATGGAGTCATCAACCGTTTGCGGCGCAAGGTTTAATGCTCTGGCCGCAGCCCTTTTTGACCCATGTTCACAAACAGCTTTATAGATTTCAAGCTGGCGGTCTGTCTTTGCATATTGAGCAAATTTTTCGTCATAGATCATATCTAGCCCGTTCGTGGGTTATATTCCGAAGCGGGCAATCAAAATGGCGTCTGCCCTACCAATGTCCTTTTTTCTTCCCAATGGCGCATCGGGGTAAAGCCTCTGCGCTAAAACTCTGGCTTCATCTTTACCCTTCCCAATCAATCCCGCCGCCTTCTTCCATTGTTGTGGGGCTGATAAAATGAATCGAATGTCACAAGCAGCAAGCACTCCCTGAATAACGCCATAGCCCATTCCGAAATTGAACATGGATGTCACTCCCTGTCCCGGCATCGCATGAACCTTTTCCAAAATAGCGACCTGCCCTGCTTTTATATTATGGGTGAAGATTTCCTTTAGCTTGTAAGGGTCAACCTGTTGTTTCTTTCCGTTAACCATCAACGGCATATCATACACCAACAAGTCTTGGCGATCATAAAGGAACGCAATAGCGCCAGTGTTGCCGGGGTCTATTCCTATAATCACGACCCATCCCCGACTAACGCCCCCAAGAAAACTTTGGTTGCCGTGAGTAAATCAGCCTCGGTTCCATAAGCCTTTTCAAAAGCGGCCCGTCCGTCGCCATGACGAGATACCCACTCACCGTCATTTGATTTGTGCCGGTGGTGACGACTGCAAAGCGGAATAGCTAACAGATGAGCGTCTGCGGTTGTTTTGCCTGTGGGGTGATGCACTTCTGACGGACTATCGCCCAATCGCTTTATATAGCAGACTATACAGCCACATTGACCAATAAGATCAAGCCAAGCTTTTTCAGCCTTGTTCGGCTTTCTTCCTTTCATGCCAACCACCCCTTTGACTTACAGATTAACCCCAACAAAAGCGCCCGCCAGAAACACAGCCATAACAGAGAGCGACACCCACAATGGAGAAGTCACCGCCTACCACGACCAGTGAATTTTCTCGCAGAGTTTCAAGCCGACAAATAGCACCACCAATAACGCCACAAACTGAATAATTAAAATCATATCACCGCCCCATGTTTTTCTTGCTCGTGTAGATTGTTTTCATTCCAGCCCATAAAGTGCAGGATTGGTCAGCCTATACTTCTGGCCCATTTCCCTATCGACATCAGTTAAGTATTGCGCCATTTGCGCCATGCTCATCAATCGAGTGACGGGGGTGTAGGGCATTATTTCATCGACAATTTCCTCATAGGTTGGTTGAGTTGAAAGCACTCGCTCCCAGAAGGTGTTGAACGTAGGCTCATTAACCATCAACGGAATTCCATAGCGGTATTTGCAACGGGAATGAATTTGTTCTGGGGTATATTCTTTACCCTGCTTTGCGATTTCCCCGTACCACATATGGGACAGGCTGTTCTGAGCTTGTCTTCTTGTCTCAGAATAAGCCTCAATCTTTACCGAATAGGGCTGCTCCGGTGTCGCATTTACAATCGAGAGTGCGGCAACAGCATTCGCTTTTTGCTCATCACTTCTTAATATAAAAAAATCACCGCGCATCAGTGTCTATCCGTTGTTTTCTGAACCGTTTGTTCATAGCTCGCTTGACCTTCTTCCAGACTCCAGCCCGTTTCACAATGAAACTTTTTTTCCGAGCAGCACTTAAACAATCAACCTCATCTGCATCGATGAGCTTCTGTTTCACCTCACCAACCCCTGTTTTGTAGCGTCAGCTTCTTGAGATAGATCGTGGTTATGATTACAACGTGCCTTTCCATCGGCCCCACCCCCACATGACTGTAAAAAGGAATCCATGCCTCCAGCCCAACCCGCAAATGGCTCAAAGGCATTGGAGCCACCTCTTTCAGCGACACCTTCTTGCTTGGCTTTTCCATTATCATCATCCAAAGACTCTATTTTATCACACCTCATTTCTCATCCTCTTGGCCTTGCGTATTTTTTTGGAATGCTGGTTAGAACAAGTAGTTAAATGCCACCCATCACAGTCATCGCAATGGTAAACCTTGAATGACCCGACCCCAGCTTTCATGGCCTTTGTGGGCCTAGCCACCATCACCTTGATAAACTTTCTCGCCTCCTTGTTAGATGGGAAGCGCATCTTATTCTGGCACATAGGCTCCCTCCTTGAGATCATCAAGCCCCAACTTGATAAACACTAGGGCCAAATCAATTAGTGGCCTTTCCTCAATCGCAGCCCAAAACGAATCAGGGTAGTCATAAGCCTTCGCCGCTCCCGATAGGGCTAGGGCTTGGTCACGCTGCCTACCGGCCAAATAGAACCGAAGCTCTGTGGTGACATTCGTCTTGAGTAAAAGCAACTTGTAGAGCCGGTGCATTTCCGTCACATCAACAACCGTTTCTCTCACCATAATTTCAACGCTGGTGATGCTGATCTTGGACAGCCGCCCCTCAACCTTTGATACGCGCTTTGAGAGCGGATGTAGGTCACCAATGCGTTTTGATAACCGGCTGATTTCCTCTTTCATCTCAACTGAGTCTTGATACAGGTCATCAATGCGCTTCTGCATCCTCGCTGTTACTAGTGGCAGCATCACATTCTCCCCGTCTTGTTTTCCCAGATATAAGCGTAGATTTTCGCACTTGGTTCTTTTGGTTGACCATCCCACAAAGACGCTCGACACATTGTTGATTTGTTTCCTATGTAAGTTTTAAAGGCGGCACAAGCTAAATGTTCTGAGCTGCACCTTTCGGCATGGTCACAACCTGTACAGGGAGTCAATGCACTGGTCGCACTGATTTTCGGCTGCATAGCTTCGTCGCGGTGGTGCATTTCATTTGATGTTATAGAACGGTGCATTGTTATATTCATTATTGTTATCCCCTTTTTTTCTTAGATTAACTTTTTCTTTATTAGCTATCAATCCCAAATGGAATAATATTCCCAGAATTGTCGCCGGTGAATTGCAGGGAGTTTTCGTTAAACCATAATTGGTAAGAACCCTCCCATTCACCGTGGCGTTGTTTTTCAACGACCATATATTGATCTGGCCTTTCCAATGACTCAGCCTCAACCTGAGAAATCTGACTGCCGTTCTTTTGTTTGAACAATGCTTGCTCTTTGATTTTATTCTTCCAACAGACCACCACATTATCAGCCAAGTCAGTGATGCCACCGGTTCCCTTGATGTCAAACTTGTTCGGAATCCGGTCTTCAGAAACGCCCTTTCTCATGTGACAGATCAGGTGAATATGCACCTTGTAATTCTTTGCCGCCCATTGGAGCCGGTCAACAAACTTCTTCTCGGCAGCATAATCTTCTTCATTCAGGCCGCACTTCATCAGTGAGTCAATGACGATATGGCTGCAATTCAATTCCTTTGCTGCATAATGAACAACCCCTAGAATCCGCGTTGCTTCAACTGTATCAAGTTGGTCATAAATACAAACCCGCTCCTCGCTCCAATACGCAAACGATCTCGCATACTCGCCAGATGGATAGCATCCGGCGGCTTGTTGACACATTCTCGCAAGGGTTGATTCTGGAGACATCTCCAATGACGCGATGCAGACCCGCATGGTCTTGGCCAGCGATAACATAACCTGACCCACTATCATCGACTTTCTGTGGCCGTTAATTCCAGCCCATATGGTTAACTCTCCGGGCCTCAACCTAAAGGTGTTGTGGGTCTTAGACCACGGTAGCTTGTCGCCAAATACTTCTATGCCGTTATTGATGCGATCAACTAAAGCGTCAGCCCAATGATTGCCCCAGTGAACCTCTTGCCCTTCCAGCAGCCCCTGCATCTCCAGATAGTCTTTAAAATCTATACCCGATGGAATAATCATGGTGGTTCCCCTTGTTTTTATTGTTTGTTGTTGTTTGTTGTTGTTTTCTGTTAGGCCCGTTTTACATTTTCATGCGCAATAAAATGTGCTTTGACTACACCTTTGTGCGCATTAAATAGCGAAGGGTTCAATGAAGCCGCCGGTCTGCCCCCCTGATTCCTGAACATCGTCTTCCCAGTTTTTACCATTCAACCACGTCGCGGGGTATTTCCGAAACATTCGCTTCTCGCCAGAAGATGCTTTTCCCTTGACGACTGTGGAGGCAACATAAGCATCAACAGCAGAGAAAGCCAGATCACGCTCTTTGTCTGTTAGCTTCAACCATGCTTTTTCTGCTCTCGCTCCATCGACTTTGTAATTGAACCGTGCGTAGAACGCATCAAATCGCGCATTAGTGTTCTTATTCTTATCTAATCTAGTCTTATCTGCTTTAAGAGACTTAAAGTTATTTAAAGTTTCTTTAACTTCGGCGCTCTGGCTTGTTGTATTATCCAGACGTTTAGCGAGTTGTAGGCAGGTTATGTGAACGCCGGAATATTCAAAAAGACCAATCGCGCACATTTTGCGCATTATCTCCTCGACGCGCAATGTGTCAATTTTTAGGTGATAACCGAGGATTTCGGCATCATGTTTAAGCTCAAAGGTGATATTATCCGGGGTCACTCTTGCTGCGATCAGCTCAATACAATACCAGTATAGCGCGTAACCATCAGCACCATATTTCATTAGAATCGTTTGTATTTTGTCGTCTGTGTGGGCGTTTGCGTCATGTTTGAACCATTTCATTTGTTATTATCCTTGCGGCTCTTAGTCGGTGATGGTTGCCCAACAATTGGGTCAGGAAACCAACAAAATTATCAATACTGCGTTCATATGCGTGATTTTGCGTTATTGTGCGTTATTGTGCGTGGTTTTGCGTTAGCTGCTTTTAGACCACTGAGCAACCTGCACCTTCTCATCATATCGGTTAACGACATCAATCATTGTGGTGGTGATCGGATAACCGTTTGATCTGAGTTCAGATATTCTAGCCGTTGGGTTCAGTATTCCCAGTTCAGTGAGAGCCTGAATCCTCGTTAGTGATTTCCCCTGCTCTAAATGAGCTTTTATTCTTTTGCGTTGGTTCATAGTCTTCCCCATTGGTTAATTGTTGGTCATCTAAACTGCGGTAATAAATCAAATCCCCTTGACTCGACGTTTTTCTCTAATGAAGGCCGCTTGGAATTGACGGTTCTCATCAGAGGTTAATCTGTCGCCTCGTTTAATCTTCTGCTTTACCAGTGCCACATAAAATGTGTCGTCTGTTGGAATGTTGGCGGGCTTGGCGAGCGGCCTGAAGCCATCACCATCGGGGAAAAGGTCTGTCACCTCAACCCCTAGCGATTCGCATACATCCTGCACAGAACAACCACCAAAGCAGTGGAGCAGGATTCGCCCATCATCAGCCGACTTAATCGACAGAGATGGGGTTTTATCCTCGTGTGCTGGACAACACGCCTTCCAGCGATTGTTGCCTGCTGGGGCCGCTTTGTCCAGTTTTGCTACTAGGGTATCAATATCCATCTAAACTGCCTCTAATGCGCTTATATGCGCTCAGGTTACGATATTGGGCGGGCTATCTCGATGTAATCAAATACATCGGGTCTTAGTTGCTCGGCGGTGACCTCTCCTTTCGTTAAGGCTTCAATATGACGACAACGCCCAGCAGGGACAACCCCTGACCGGAGAATTGACGTTATATAAGCCCGTGATGTTCCCATTTCATTAGCCAATGCTGCTTGGCTACCCATGATCTTAACGACCTTCCTTACTAATGCTACTGACATATACACCTCTTAGTTATGATTGGCGTATATTATAATAAAAGGTTTACACAAGTATACAAATAAATTACTATTAACTTTCTAGCCAATCAAGGAGAATCACCATGTATAACTTCGATCTACCCTATAACGACTGCACCCATATCACCGATGCCATCATAGCTAATCTGGTTCATTATCATAATTCTGAGAAGCCACTCTACTTTAGCAAAATCCCAGAAGATGAGGTTGACGGTTACATAGAGGAGTGGTTGGCAACACTTCCTTCTTATCTTGTTGAGGGGTTTTATGCTGAGGCAATGGAAGGTAACGGGTTTATGGTAGATCATATATTTGGGCTTTATGGCGGTGAGTCTGGGCAAGAAGCACACGTTGAAACAGAGAAGACGCTGATGCGGAATCATTTCCAAAAGCCGATCAATCATAAGCCTTGCCATAAATCACTAGCCGAGATGATTGAGGAGTCGGTCAACTTGGTTATAGAGCAAGGAATTGAGGCGTGAAGAAATTATGGGGAAAGATATTATGGTGGTGGTATACAAAAAACCCTTTTCAAAAAAAACCATTTTGAGGATATATAGATGAAAGAATCATTTGCCAAAACAGTATGGGACACCCTGCACATGGTAGACGTGAGCAGCAAGGTTGAGAAGAAAGGAAACCTATCTTATCTATCGTGGGCTTGGGCATGGGGAGTGCTAAAAGAATATTACCCTGAATCCAACTATGCCTTTAGGGAGCCGGTAGATAGATTAGACGGCTCTTGCGAGATATGGGTGGACTTAACCGTTAGTGAGGGTGAAAGTTCTCTAACCCACTCTATGTGGCTCCCGGTAATGGATAATCGCAACAATGCCATGTTGAACCCTGATGCTCGTAAAATATCCGATACTAGAATGCGATGTTTGACCAAAGCCATTGCCATGTTCGGCTTGGGTCATTATATCTATGCCGGGGAAGATTTGCCGCAGGGTGATCTTGATGAGATTCGTCAAGGCTATAGCAACGAACAAAAAATGCGCTTTCATGCGCTAGTTGCTGAGGGCAATAATCTCGGCCTATGGACTTTCAGGCAAGGGGTGGGTGATGAAATATATGCGGCCCTCCATAACACCTTTGAGGCTGGCGAGAAAGTGGCGAACAAAAAAAGGGTTGCAGCCCTTGAGGTTGGAGCGGCTGAAGAACTGGCTTGTTTGGCCGCTGACTTCGGGATCTGTATTGATGCGAACGACTCCCACGGCGTGAATGAGTTTGCTGATTATGATCTTTGCATCAAGCAAGCGATTTACGGGCAACTTGACCACACCCAGCAACATAAACTGGCCGAGATGAAAAAGGAGGCTGTCTGATGGCAATCTACCGATGCGTTGCTTGTGATGAGTTTATGGATGATGATTATTTTCCGGGCGAAGATGCGGAGCCGTTCAATATGAACTGGGAGCATGAATTGATTTGCCCCGAATGTGTTGCAGATTTGGAAGATGATGAGGGGTGGGATGGTGTCTGATTTTATGAACATAAAACTCAACAGCCGATATTCTGTTACAGCAGACCGGTATAATTGGATATTGCTTGAATCTATTGCGGGCATGACTAAAGAGGGCAAGCCAAAAAGCACAATCAAAAAACACTATTATCCTCGGCTGGAGTGGTGCTTGAATCGGGCAATCGAGACAGATGCCAAACACGCCATGTCGCTGGTTGAGATAAAGCAGACACTAGAGGCGGGCAGAGCTTATACCAAAGCGTTTGAAAAAGAACTTGGTATCGTGAAAAAAGATTTTTTAATAACTAAAGGTGAATGATTATGAATGTTTGGAATTTTACAGGAAATCTAGGAAAAGATGCAGATGTGCGTTCGATTTCAAGCGGCACTTCTGTTTGCTCATTCTCGGTAGCAGTAACGTCAGGCTATGGTGATAAGGAAAAAACCACATGGGTTCAATGCGGCTTGTTTGGTAAGAGGGCAGAAGGCTCGCTTCCTCAATACTTGGTCAAGGGCCAAAAGGTGGCTATATCGGGTGAGGCGTTCTTAGATGAGTGGGATGGCAAAGATGGGGCCAAGCATTCGGTGATGAAGGTCAATGTGAATTCGCTTGATTTGATTGGCGCTAAGACTGAAGCCCCGCAAGCTCAAAAGCCTGTGGTCAAGTTTGACGATCTGGAAGAAGTACCGTTTTAATCTAACGGCTGTTATGGAGAGAAGCATGGGCGAAAAAGAACTATTAAGTCGGAAGCTGGAGGAGGATAGGCTTTTGTTCCTATCCGCTGGAGGGAAAATCCAGATGATTTCTACCGGCAAAACGGGGTGCATTGATGGCTTATCAAAGGGTCAGAAAAGAGGCATTGTCATCAATCCACATAAAGGGCAAAAGGCGGGGGCATTATGAAACATAAACACGCAGACTTAATGATGGCAGTGGCTGTAGAGGCCCAGACCAGTGAAACGCCTTGGGATATATTGCAGTTTAAGGGCAGAACTCGCGATATTTGGAATGTTTGCGCTGTCCATCCAGTATGGGACAGTAAGGTCATTGAATACCGCCTCAAGCCAACTGGGGGTGAGGTATGAGGCCCCCATATACTCCGAGAGGGCCAAGAGCATATATTAAATCGCAGCTTCTGCTGCCAAGCTATAGAATGTGGCTGCGTTGACTAGGTTGTCCACTTCGGCAGAAATCCAGTTAGCCGATAATGCTTCAAGTCGCAAGTAGACAAAAGCAATATCACCATTCCAGTTTGACGAGCCATTCCCGGCATTTCCTACAACAAATGTGTCATTGCTAGACCCAATCGCAGTGATTGTTGAGTCAAGGGCATCAGTTACACCATCCAGATAAAGTTCTTTCTCAGTCGTTCCATCCCATACACCATGCCAGCGGTAATCTGTAGCAGTGACAACAGCCGACCCGTCATTCCATGAGTTGGAAACATCCCAGTTAGTCCAAAAATCTGAGCCTGTGTTGTGAAACCCCAAGTTACAGCGACCACTGTCACTTCCTATCGTTGCAAGGTAGCCCAGCATCTGCCTGTTTGCGCCGGTCTGATCGTCGAGATGGCCACTAGCCGACATCGTGAAAGTCGTGCTACTACCGACAAGGTTGGTTACTCTGGCCTCAAAGTCTGCGGCCATAGCCAAGCCGCCGCCCCAGCCTTTGGCGTTTGAGACATAGCTGGCAGACCCTGTATTAATAACAAGATCATTGTTTCCTGACCTATCGACCAGATCATCCTTGAGCAGATAGACAAGCTCGTAGTCTTGCCATGTGTCGTTTCGTCCGTTCGTAGCACCAGCCGCAAGCGCCTCAAAGCTACTACTCCCATACTGTATCTTCCAAGAGTTAGAGCTTCCGGTTAAAACCGTGTCTCTTAAAAATAGTGTCCCTGTCTCTGTTCCTGTGTCAATCCACACTAGATCAAAAGGAATGGCGGCATCACTTGCATTTACAACACGAATATCGCCACCATCGGCCTTCACTTTGGCCCAAAATCCGGCACTCATGCCCGACAGATCAACACCCACAACAAAGGACGTGAGGTCTGACGACACCTTTCCCGAAGCGATGGTGATGGTCTGCTCATGCGTGTTTGGGTATAAGAGCGGGGGTGGACTATACCGACCCAGTGTTGTACTCATAATCAGACTCATATTACAGCGTCCCTCCAGACTTTAACCATACTATCTTCGCCAGCTTGATGATGATTGCATTTGCACTAGCAAGGTCTGTTGAATTCGTGTTGATGTGAGCTTCAATGCCATCAGGCCCAAGAGCCATAAAGTTCTGCAATAGAGTATCTGCACGAACCCCGTCTTCGAGAGCCTGTGCTGCTAGAGCATCAAGCTCTACTTGTGTTAGTGGTACAGTTATCCACTGCTGCGTCCATGTACCAGCGTCATCAAGAATGCCACCTTCTTCAACACGCTCAATAGCAGGGTCAAAGGCTGGTTGTGCAGGAACTAAGTAAGGGTATACACCGTACTCAGCTGCCCTTTCATTCAGCGTAGCTTCATCCAAAGAGCCATTAAGGATTATCTTCGGAAAGGACACATCAGGAAAGTCAGCCTTCAACTGACGAAGGTTGTACTTCTCTGCT
>Ga0075467_10002100_pt1 | contig 15909 bp, 8 predicted proteins | sample DEB08_DNA_9_FD_75067 | JGI IMG/M metagenome (GOLD analysis project Ga0075467, IMG submission 75067) | Aqueous microbial communities from the Delaware River and Bay under freshwater to marine salinity gradient to study organic matter... | ecosystem: Environmental > Aquatic > Marine > Coastal ... | reverse complement strand
GGCAGCAGAGCTGAAAGGCAGGGTCGCGGCGGTCGTGTCGCGGGGGGGACGCCCGGACTTGGCACTGGATTTTCTACCGCAGGTTCAGGGTGCCACGCTGCTCATCGTCGGCAGCCGGGACACTGAAGTCATCGCGATGAATGAACAGGCACTTGCCGCGCTGAGCTGCAAAAAGAGGCTTACGATCGTTCCGGGTGCGGGGCATCTGTTCGAGGAGCCGGGCACGCTGGGCATCGTGATCGAGCACGCCGCCAACTGGTTCGACACGCATCTGCGCGCGACACCGTTCAAGCTTCCCAAACCTGCAGCAAAACCCGAGGCCGGGACCGCCTTCTCCCCCCTCAGGGCCGCCGCCGAACCATTGCCCGAGATCAATGATCCCAGCTTCGCCGAGAGCTTTGATCGCTTCGGATCAAAGCGCGTTGTTCTTCTGGGTGAGGCGTCGCACGGAACTTCGGAATTCTATGCCGCACGGGCGGCCATCACACGGCGCCTGATCGAAGAACACGGTTTTTCGATTGTTGCCGTCGAAGCCGACTGGCCCGACGCCGCGACCATTGACCACCACATCCGGCAAAAACCATATGAGGTGATGAAAGACACGCCCTTTGCGCGGTTTCCGACATGGATGTGGCGCAACGAGGAGTTTGCGTCGTTCACGCGCTTCCTCAAGCAGCACAATCACGTCAAGCCCATTCAAGAGCGCGTCGCGTTCTACGGCCTTGATCTGTATAATATGTCCGCTTCGATTGCAGAAATTCTCACCTACCTAGACTGCGTGGACGAAAAGGCCGCCGCTGTTGCCCGCTCGCGCTATGCCTGCCTTACCCCATGGGCACGGGATCCGGCGGCTTATGGGCGGGCGGCTTTGACACCTCAGTTTTCAGTCTGCGAAACTGCGGTGACGCAAATTCTGGTCGACCTGCTCAAGCGAAAGCTGGAATACACTGCGAAAGACGGGGACCAGTTCTTCGATGCGACGCAAAACGCCCGGCTTGTCGCAAATGCCGAGCGATATTACCGCGTGATGTATTATGGCTCGCACCTGTCGTGGAATTTGCGCGACCAGCACATGTTCCTGACCCTCAAACAGATCCTCGACCATGCCGGACCGGACAAAAAGGCCGTCGTCTGGGCCCATAATTCCCACATCGGCGATGCCCGGCAGACGGATATGGGGCGCAGCCGCGGCGAGTGGAATATCGGTCAGCTATGTCGCGAAGAATACGGCGACGCGGCCGCTCTGATCGGGTTTGGTACGGCGTCAGGCACCGTTGCGGCCGCGTCAGAGTGGGACAACCCGATGGAAATCAAGACAATCCGCCCCCCGCTTCCCGGCAGTTACGAAGACATCTGCCATGCAGTGGATATTGAGCGATTCCTTTGGGATTTCACGAAGGAACATCCAGCCGCCTTCCGGGATTTGATCGCCGAACCGCGTTTGGAACGCTACATCGGCGTGATCTACCGCCCGGAAACCGAGCGGGCAAGCCACTATAGCTATGCCGAACTATCCGAACAATATGACGCCTTCGTCTGGTTCGACCGGACGCAGGCGCTGACACCTCTGCCAACGCTCACCAACAAGCAAGAAGACGAAACTTACCCCTTTGGGCTGTGAGCGCGTCCAAGGGGATTTTCGCGAAAGCCCAATCAACGAAGAGGAGACCAAAATGCTACGTACCACTTATTCCCCATGGAGTTTCAACGATCCATTCGCTGACATGCGTCGGCTGCAGGGGGCGATGAAGCGACTTTTTGACGGCGGTCGGTCCGTCGAGCGATCGGGGTTCTATCCGTCCGTAAACTTCTGGGCCGGTCAAGACAGCGTCGTGATGTCCGCCGAGCTTCCTGGGCTTTCGGTCCGCCCAGCCCGCAGCATCTGCGTGTTCCATTGACTATTTCGGACGTGCTCTAATTGATTCAGCAGATAAGCTCATCGTATAAAGAATGGTCTGCTTATAAATTCAGAAGCCGCGGCAGAAAGGGCTCGAAACATTGAGAAATCTTGCGCAGCCTGACAGCCATGCTGATGTATCTCGCTTTGCCGCAGAGCTAGCGGGAAAAACCGATCAAGGCTGGCGGAAGATCTGGCAGATCGCTGCGGGGTTTGGTCTTTTGCGTCGTATGATGCCGTCTGAGCACGGTGGCCAAGGTGAGACGGCACAAGAGTTTTCCGCTGCGATGGTTGCGCTGGGTCAAGGGTACGCGGACAACGGGATGACGATGGGGTTAAATTCCCACGTCTGGACCGTCCAGCAGCCTCTTTTGCGCTTTGGCACCGCGTCGCAAATTTCACAGTACTTGCCCGATTTCATGAACGGCGACAGCATTGGCGCTTTCGCAATGACCGAAGCCGCGTCAGGGTCTGATGCGCTGGCCCTAACAACGCGTGCGGAAAAACGTGACGGCGGGTACGTTCTGAATGGAACCAAGGCATTCATCGGCATGGGACCGGTATGTGATGTCGCAATAGTTTTTGCCAGCACAAAGCCAGAGCACGGCAGTTGGGGGATCACCGCGTTTTTGGTTGAGGCAGGGGACGCCGGGTTCATCCGCGCGCCTGCGCAATCAAAGATGGGCTTGACCACCTTACCGATGGGACCGATGCAGTTCGAGGACTGCTATATTCCCGAAGACCGGCGTTTAGGCCCCGAAGGTGCGGGTGCGCGCATCTTTCAAGCGACGCTAGATTGGGAACGCAGCTTCATTCTTGCCTCACATCTAGGTGCAATGATCCGACAGTTTGACGCGTGCAGCACCTACGCTAAGTCCCGCGAGGTTTTTGACCAACCAATTGGTGAGTTCCAGTCCGTCTCAAACCGTCTTGCCGATATGCGGCTTAGGATTGAGACCAGCCGTCTTATGCTGGAAAAAGCTGCCATGCTTTATGACACAGACGCCCCATTAACCTTGCACGCCGCGATGACGAACCTTCATATGTCTGAGGCCTTCCTCGCATCCAGCATGGACGCGATGCGCAATTTTGCAGGCGTCGGCTATCTCGACGGGGCCACCGTTGGTAATGATCTGAAAGATGCACTTGGCGGCGTGATCTACTCGGGCACGTCGGACGTTCAAAGACAAATCATCGCACGCATGGCCGAGCACGACCTGCCCAAAATACATGACATCAGAAACATCAGCGCGCACAGCGACCTCGGCACAAAAGGACGCCACGCATGACTAGACTGCATCCTCGGGCATTATTTGCATCACTTCGCATCTTATGTGCATCGCTTTTACTAGCGTGCAGTGCTGTTATTGCCGCCGCGCACAGCTACAATGAAAGCTACGTTTACTTTGACGTGACCGACACGACACTGGGCGGGCGCGTCGAGGTTACTCTCACTGATCTGGCGCGGGTGATCGCGGGGGACGGTTCGGTTGAAACGCCTCTCACCCAAGAGCAAGTGATCGAAAACAAAGAGCAGATCTTTAATTATTTCGAAGAAAAGCTGCTGCTGTCCTCGGAAGGCCGCGCCTATGCGCTTGAATTTGACGAGATCAAATTTTTGCCCACCAAGGTGGACGTTTTCACTCAGCTTGAGTTCACAGTTCTCGGGGTCAGCGAAACACCGCGCAGCATTGCGATGTCATATGATGGCCTGTTTGGCGATATTGACCCTACCCACCGCGGGTATGCGTTAATTGGCAGCAATACGCGAAACGGGATGGCCGAGAACGAAGGATATATTTCTGCAATATTTTCGCCCAGTGACGGCACCAAAACGCTGAACCTTGATGACGAGCCACGGTTGAGTGTCGCGCTGACATTCCTTGAACATGGCGTGTGGCACATCTGGTTGGGCTTCGATCATGTGCTCTTTTTGATTACACTTTTGCTGAGCTCGGTGATGGTATTGACCGCACAAAGGTGGGAACCTTCGACAAGCCTGCGTGACAGCCTGATGAAGACCGTCAAGATTGTCACAGTGTTTACGATTGCGCACACGGTGACACTGACCCTCGCTACGTTCAACATTATCACGCTGCCGATTGTTTTCGTTGAGGCCGTGATCGCGATTTCTATTGCGATTGTGGCGTTGGGCAATCTGATGCCTCGGTTCCACACGCAGACGTGGAAGATCGTATTCATGTTCGGCCTGTTCCACGGCTTCGGCTTTGCCAATGTGCTTGAACCTTTGGGACTTGATCCAGCCCGCAAAGCGCTTGGGCTGGTGTCTTTCAACATCGGGGTTGAATTGGGCCAGCTTGCCATCGTCATTCTCGTTTTCCCAATCCTGTTCATGCTTAGAAAGCGACCCGCATATCGCACAATCGCGCTTCAAGCAGGCTCAATCGCGTTGATCGCCATCGCGCTATTTTGGTTCGTTGAACGGGTTGCAGGGGCCATCGGCTGATGCAGGAACCGGCGTTCCTTGATGATGCGTTGACCCATTGGGCCACCACATCACCTGACGCGACGGCGCTGCATTTTGTTGGTGCCGCGACCAGCTATGGAGCATTGGAAAAGGCAGCCGACCACCTTGCCGCGCACCTTATATCTTTGGGCGTATCGCGTGGTGATCGGGTCGTTGTTTATGCAGCAAAATCGCCGAATGTGATTGCAGCGGTCTATGCAATTATTCGCATTGGCGCCATTTATGTGCCCCTTGATCCAAGCGCCCCGCAAGAGCGGCTTAACACCCTGATTGCAGCAACAACGCCAGCGGCTTTAATGGCTGATCCTGCGCGCGTGACCCTGTTGGCCACCCAACACACGAGTATGAAGCGCGTGAACCTTGAGAGTGAATTGCCAGAGCCTGCGTCGCCCGATGTGGTTCGGGCTCGCGCGCTTGAGCGTTCGTCTGATGATCCTGCGTACATTTTGATGACATCAGGCTCTACCGGCACGCCAAAGGGGATATGCCACACCCACAAAAGTGGCTTGGCCTATGCACAGATGGCCGCAAAACGCTGCGACCTAACCCAAACTGATAGGGTTAGCCACCACACGCCCCTGCACTTTGACATGTCGATTTTTGATGTGTTCAGTACCGCACTGGCTGGCGCAATGTGTGTGATCATCCCAGAGATGTACGCAAAGATCCCTGCCAGTCTGGCAAAGCTGGTGCAGGACGCGCGCATTACCGTTTGGTATTCAGTGCCCTATGCGTTGATCCAGATGACTGAGCGTGGCGCACTAGACACCCGCGATTTTTCAGCCCTGCGCATCATCATGTTGGCAGGCGAACGGATACCGCCTGCTGCGCTCAAAACCTTTTCACATCACGCCCCAAACGCCACGTTTTTGAACGCCTACGGACCAACAGAAACCAACCATTGTACAACGGCGACGTTCACGCATGACGCTTTGGATGGCATCACCCCCCTGTCCATTGGGCGGCCAGACGACGGTGTGATTGCCCGCATTGGTGAGGGCTTCTTGGAGGATGAGACGGGTGAGTTGTTGATCGCATCCGAGCAGGTCATGCGAGGGTATTGGAACGATCCAGTACGCACGGATGCAGCATTTACCATTTTGACCAGCGCAGACGGTGAGACGCGCAAGTATTACCGGACCGGCGACCTTGTCTCTCGCGATAAGGCCGGAAATCTGGTACTTTTGGGCCGAATGGACCGCCAGATAAAACTGCGGGGTTACAGGATAGAACTTGATGAGATCGAACATGTCTTAGGTCGAGCACCAAACGTGACCGAAGCCGCCGTCATTGTGAAAGACGACGCGCTGTACGGCTTTGTTTGCGGCCCAGCGGACTTGGACATCACCGCACTCAACGCATATGCAGCGGCGCACTTGCCCGCTTATGCTGTCCCAGCTTGCATTACGGGCCTCACCCAACTTGACAGAACATCTACCGGAAAAATTGATCGGAACGCACTTGCCACAAGACGCCATGACATCGCCACAGCCTGATCCCCTCACGGCCCCCCTGAAGCACTACATTCAGGATAGTTTGCTGGGTGGCAAGACTGTGGAAGACAGCGAAAATCTGCTGCTCACGGGCGTTCTGGATTCGCTCGCCGTGATGTCGTTGGTTGCCTTTATTGAGCAGACGTACGACATCGCCGTGCCCTTTGAGGACGTGATCATCGAGAATTTTATGTCGATTGACGCCATGGGCCACTACATCCGCACAAGGCAGCAATCAGGTGGATGAACGCACGCCAAATGGCTGCCCGCTGAGCGAAAGCCAACTGCGTTTTTGGCGCGGCCATATGCTTGCCCCGGATGCACCAATCTACAACATGGCGTGGCGTTTCGATCTGCATTTGGCGCTGGAACCCAAGGTATTTACGCAAGCATTAGAGGACGTGGTCGCAGGCAGCGATATCTTGCGCGCGGTGTTCAGGATCACAGATGGCATCCCGCGCCAACACATCTCGACCCTCCCGTTCCAAATGAACGCGCCCGTTGATCTCTCCAACGAAATCGCCTCCAAAGACGCGCTTGATGGATACCTCATGGGCTGGGTCAGCAACCCGTTTGACCTGTCTGTCAGCAGCTTGCGCACCCATCTGGTGAAACTGTCGGATACGCATTGGGTCTGGGTGATCTGTCAGCATCATATCGCGTGTGATGCACAATCAAGCGCCGTTCTTTTTCAAGCCGTATCGAAAAGATACGAGGCGCTCTTGGAAGGGGCATCACCGGAACCGGTGCAGCTTGCACCCTATTTTGCCAAAGCCGCAGAGATGCAGGCAGAAGGGCCCGTAACAGACATAGCGAAAACGCGGCCCTCAACGCCGCCTTATGGGGCGCCTGCACCGGCCGCGCCATGGTCATCGCGTCTGGCGCTGCCCGGCCAAGCGGACCAGCAAGACGCAATTGCTCGCTTCTGCGCTGCCCCAGAGTTTCGCTTGTTCACACCCGACCTGTCACAGCTCGCGCTTTTTGCAACGGCATATCTGGCCTACTTGCATCGCGTGACTGGGGATGAGCGATTGACCATCGGCATGCCCTCGCACAACCGGCTGTCTGTCCAAGACCGCGACACGCTTGGGCTGTTCATGGAGGTGATGCCGCTGAGCGTCGATGTGGACGCCACAGATAGCCTTGCAGAGTTGCACAGCAAAGTAAAAACTGCCCTTGGGGCATTTTTGCGCAACGCACAACCCGGTGCGGTGGCAGGGCAGAATACTGGCGACATCAGTGCTGTTTTGAACTTTATCAAAGCGCGATTTGGCCCCTTTGCAGGCGCTCCTGCGACGGTCGAATGGCTGCACAGCGGTGCGCATGATGGAGCCCATGCGCTGCGGCTTCATGTTACCGATTTTGGCGACAAGGGGACGCCTAGTCTGTCCATGGACGTGAGCGCGACAGTGCTTTCCCAGACGACAGGTCATGAAATCCAGCAACACTTCGACGCTGTATTGTGCGCGTTGATTAATGATCCACACCAACCTCTGGCAGCAGTATCTTTGACATCACGCGTGGATAGAACCGCCACGTTGTTAGGACCACCCGAGGCGGCTGACACGACAAAAACCATCGTTGACCTGATTGCCGCACAGACACTGCGGACACCAGATGCAATCGCTCTTCAAGAGGGTGCACAATGCCTGTCATACGCTCAGCTTGACGCGCGCTCAGATGCAGCGGCGGCACTGATCCACAGCCAGGCAAGCAACGACAGCAAGGTGATTGCAGTTCACATGCCAAGATCGCCCGATTGCCTGATCGCAATACTTGGCATTTTAAAAGCGGGCTGCGCGTTTGTACCCATTGCCGCCAATACACCCATGTTGCGGGTTCAAAAGATCATCGCAGACAGCGGTGCGGCGGCAGTGTTCACAACGCAAGGGCACGCGCCAGATTTTGGCATTCCATGCCTGAATGTACCCCAAAGTAGTGTCAGATCTGGCTTCCACCTCGCGCCCCCGCAAAATTCCGACTTAGCCTACATTCTGTATACATCCGGCTCAACCGGCGTGCCAAAGGGCGTGGCGGTCGATCATTCGGGGTTGTCACGGTATGTTCAATGGGCTGCGGGTGCGTTTGGCGTGGTAGAAAAACCGGACTATCCGTTCTTTTCATCCATCTCCTTTGACCTGACCCTTACGTCGCTATTTGCTCCGTTGGTGTGCGGCGGGCGGGTGGTTGTTTATCCTGAAACGACCGGTCCTGACTTGGCAGTTTTGGACGTCTTTGCGCAAGACGTGGTTGATGTGGTGAAACTAACGCCTTCACACCTTGCCCTAGTGAGCAAATCTGCGCGACGCGTTGACCGAATAAAGACGCTCGTGCTTGGTGGCGAGAATTTGACGACAGCCGCGTGCAGGGATGCGCTAAGCGCCCTCTCTCACGATCTTGAAATCATCAACGAATACGGCCCGACCGAAGCGGTTGTTGGCTGCATGATCCACCATTTCGATCAAGTTGCAGACAGCGGCGCATCCGTCCCCGTTGGCCTGCCTGCCCCCGGTGTCACAATCAGTTTGCGTGATGGTGGGCTGAACCTTTGCCCTGCGGGCGTGGTCGGCGAGATTGTAATTGGCGGACGCGTGGCGTGTGGCTATTTTGGCGATGTCGAACGGACGCAAACACTATTTAGTACGGACCCTCAGGATGCGCAAAAACGCCTTTACCGCACAGGGGACTTGGGCCGCCTGCGCATGGACGGAACGGTAGAGTACCTTGGACGCGGTGATCATCAGTTGAAAGTTGGTGGTGTTCGGGTCGAGACGGCAGACATTGAACAAGCGATCCGCACATTGCCCGCAGTCAGCGCAGTGCACATCGCGGACGGGTCAGCACCCGCCAACCACCCCCATCCCAATCAGTTCTGCACACGCTGCGGCCTGCCCGATAATTTACCCGGCGCCACATTCACCAGCACAGGTCTGTGCGAAGTCTGCGCTGATTTTGACACCTACCAAGACCGCGCGCAGGCCTACTTTCACACTGAGCCTGAGCTTGAAGTACGGCTGCAAGAATTGGCAGCTAAGAGCACCGGAAAATATGATGCGGTGATGCTGTTAAGCGGGGGCAAGGACAGCACTTATGCCGCGTACCGTCTGGCGGCATTGACGTCTCGTGTGCTCGCTGTGACGCTCGACAACGGCTATATTTCGGACGGGGCCAAGACGAACATCCGCGATGTTGTTGCGCATTTGGGTTGGGATCATCGCTTTTTGAGCACCGACAAAATGAACGAGATTTTTGTTGATAGTCTCAAGACCCATGCGAATGTCTGTCAGGGTTGTTTCAAAGCGATCTACACTTTGGCGCTGCGCACGGCCCGCGCCGAAGGTGCCGCAACCATTGTGACCGGCCTGTCACGTGGCCAGTTTTTTGAAACACGGCTGACACCCGATTTGTTTAGAACTGGCGCGCCCACCTGTGCACAACTCGACCAGATGGTGGGTGAAGCGCGCAAAACCTATCACGCCGAGGATGACGAGATTGCGCGTTTGCTGCAAACCAGTGACCTGCAAGATGGCCGCGTGCTGGAAGAAGTCGAAATCCTCGATATTTACCGCTACATTGATGTGCCCGTCTCGGAAATTTATAATTTCCTAAGCAAGCATTCGTCATGGGTGAGGCCCTCGGACACTGGCAGGTCCACCAATTGCTTGATCAATGATGTTGGCATTCATGTCCACAAGGCCCGCAAAGGGTTTCACAACTATGCGCTGCCCTATTCGTGGGATGTGAGGATGGGCCACAAAACCCGCACCCAAGCGCTGGATGAGATTGACGACGAGATTGACACGAACAAAGTACGCCAGATTTTGGATGAAATCGGCTTTGACGAGCCCATCACACCCCAAAGCGGCCTTATTGCTTATGTGGCAGGTCACGGCCTGTCCGAAGCGAATGTTTGGGATGCGCTGCAACGAAATTTGCCGCGTGAGATGATGCCAAAACACGTGGTGCTTTTGGACGAAATGCCGCTGACGCCAAACGGCAAAGTAGATACGGCACACCTTCCCGCGGCCAATACCCGCGTGTCTTTCACCACTGAATTTGTCGCCCCGTCCACCGAAATGGAACATAAGCTAGCCACTATCATATCGGCGGTGGTGCACGCTGATCGGATCGGCACACTAGACGATTTCTTTGACCTTGGCGTTGACTCGTTGGCAGCCATCAACATTGCTATTTCGGCAAACGAGGCTGGGATCGCACTGCCCGCGACCGCCCTGTTTGAACACCGCAGCCTTGGCGCGCTTGCGCAATTTGCCCAAGCGCTTGCCCCACTTACCGAGGATGACGATGACGCGCCCTTGCTGGATCTCGACGATGACGATTTGGCCAACATAACGCAGGCGCTGCGCTAAGATGGCACTGCCTGATGGCGTATCAGAGATTTTGCCGCTGACCTCAGCGCAGACAGGCATGCTATTTCATGTGTTGGAAAATCCTTCTGCGCAGGGTCGGTATGTTGCCGTTCTATCATGCACTCTAGACGGTCCGGTCGAATCTGAGCGGCTGCGCGAAGCGATGCAAGCAGAGGTTCAGTCGCGTGACGCTTACCGCGCGGGGTTTGTCTGGGAAGGCGTGAAGCGGCCAGTACAAGTGGTCCTTAAGAACGTTGATTTGCCGTGGCGCACCTTGGACTGGCGCGGACAGGCGGACCGCGATACCCGCCTTGCTGATCTGATAAGTGAGGAACAACTGCGCCAGTTTGATTTGAACCGCGCGCCATTGATGATGGTTACGCTCATCCGCCTGTCAGACAACCGTTGGCAGTTGGTATGGACAATCCATCATCTTATCAGCGACGGCTGGTCAACCTCCATTGTCTTTGACAGCGTATTCAGCCGGTATTATGGCCGCAGCGATCCCGCGTTAAAGCAAGCCAGTTTCCGCGATTATGTCGCGTGGCTGCGCAGATCGGCACCCCTTACCGACACAGCTTTTTGGCAGGCTCACCTTGCGGGTTTGGACGGGCCTAGTCTGCTGACTGAACAACCACCTGCACAGGATAGTGTTGAGGGCCATCGGCATCTGATACGCCACCTAGGCGCTGAAACGCTTGAGCGTGCCAACAGCTTGGCAAAACGGTTTGGCATGACGACCAACACGGTGCTTTCGGCCACGTGGGCATTGGTTCTACGCCGCTTGCTTCAACACGATGATGTTGTGTTTGGCCAAACCTCTGCCGGGCGACCGGCGGAAATTCCCGGTATTGCGCGGGCTGCGGGCGCGTTCATCAATACGTTGCCGCTGCGCGTTAAAATTGACCCTGCACAATCAGGTGCCGCGTTTCTGGCAAATGTGGCCGAGACACAGCGCCAATGCACGCCCCACGCATTTGCCTCCCTTGCAGAGGTCCAATCTTGCGCGCCAATCCCCAAAGGAAGCGCGCTTTTTGACACGCTGTTCGTAAATGAAGGCACCGCAACCCAAGCGCGCGACTTTGGTGACATCAAGCTGTCAAACCTAACCACTGTTCAATCCAGTAATTACGCGTTGGCGCTATTGGCGACACCGAATGATGACTTCAAAGTAGAACTGTACTTTGACCCTGCCAAAGTCGGATCAAAGCAGGCGGAACTCTGTCTCACTGATTTCAAGACCACGCTGCATGCCCTGATTACATCACCAAACACACCCGTTCGGGCCCTGTGTTGGCACAATGTAGACCCCATCGCGGTGCCATTGGCCAACTCATATCTGAATGTTCTAGAAAGCTTTTTGGCGCAGGCCACCGCAAATCCTGATGCAATCGCAGTCTCGGATGCAGACGCCTCGCTAACCTATGTCGCCCTGTTTCACCGCGCGCGCCAAGTGGCTGCAACACTGGCAGGCAAGGGCGTCACGGCGCGAGAAATCGTACCTGTCGCATTGCCACGCAGCACGGATGCGATTGCGGCGTTTTTGGGTGTGATGATGGTAGGTGCTGCATATGTACCAATCGACATAAGTTACCCGTCACAGCGGATCGCCCAAATTCTTGAGCGCGTAAAACCACGCTTTGTCGTCACCACGGTGCAAACCTTTGACTTACTGCCGCCAACACATGCGACGCCTGTTCATATGGAAACCCTCGACGGACCTTTGGACCCTGCGGCAATTCAGGCCGGCGAAACGGCGTATGTGATCTTTACCTCCGGCTCGCAGGGACAACCCAAAGGCGTCGAAATCACACATGTAGCGCTGGCCCATTCAACTGGCGCGCGGGATGAGGTGTATAACGAGACCCCAGAGGTCTTTTTGCTACTGTCCTCTTTGGCTTTCGACAGCTCCGTTGCGGGTATGTACTGGGCGCTCGCCACTGGCGGTCACCTTGTGATCGCCCCAAGCGGCGCCGAGCAGGAACCTGCCCGCCTTGGCGCCCTCATCACCCAACACCGCGTCACCCATACATTGTGCTTGCCCAGTTTGGCGCAGGCGTTGGTTCAAACCCTCACCACCCGTGACCTTGCCAGCTTGCGCATGTTGATCGCCGCCGGAGAGGCACTCCCGAATGGGCTGATCGAAACGTGCCGGGAGAAACTCCCGCTTTGCCGGGTTATCAACGAATATGGCCCAACCGAAGCCACCGTTTGGTGTGCCGCCAGGGACGTCACGGCGCATAAGGGCAGAAACTCTGTGCCCATCGGCCGTGGTTTACCGGGCACGTGGATTGGGGTTTGTGATCCAGATGGTTTGCCTTTGCCCGCAGGACGTGTTGGCGAAATTGTGGTGGTCGGTCCTACGCTGGCAACTGGGTACCTGAACGACCCAGAACAAACGCGCCTTAGCTTTTCGCGCTTAGGACCAGACGGTCCCCGCGCCTACCGCACCGGTGATCTGGGACGAATGGATGTGACCGGTGACATTACCTTTTTGGGCAGACGCGACGCGCTGTTTAAAATTCGCGGGCACCGGGTTGAGCTGTCGGAAATCGAAAAAGTGGCGCGATCCGTTTTGGCCCAAACCGACCTCGTGGCGCTCGCCGTCGATCATGACGGACGCATCGCCATCCACCTTTTTGTTGAAAACATCCAAGATGATCAGTTGCGCAATCACATCCAATCCAAGATCGAGATGGAGCTACCAGCACCCTTTCACCCCTCCCAGATTGTCTTTGTCCCATCTTTCCCACGATTGCCCAATGGCAAGGTAGACAGGGCGCGATTGCATGACCTTCTTCCCAACACCGCAGGTGGTGAAGCACCCAACGATAATCCCCCACAGACCGAAGTAGAACAGCAAGTCGCCGATCTGTTTGCGCAGGTCCTTGGCACGCCTGCCCTGCCACGCGACGCACATTTCTTTGATCTGGGCGGTGACAGTTTGATGACCCTCGCGGTTTACGCGAAAGCGCGCGACCAAGGGCTAAGCTTTGATCCCATCGACATTTTCAACCACCCCACCATACAAGGCCTCGCCAGGCATATTCTGGCAGGCAGCGGCAGCCCTCACTCCCACGAAGGCTTGGCCGAATTGCGTTTGGCGAACACCGGCGGCCAAGACGTGGCGTTCTTTCTGGTCCACGGCACCATGCAGCTGTTTTTGCAAACGGCACGCGGGCTGGGCAAGAACCATCCCGTTGGCATGCTGTTCTCACACCACTTATTCGACCGAAAACTGCCCTATACATCTTCCATTGCTGGCCTTGCTGCCGAAGCGATCGAGGGATTGCGCAGCTTGCGTGCGCACGGGCCTTATTTGCTTGGCGCGTATTCTGCCGCCTGCCCGATTGTACTGGAGATGGTGCAACAACTGGGGCCCGATGAGGTCGTGAAAATTGTGTTGATCGACCCGCCCTATCTGGTTGTGGGCACCGATCCGAGCCTGCAAAGCAGCCGAGCCAGCAAGATCAAACGCATGCAAAACCGGTTTCGGCTATCTTTGCGGATTGCGCGCCATAGCCTGCGTGCGCCGTTCTTTTCGGCTGGGCTGCGGCTCTTCCCGGACAACGATTGGATGCGCCGCAACACTGTCCGTTCAGCCTATGCCTTTGCTCTCAGCCGCTACCGTGTGCCGCGCCACGATGGCCAAACTCAGGTGTTCGTAACCGGCGACAATCCGGCGATGGCCGTGGGTGACGTGATGGATACCCATCTGACAAACAAGTCGGTTGAACATCTACCAATGGGGCACAATCAAATCATCTCCTCGCCCGAAGGGGTCGTTGCGATCACATCGCGCATTGTGGCCATTTGCCGTGCCGCAAAGTAAGCCGATAAAGCCAGTGCCGTTTTAACCAAGCAAGGACCCTATGTGATATGTCCAAAATTCTGATCGTGTGCACCGGCTTCAAAAGTAACCTCTTCTCAAGCATTCAGCTGGCGGATGAGTTGCGCGACGCGGGACATGAAATTATCTTTGCTGCACCCGAAAATACAGAGCTTTGGATAGATCACCGCGGTTTCGACATCGTCAAAATTCCACACGCGAAATGCAATGCGTTTTTAGGCTATGCGCCACGCTTTAAGTTTGGGCTACGGACCCAAAAGGCGCGACAAATGCGCAGTGACTTGGCTGTGGAGCAGGTCATTGCCGAAGGCTTTGGTGACGTTCTGGACGCTGTTCACCCTGATCTGGTGCTCGCTGATTGCGAACATCATTCCGCCATTTTGCAAACATTTGCCGCCGGAATCCCCATTGGGCTTTTATCATTCATGTATCTCACCCCGCCGGGTGACACCGCCCCCCCGTTAAAATCCGCGATTGTTCCGGGCGTTGGGTACTTAGGCACTCCATCCGCGATCCGCGCAAGATGGTGGGCGTTTCATTTCAAATGGAAAGGCCGTCTGGCCACCACAGCGTTTAAATACTGGGGCGCTGATTTCGCTACCGTTAACCGCGCCCTTGCCCGCACCCTTGGCGTTGACCTGTCAAGCATCTCAACGACAGATGCGTTCCAAGCCCCTTGGAGCTACCGCCTCCCGACACTTTACCTCCTACCTGAGGAGGTGAATCTACCGGTCGATTTGTACCCCGGTCATGTTTTTGCAGGACCCAAGGTGCAAACGGAACGGCTCCGTTTGAACGATGATGCCGACAGCCAGCATTTCGTCAAAAGCACTGCCTCCAAAAAGGTTTTCATCACATTTGGAACAGTGCGCCGTCCACCAGTCGCTTTTTTACAAAAACTGTCAGAGGTTGCCCGCAAGCAGCCCAATTGGCGATTCCTAATCGCAAGCGCTGAATACGAGAAGTTGGCGTCCATGACGGTACCCAACAACATAGATGTCGTCGGCTGGGCGCCCCAACTGGAGATGCTGAAGGCAGCAGATTGCGCAATCTTTCATGGTGGCGCAGGCACATTAAATGAGTGCATCGTCACGAGCACACCGATGCTTGTTCTGCCCAACGGCTTGGACGGTAAAGGAAACGCTGCGCGGGTCACATATCACGGCATCGGAAAGGTGGGGAAATTCTCCGATTCCGTGGAAAGGCTTGAACGAAATCTCCTACAGTTAATTGAAGACGGGTCTTTCAAGTCAGCACTGGATGATCTGAATCAAAGATTAAATCGTTACAAAAACGTCGCTGACAGATTTGTAAAATACCTTGCTCAAGACAAGTAAGTACCCTGAAATTGCTACTCAATGATCAGCGCCAGCTTCTTGGAAACTCTTACTCGCCAATTCTAGACGACCAGTCACCAATGTCCCGTTGTTCGCCGTGAATAGGCCCCCAATGGACCTTACGCGGCTTAGGGCGCTGACAGGACGCAATTTTACGACCACAGACGCATCCGTCGCAATTGCCCAATATATCAAAAGTTTGAATTCCCTTGGGCGAATTTGATACCACAACACTGACGGCAAAGCCCCATCAGGTTCCGAATAGGATTACTTTTGCGGGTCTGTCGGGGCGTCCAGTGTGTTTGGGCCTGCCATGTAGACGGCAACCTGAAGTGGTCCCGGCTGTGCCCCTGAACAAGGAGATCAAGCGCCGCACCAATGTCGTCGGCATCTTCCCCAACGAACCAGCCATCAGACGCCTCGTCGGGGCGCTTATGCTGGAGCAGAACGACGAATGGGCCGTCACACGCCGCT
>Ga0075467_10002098_pt1 | contig 15913 bp, 13 predicted proteins | sample DEB08_DNA_9_FD_75067 | JGI IMG/M metagenome (GOLD analysis project Ga0075467, IMG submission 75067) | Aqueous microbial communities from the Delaware River and Bay under freshwater to marine salinity gradient to study organic matter... | ecosystem: Environmental > Aquatic > Marine > Coastal ... | reverse complement strand
GGTGCACGGAGCTTTCAAAGCAGATACTTTTTTTCCAGAAATCCCAAGTGCAAAATGGAAACTTGGTTCAGAAGAGCACCATGACAAGGATGACCGCCATAAATTCGCGTTTAGTTATCAAACATTTTTAAGAAAGTAATTTCTTTTTCTGCTGAATTGCTTTAAAGACCTATTTTTACACTTTAACACACAATTTATGAAAGCATATATATTTCCCGGACAAGGAGCCCAATTTACAGGAATGGGTTTAGATCTTTACGAAGCTTCGCAAAAAGCAAAAGATCTTTTCCACCAAGCTAATGAATTACTTGGCTTTGATATAACCAAAACGATGTTCGAGGGAACTCCAGAGGAGCTTAAGGAAACTAAGATAACCCAACCTGCTATATTTTTACACTCGACTATCCTTGCTGAAGTAATGGGGGATACATTTAAGCCTGATATGGTTGCAGGACACTCACTAGGTGAATTATCAGCCTTAGTTGCCAATCGAGCCCTAGCATTTAGCGATGGCTTGCAATTAGTATATAAACGTGCTTTGGCAATGCAAAAAGCTTGTGAATTAGCACCCTCGACTATGGCTGCGGTGTTAGGTCTCGAAGACGCTGTAGTTGAACAAATTTGTGCTGAAACCCGAGGAATTGTTGTTGCTGCAAACTATAACTGTCCGGGACAATTAGTAATATCAGGTGAGTTAGAAGCGGTCACCAATGCTTGTGAAGCGCTAAAAGAAGCAGGAGCAAGACGTGCTTTATTACTTCCTGTTGGCGGGGCTTTTCATAGCCCACTAATGGAACCCGCACGAGCAGAATTAGCTTCGGCTATAGAAGCAACGGTCTTTTCTGCACCAGCATGTCCCATCTATCAAAATGTGAATGCATCTTCCATAAGTGACCCATTCGAAATTAAGGCAAATCTTATTTCACAATTGACCGCACCCGTGAAATGGAGCCAGGGTGTGCAAAACATGATTAAAGATGGTGCAACTCATTTCGTTGAAGTTGGCCCAGGGAATGTGCTACAAGGATTGGTCAAGAAAATTAATCGTGAGGTAGAAACCGAAAAGGCCGCTATTTAATATTATAGCTGTTTGTAGATAACTCCTTCTTTCATTACAAATACTACGTTTTCCATAGTATGAATGTTTTGAGTTGGATCATCATCAACGGCAATAATATCGGCTATAAATCCGGGTGCGATTTGCCCCAATTCTTTTTCCATGTCTAAGACCTTCGCGTTTGTAATTGTTGCTGATTGCAATGAAAACATTTCAGACCACCCCGTTTCTACCATATACCCGAACTCCTTTGCATTTTCGCCATGAGGAAAGACACCAGCGTCCGTCCCAAATGCAATGTTGACGCCTTCTTTATAAACCATTGCGAAAGTTGTGCGAAGCTTAGCATCAATTTCAATAATTTTAGGAATGATGATTTCGGGATAATACCCTTTAATCTTGGCCATTTTGGCCACATATCTACCTGCAGAAAGTGTAGGCACTAAATAAGTGTCATACTCTTTCATAAGACTAGCCGTTTCCTTATCCATTAGGGATCCATGTTCTATAGTGGTAACTCCCGCAATTATAGCGCGCTTCATTCCTTCTACACCATGTGCATGAGCTGCCACTCCCATCCCATATTCTCGAGCTGTCTTTACAATTTCATTTGCCTCTTCCTGAGTAAATTGCGGATTTTGACCATTTTTACTGACACTTAGCACACCTCCTGTAGCTGTTATTTTTATCCAATCTGCACCATTTTTATAACGTTGTCTTACCGCTTTTCGGGCTTCGGCTGGACTATTTATTACGCCTTCAGCAGGTCCTGGATCACCCATTAAATCCTTGCGCCATCCATTAGTAGGATCCGCATGCCCCCCTGTCGTTCCGATAGCTTTTTCCGCAGTAAAAATACGTGTCCCAATAATTTTCCCTTTCGCGATAGCATTTCTTAATGATACATTTACACCACTCCCTCCCAGATCACGAACTGATGTAAAACCTGCCATCAATGTTCGGTTAGCAATTTCTGCAGCGTTAAATGCAACATCGGCTTCGTTTAATGTAAACTCTTCTAAATATTGACTCGGACTTGTTTCGCCTTCAATATGCACATGCATATCTATTAATCCTGGAAGTACCGTTTTACTCTTTAAATCTATAACAATATCAACCTGTTTTGGAGACGAAAAACCATCTTCAATTCTAAGTATTTTGGAACCGAATACAACGATTGTTTTATTAGAAAGCACCTTTCCTTGCTGAGTGTCTATTAACTTTCCACAATGCAATAGCGTCTCCTGCGAGATTCCTGTAAAACATAATATTAACGATACTATTAGTACTAATTTTTTCATACCAGAACAGTTTAATACTGATTGTGCTAATTAATATTTCTAACTTTCTTTTCCCACTTCCACGACGAAGCCAATGCCTCTTCCATAGTTTTCTCGGCAGACCAACCTAAAACTGTATTGGCCTTTTTAGTATCAGCGTATACTGAAACAACATCTCCAGCGCGCCTTTCAACAATTTTATAATTCAGTTTTTGATTCGTCACTTTTTCAAAGGCATTGATAACCTCGAGCACCGAAGAACCTCGACCCGTTCCTACATTAAAAAACTCTACATCTGTAGCATTTTCTCCAGAAAGCAATCTCTTAAGGGCAATGACATGTGCTTTAGCTAGATCGACAACATGAATATAATCCCTAATATTACTTCCATCTGGGGTTGGATAATCATTTCCAAAAACACTTAATTGTTCCCGAACACCTGCGGCAGTTTGCGTAATAAAAGGCACTAAATTTTGAGGAACCCCTGATGGGAGTTCTCCTAATTCAGCTGTATCGTGCGCGCCAATTGGGTTAAAATATCGCAACAAAATAGACCGAACATCTGAAACAGAGCAGGTGTCGGAAATAATTTCCTCACATATTTGTTTTGTATTACCGTATGGAGACATTGCAGTTTTAATGGGGGCCGATTCTGTTATTGGCACTGTATCTGGTTCTCCATATACTGTACATGAAGAACTAAAAATAAAATTATTAATGTTATGGGTTTTGCACTCCTGAAGTAAATAGATAAGAGTACCCACATTATTCTCATAGTAGAGCAAGGGGTTTTCAACACTTTCACCAACGGCCTTACTTGCAGCAAAATGTATGATTCCAGAGATATCATGGTGTCGTTTAAAGAAATCTGAAACATCCGTCTTTACACGAAGATCGAGCTTTTCAAAAACAGGAGTAACTTTAGTGATATTTGTTATTCCTTCAAGTGCGTCAAGAGAAGAATTAGATAGGTTGTCGATTATTACTACTTCGAAACCTGAATTCTGAAGTTCAACTACAGTGTGAGATCCAATATAACCAAGACCACCTGTTACTAGTATTTTTTTCATTCTTGTTCTTAATTAATCATTAGAGCATTCATGAGTACGCGCTATTTGGCTACGAAGTCAATAATTGTTTTTGTTATAAAATTAATTTGCTCGTCATCTAGTTCTGTGTGCATAGGAAGCGAAATAACTTCCTTTACCAACTGATTTGTAACTGTAAAATCTTCTTCAATATAGCGAGCATCTTTATACGCCTTTTGATTGTGTAAAGGAATAGGATAATATACACCACAGGGAATACCTTTTTCATTCAAATGCTGAACGAGTCCGTCGCGATCTGAATTCAAAATTCTTAATGTGTATTGATGAAACACATGGCAATCGCAGCTATCACAGATTGATGTTTGATCTTTACAAGAACCACTTGGAGTTATTATAGTATCGATACCAGCAAGCGCTTGCGTATATTTTCTTGCTGCATTTCTTCTAGTCGTATTATACTCGTTTAAAAGCGGAAGTTTCGCTCTAAGTACAGCAGCCTGAATTGAATCTAGTCTTGAGTTGACTCCAACAACATCATGGTGATATCTCACATACATGCCGTGATTTACAATACCTCGAATCGTATGTGCAAGGTCATCATCATTTGTAAATATTGCTCCCCCATCACCATAACAACCTAAGTTTTTTGATGGAAAGAAGGAGGTTGACGCAACATGACCGATGGTCCCACATTTCTTTTTGGCTCCATCTTTTGAAGCATAATCTGCACCAATTCCTTGTGCATTGTCTTCTATGACGTATAAATTATGTGCCTTAGCGAGATCCATAATTTCATCCATATTCGCCGCCAATCCGAAAAGATGTACAGGAACAATCGCCTTTGTTCTTGGGGTTATGGCTTTTTTTATTGCTGCCACATCGATATTAAAATTCACAGGATCTACATCAACCAAAACTGGTGTTAATTGCAAAAGGGCAATTACTTCTACGGTGGCTGCGAAGGTAAAATCTGCAGTAATAACCTCATCTCCGGGTTGTAACCCCAGCCCCATCATGGCTATTTGCAACGCGTCAGTCCCATTTGCACAGGGAATAACATGTTTTACACCTAGATACTCCTCCAACTCTTTTTGGAAGTTATGTACCTCTGGACCATTTATGAAGGCGGTAGTTTCAATCACCTCGCTAATTGATCTATCAACTTTTTCTTTAATCTGCTGGTATTGACCCTTTAGATCTACCATTTGAATTTTTCGCATATTTCTTCTAAAAAATATTCATACTATTAAGAACGTAAATTTACAAAAATAGAAAACGGCAGGCAATGTAATTAATCAAAGAACCGTATTTTAGCATCACAGAATCTATCCATGAAAATACTTTATAGTTTTTTGACACAAATTGCTTCCTTCCACCTATTGGCAGCGCAACATTTTAGCAAGAAACTCAAGACGTTCGTCAGCGGCAGGAAAGATGTAATGACAATATTAGAGCGTGATATTAGCGCTAATGATAAGACGATTTGGTTTCATTGCGCCTCCTTAGGTGAATTTGAACAAGCAGTACCAATCATTGAAGCAACCAAGAAACTATTCGAAAGTCACAAAATAATAATTTCCTTTTTCTCCCCATCAGGATATGAGATTAAAAAGGATTCAGGTATCGCAGATTGTATTGTTTATTTGCCATTGGACACTATTTCCAATGCAAAAAGATTCATAAAGAAGGTACATCCATCTTTGGCAATCTTTGTGAAATATGAGTTTTGGCCTAATTATCTATTTGAACTTAAGGAAAATCAAATTCCGACCATCTTAGTTTCTGGACTATTTAGAGCTAATCAGTCATTTTTCAAACCTTATGGCTCATTTATGAGAAAGGCTCTTTTATCCTTCAATCACTTTTTCGTTCAAGATGCCAATTCGCAAGAATTACTAAAAACAATTCAAATAACAAACACAACTGTTAGCGGAGATACAAGATTTGACCGGGTTTCACATCAAATTGAGCAGGACAATACCCTAGATTTTATGGATGTTTTTACGAACAATTCTACTTGTATTGTCTGTGGAAGTACTTGGCCAGAAGATGAAATAATCTTACTTGATGCAATAAATAGTGATACAGGAGGTGTTAAATATGTCGTTGCTCCTCATAAAATGGATGCTAGTAAATTGGATGCCTTTCTAGAAAAAATTAATAAGCCAACTGTTAAGTATTCTGAAATATTTTCCACATCTGGAGCATTGGCAGAAGAGAAGCTCATTGAAGCCAAAGTGTTAATTATTGACATGATAGGTTTACTTACTAAAATCTACAGCTATGCAGATATTGCCTACGTAGGTGGAGCTGCTGGTAATACTGGATTGCACAACATCCTAGAACCAGCCACATTTGGTGTTCCAATATTAATAGGTGAGAATTTTGAAAAATTTCCAGAAGCAAAAAAACTACAACAATTAGCCGGTCTATACTCAGTAAAATCAGGAGAGGAACTTTCTCAAATTTTAAGTAAACTAATTAACGATAAAATTTTCCGAAGTAAAACTGGAATGATTGCCGGACATTTCATAAACAGTAATACAGGAGCAACAAAGAAAATAATGGACTATCTGGAAAAACTACACAGTGATGGCGTTGTTTAAATACCTTCGGAAAGGCAACAACTCTTTGTAAATAGCGATTACTTTATCATCAAAGCCTTCCTGCAGAACTTCCCTTTCAGTAAGAGAACAACAAGCTGCGAACGATCTCCTTCTCAACAAGTCTATTTGCTCATGTTCGATAGAAAAGCCCCTTGGCGCAGTCTTTAAAGGATGGTCTTTAACTAATTCTCCAAACATTTTCTTAAAGCTCTTTTTTTGAATAATCTTAAGAAGTTTGATCCCGTCGTAATCTATTGCATCACGTAAGCTTTTTAAATTTTTTGAAGAAGGGTGCCAATATCCTCCACCCAAATGAGAGCCGTTAACACCTAGCTCGATATAAAAATCTCCTTGTTTACTCCGCTGATCTAATCCAGCACCAAAATGATCTTTATAAACAGGCTTATTCGGATGATAAAGTAGATTATTATTGATTCGATTGATGGCTTTTTTACCAGGCGTATAAAAGTATGCATCATCTATAGCCGCCAACTTAGTATTCATTCCATCGAGCCACTCGATATAAAAATCCCTCACTTGGTAATATTCTTTTCGATGGAGGTCCATCCACACTTTATTATTATTTTTCTGAAGTTTTCTTAAAAATTCGAAAAGATGTGCAAAACTCATTTAGTGACTAAGATTTCTAATTTGCCCCTTAAGATCATCCATAGATTGCTGTAATTGCTTTAAAAGACTACTCTCACTTGGCTCGTCTATTCCAAAGGTAAGCTTGCTATTAACCAACCACAGCTCTTGTATGTCCTTTATCTGAACGTTAATTGGAAGGTATTGATCATTTAGAGAAACGAGCGTTACCTTATCTGGAGAGTTGGTCACTTTCTGTAATTTCTTAACTAAAACCGAATCATTCAACACAACGATATAGATTTTACTATCGCTTGCTTCTGAAATACTGGGAACGGCTCTTCCCAACACCCACTCATTTGGACGAATATTAGGCAACATGCTATCTCCCTCAACTTGAAACCCACGATACGTCGAATTACGAAATTGTGGCAAAGGAATATTAAACGCCGGAAGTGATTCGTACCATTCGACATCCTGAATATTATGCGGATAACCTGCAGCCGCTTTTTGATTTACTAGTAATATTGTGTCATTATCATCCTTATCAACACTGATTACTTTCGGACTAACATCTCCTCCACTAATATTAACATACTGAGTAAAACTCTTCCCATAAAGCCATAATGGATTAATATTAAACTGTCGTAACAACTCCATAATAACTTTCCCAGAGAGTTTGGTCTTACCGCGCTCAATATCTGCTGTAGACCCTTTAATTCCAATCATTTCGGCAAATGACTGCTGCGTTTGATGTAATTCTTCACGTACTTTCTTAAAACGTCTAGCTTCAATGGTGAGATCCTTTTCCATACTCAAACATACTACTTATCTGGATTATTTCCTAGTAAAATTGGATTTTTTCCACAATAGAAATATGATGGAGTAAGAGGTTGAAATGTTTAAAATCTTCAATTAAATACTATCTAATAACCGATTACCACCTTAATTCGAGCGACTAATCCGACCTATATTAATCACAATTTGATATATTACAATTTACATTTCCAAGCAGAACCTATTTAAATAATCGAATTGAACGAGTATCAATTTAACCATATAATATGAAAATGGAAGATAGTATTGCCAAATTGAAAAACACCGAGCCAAGACTCATATTAACATATATTGTCATTTACTCCTCCTTTGGTCTGCTAATGAATTGGTTTGGCGCTGCGGTAGAGATCGCAAAATTCACCTTCTGGTGGCAAGTTATCTCCTGCTATGTTCTTTATATGATTCCTATTTCAATTTTATTAAGAGGATATTCCTTTTTTACACAATATGCCTATGGATTAGTAGCGATGGGATTCCTTGAATTTGGTGGTTATGCCTTAAAAACTTCATACATCTACCCAAATAATATTCTCGATCAATCGTTCGGCCCACATACATTTGCTCTAGGAATGGCCTTGTTCTTTGCACTCTATTTCCCACTGGGTAACAGACTAGTTGATAGTATTTACGCTCAGTTTATTTCCAAAAAAAAATAATTAATAATATGAAAACTATTTTTCTTGTCGCAATTTAACTAGCTTTGGTATACTGGTGTAAGAAAAATCTTTGCTAGTTGTAGGATTTTTCCTTAATATTTTGTAGATTTGTCATCTAATTCAAATTTTATTACGATGAAAAAGCTACTGTTTATTTTTGCCTTACTTGCACTAGTTGCAAGTTGCACCCCAGAATCATTAACAAGTGATGAGCAGCAAATCGACAAAGACAAATACGATATTCCGCCAAACGGATAGAAAAAAAAGCCTTCTTACAGGGGTGTTCCTGTCATTATTGATAATAGCAACACCCTTTATATTCTACATTTATAAATACGCCCCAGACTCGAAAGAATGGGACACTGTTTTTGGTACTATACGAGCAAGTGGTTTTAGCAATGTACAATCTTATATGCATGCTGTTTTTACCAAGTTCACATTTATATTACTTACTACTATCTGGTTCTTGACATCAAACAATTGGTGGAAATATGCCATTCTCGTACCTCTTTTTATGTTCTTGTTCCAGTTTATCGGAGTTTTAAACAATGAACTCCAATATATAGACGAAGTAGATTTTTGGTATTCCTTACCAATAATATTACCCATACTTATCTTTCTTATCTACATTTCCTATAGAATTAGTAAAAATGAAAGTGATTCTTCAGATCTCATGACCGAAGTCGACGATGAGATTAAAAAGTTGAAGGGCGAAGATCTTTAAATTGTTTTAAGACCACTCCGTTATTAGATATTAGACATGAGATGTTAGACTTAAAGTGATATTGTGTTGAAAAATAATTTCACATGCTCATTGAATAAAATTACTTCACCCAAATTGCGAGCAATGCAGTGTACGAATTAAGTTTTTTAGTACGACTTTGCGAGGAAGCACTATCATTTAGGACATATCTTTAAGTACAGATGTTAAGATCGGGAGTAATCACAACTCCCTATTTAGTAATTACTTAATTTATTCCATAAAAAAAGCCCCTTCAATTAAGAAAGAGCTTTTAGTACTGATGGCGGGACTTGAACCCGCACGCCCCAAAGAGCACAGGATTTTAAGTCCGGCGTGTCTACCAATTCCACCACATCAGCATTAATTGATTACAGACTGTAATCAGGTAGTTTATTGTTTCGCAAAGTTAAAACAAAAAGTAACAATCGTCTTAACTTTTCTATTCTTTCCTCTGTCGCTAAATCTAAAGAGGATATCGAGAATCTCCTACGCCAAGGCTTCAGAGATTGTAGAGTGAAAAACGGAATTCAAACCCCTGCCTATGTCGGCAGTAAGGCGAGACCCGTTCGCATCACTCAATATTAAGACAAAAGTAACAATTATCTTAAAGAATATTTCCAGAGCGAAAAACGGGATTCGAACCCGCGACCTCCACCTTGGCAAGGTGGCGCTCTACCAGCTGAGCTATTTTCGCAGAATATAATGAACGTTGCTTTTCTAAAAAAGCACACCTACCGTTTTTGGTAAGCAGCTGCAAATTTAAACCTTTTTAGTAAACATGAAAGTAAAATAGAAGTAATTTTTAGTCAGAAAATCATGTGTCGATATAACGTTAAGAATACTTCCTATTTTTTAACTTTTACGGAAGCATTACGTTGCAGCATACGCTTAATCTCGTTGAGTTTCATGAGGGCTTCAACTGGAGTAAGCGTGTCAATATCTGTCTCTAAGATCTCGTCACGTAGTTCAATAAGCAAAGGATCGTCAAGTTTAAAAAAACTTAATTGCATCTCATCTTTGGCTATCGACTTCATTTCGTCTGTTAATTCTTCAGAAGAATGGGACTTTTCAAGGCGTTTTAATATTTTATTAGCACGATTTAAAACGGCTTGAGGCATCCCTGCCATTTTTGCAACATGAATTCCGAAGCTGTGATGCGAACCTCCAGGTACAAGTTTCCGAAGAAAAAGGACATCATCTTTTAATTCCTTTACCGAAACATTGTAGTTTTTAATTCGATCAAAGGTCTCTGTCATTTCATTGATCTCATGGTAATGAGTCGCGAATAAGGTTTTCGCTCTTGAAGGATGCTCGTGCAAATATTCACTTATGGCCCACGCGATAGAAATCCCATCGTAAGTACTGGTGCCGCGTCCTATTTCATCCAGTAACACAAGACTACGTTCAGAAATATTATTCAGAATACTGGCCGTTTCATTCATCTCAACCATAAAAGTTGATTCCCCCATTGATATATTGTCACTGGCTCCAACGCGTGTAAAGATCTTATCAACGCATCCCATTCGGACTCCCTTGGCGGGAACAAAACTTCCCATTTGCGCAAGTAAAACAATTAAAGCAGTTTGCCTTAATATAGCCGATTTACCACTCATATTAGGACCAGTAATCATTATAAGTTGTTGATTCTCTCGATCTAAAAAAACATCATTTGCGATGTAGGGACTATCCGGAGGTAACTGTTTCTCAATAACCGGATGACGTCCATCCTTAATATCAAGATCGAATGAATCATCAAATAACGGTCGCACATAATTAGACTCCTTGGCTTGTTGCGCGAATGAGCAAAGGCAATCCAGTTCTGCAATTAATGTAGCATTTTGCTGCACAGAGGCAATAAACTGGAGGATCCATTCAACTAATTTAACATATATTTCCTGCTCTAAAACTCCTATTTTCTCTTCAGCACCTAAAATTTTAGATTCGTACTCTTTGAGCTCCTCGGTGATATAGCGTTCTGCATTCACTAAAGTTTGTTTTCGAATCCATTCCTCAGGAACTTTGTCTCTGTGCGTGTTTCGAACTTCTATATAATAGCCGAATACATTATTTGAAGCTATCTTCAACGAACTAATTCCAGTTCGCGCTACTTCACGTGTTACAATTTGATCCAGATAGTCTTTTCCACCTCTAGAAATCGCTCTCAGCTCGTCAAGTGTTTCATTAAACCCTTCAGCGATAGCATTTCCTTTTAGGATATTTACTGGTGCCTCTTCATTTAAAGTCTCCTTTATCTTGTCACGTAATAAGTCGCATTCGTGAAGCTGATCACCAATAACCTTCACAGATTCGTTTTCAGAAAGCATTGCCTGAGCCTTCACGGGAATCACAGCCTCTAAAGAGTTTTTTAACTGAACTACTTCCCTCGGGTTTATTTTCCCTGTAGCCACTTTTGAAATGAGCCGTTCCAAATCGCCAATACGCTTTATATGTTGCTGAATTTTATCCTGAACAGTGCTATTCTCTAGTAAATAGGAAACAACTTCATGCCGACTTGTTATTCTTTCAATATTTTTTAACGGAAGCGCCATCCATCGTTTCAAGAGCCGTCCTCCCATTGGAGAAATAGTTTTATCGATTACATCCAATAAGGTAACCGCGTTTTCTTGATTTGTGTGATATAGCTCCAAATTGCGAATCGTAAAACGATCCATCCAGACATATTCGTCTTCGGCAATACGCGAAATTCGCGATATATGTTGCAATTTATTATGACGCGTTTCTCCTAAATAATGCAAAGCCGCACCCGCCGCGATAACACCTTCTTCTAGATGATCAATCCCAAAACCTTTTAAGTTCTTGGTGTCAAAATGTTTCTGAAGTGTTTCATTTGCATAATCACTCTGAAATACCCAATCTTCCAGATGAAAAACATGATAATTATCGCCAAATATCTCTGAAAAAAGCTTCCTCTTTTGCTTGTTAAAAAGCACTTCTGAAGGTCTAAAGTTTTGAAGTAATTTATCAATATATTCTGCAGAACCTTCCGCAGTTAAAAACTCGCCTGTTGAAATATCTAGAAAACTAACTCCAATTTTAGTGTTCTTCTTGAGATTCCTGCCTTCGCGTGAACTAAAGTGAACTGCCGCCAAGAAATTATTCGATTTGGACTTTAGAATATCATCATTTAATGCCACTCCCGGGGTGATAAGCTCCGTAACCCCCCTTTTAACTATCGTCTTAGTTTGCTTTGGGTCTTCAAGTTGATCACAGATTGCAACACGGCAGCCAGCCATCACCAATTTTGGCAAATAGGTGTTTAAGGAATGATGAGGGAAACCAGCCAACTCTACATGTTCTCCTCCATTATTCCTGGCCGTGAGGGTAATATTTAAAATTCCAGCCGCTCGAATAGCATCCTCCCCAAATGTTTCGTAAAAGTCACCCACACGAAATAACAATAGGGCATCAGGATATTTCGCCTTAATGGTATTATACTGCTTCATTAATGGTGTTTCCTTCTTTGCCATAGATACCGCTTTCAAAATCGGAATAGCTAAGGTACTTATAATTCCATATTTGCTAAATATATAAGTATCATAGTTATCGAAAGTTTTTCACAAAAATCTCAGTATCGAAGAAGTCATATTTTACTTGAAAAAGGTTTACTTTTATATTAATGAAACATCGTAAATTAAAAAACAGTGAGCTTGAACGAAAAACAGCAGCTCAGTTCATAGCTTCAAAGAAAACCCCGCTTATAATTATTCTTGACAATATTAGAAGTTTGAATAATATTGGGTCGGTATTTCGAACCGCAGATGCCTTTCTAATTGAAAAGATTTATCTCTGTGGAATCACGGCAACACCGCCACATAAGGATATTCAAAAAACCGCTCTAGGCGCTACCGACAACGTTTCATGGGAATATGCTGAAAGCACTTTGGATGTGGTTAGTAAACTTAAAAGTGAAGGTGTTTTTATTGCATCGATTGAACAGGCGGAACACACAACGGACTTAGATAATTTTTTTCTTCGGAAAGATACTACCTATGCTGTTATTTTCGGAAATGAGGTGAAGGGTGTTTCTCAAGACGTAGTTTCAGAAAGCGATATTGTGATCGAAATTCCGCAGTACGGAACGAAGCATTCCTTGAACATTTCAGTTACGGCAGGTATTGTAATCTGGGACTTATTCTGCAAGCTTTAGCACTTTAATGATACTATGCCATAATTATTATTCTAAAATTTTCGCGAGAATAAATAAATAGTCTTTCCTATTTTTTACAAAATCCCTATCTGAAATATCAATCATTTTAATCGTATCCTGAGGTTGAGATTTAATAAATTCAAGATAGCCATCATTAATTTTTTGAAGATACTCGGACTCAATTTTTTGTTCATATGTTCGGCCGCGTTTTTTAATATTTTCTAACAAACGCTCTGAATCTTGATATAGATAAACATACAAATCGGGCTTAGGCAATTCTTTATGCATTAATTGGAATAATTTTTTATATAAATTAAATTCCTCATCCTGTAAAGTTACATTCGCAAAAATCATAGACTTATGAGCATCATAGTCCGCTATTATACAATCCTTAAACAAATCGAATTGAGTGATATCATCTATCAATTGTTGATACCGATCTGCTAAAAACGACATTTCTAATGGAAATGCATATCGCTTTGGGTTTTTATAGAACTTTGGCAAAAACGGATTGTCCTTAAACCGCTCTAAGATGATTTTAGCATTAAAATCCTGAGCCAGCTGAGATACTAGACTAGTTTTTCCAGCTCCAATATTTCCTTCAATCGCAATGTAATTAAATCGTGATAGATCGTAATCCTTTCCGGGGTTTCTAAGCCATTTGGATTGCTTTTCAATGATACTGTCGTCTGGAGTTTCTTCTAATAATTTGAAGATGCCTTTAGAGAGTACAGGGTGTAGTATACTCGAATTTACTTCAGCCAAAGGCTGCAAAACAAACCTCCTATTTTGAATTTCTGGATGTGGAATTTTTAGTTTCACTGTGTTTTTTACCAAATCTCCAATAAACAAAATATCAATATCAATGGTTCTAGAAACATACCCGATGGTATTACTTCGCACTCTCCCAATTTCGTTTTCAATTTTCAGTATCGTTTCCAAAACCTTTCCAGGTGACATATTACTGCGGACCAAAAGCACACAATTTAAAAAATCGTCACCGTCAAAACCAATGGCTGGGGTTTTATATACCGATGATATTTTTACAATACTGCCAATTTGATCAAAGATCGAATTGACAGCCATTTGCAAAAATTGAAATTTATTACCTTGATTGCTTCCTAAGGAAAGATATATGTCTTGTAGTGGTTTAATAGGACTAATTTATAGAAGGTTGTTGTTCTTTTAACCTTTGACTGTGCAGCTAAAAATACAGATTCCCTAATTTATCACGAAATTAAGGAAAAGAAAAATACTTCCAATTATCTTTACCTTTCAAAAAAAGCACTTTTGGCAGTACTTTCAACAAATGACAAACTAGTAGCGCAACGAACCTACCTTATTTTAGGAGCCTTGTTTATTGCCTCTCTCGTAGTTTCCAACTTGATTTTTCAAAAATTCTTCTATTGGGACTTTTTTGGAATATATACCTTCGAAATTTCGGTAGGTATTCTTCCCTACCCAATCACTTTTCTCATCACCGACATTATTAGTGAAGTTTACGGAAAGAAAAAGGCTAATGAGGTTGTTACTGCTGGTATTTTCGCCTCCTTTTTCTCACTACTCATTGTTTTTGTTTCAGACGCCGTTCCCGCAACCAATTGGAGCCCAATAGACGACACTTTGTTTTCAAAAGTATTTGGCGCAACGGCAATTGCAGTGCTTGCATCTATGATGGCTTATTTACTCGCTCAATATATTGACATCCAAATATTTCATTTCTGGAAACGCCTTACAAAAGGTAAGCATCTCTGGCTTAGAAATAACTTCTCTACGTTCTTATCTCAATTTGTTGACACCTTCACAGTTTTGTTATTACTGTGTAGTTTTGGTAAAATTAGCTGGTCCTTATTTAGCGGGTTACTATTAAGCGGTTTTCTATTTAAAGTAATAGTGGCAGCCATGGACACCCCGTTTTTATATGCAGCTGTTTTTGCTTTCAGAAAAAGGTTTGGATTAAAAATGGGGGAAGAGATAGATTATCACCTATCTCCAAAAACTGAAATACATACTACATCAAAAGAATCATAACAATGTATTTTTACTATTAAACGTTAGGGTTTAAGATAAAATTACTTTTAGCTAATCTCAATTTATCATGAAAAAAATTCTTAAAATTATTGGAATCACAGTGGTTTTTGCAATCCTGCTTCTTGCAGCTGCTCCTTTTCTTTTCAAGGGGAGTTTAGAAAAAATAGTGAAACGCACAATTAATGAAAATCTGAATGCTACAGTTGCTTGGGAAGGGTTGGATCTAAGTCTGTTTAAAAGTTTTCCAGATGCAGCAGTTACGATAAACAACTTTAGTGTTATTAACAATGCACCTTTTGAAGGGGATACTTTAGTGAGCGGAAAGTCCTTAAAGTTGAATATGGGCATTACTCAATTATTTAAAAAAAGTGACGAAGTAATACAAGTCGATGGATTATTTCTTAAGGAATCTTTAGTAAACATTAAAATTGATTCTCTTGGAAATGCAAATTATGATATCGCAGTGAAAAAGGAAGAAAAAGTCTCAGATACATTAAGAACGGATGAGGGTAGTTTTAGTTTTGCCTTGAAAAATTATGAAATCAAGGATTCTCGTATTAATTATTTAGATGAAGCATCGAAAACATTTTTAATACTAACTGATGTAAATCATAACGGAAAAGGAGATCTTTCTAAAGCCATATCACAGCTTGAAACTAATACTGAAGCCAATGCCACTTTTCGAATGGACAAAACAGCATACTTGAATAAAACTAGTATTACACTGGATGCCGATTTTGAATTGGACCTCGAAAACCAAAAATATTCGTTTCTAGAAAACGTTGCCAAAATCAATGAGTTACCATTAACATTTGATGGTTTTATTAAAATGAATGAAACGAATAGTGAATTAGACATTAGTTTTAAGACTCCATCATCAGATTTTAAAAACTTCTTGG
>Ga0075467_10002088_pt1 | contig 15966 bp, 17 predicted proteins | sample DEB08_DNA_9_FD_75067 | JGI IMG/M metagenome (GOLD analysis project Ga0075467, IMG submission 75067) | Aqueous microbial communities from the Delaware River and Bay under freshwater to marine salinity gradient to study organic matter... | ecosystem: Environmental > Aquatic > Marine > Coastal ... | reverse complement strand
TTTGAGACTTCCGCAGCCCAGTAGGGTGTTGGAAACATCGTAGGCCAAAAGAAACCGGTGGTGCGGTGGCAAAAGAGTGCCTGGGTCGTTGAGCGTGTCGTCGGCCATATCACCGGCATCAAGCTCTGGGCCGCCAAGAGCCTCAAAACGGGGCAATATATCAGTATAATAGTCGACAAGCAGTTTGCGAACGGCGGCGCGGTCGTGGATGGTTTCGACAAATTCTAATCTGTGTGTCATGGATGGAAGGTGTAGCCGTCGGATGTCGGTGTCAATCAGCGTGCTGGCGTTGACGCGGGTCCTGACGGTGGTAAACCGCTCGCAACTTCCCAAGGGCATTAACAATGAACATTTTCGCTGAAATTCGCACATCTTTGATCGAAACACTGGATGCTATGGTGGCCGACGGAGAGCTTCCTTCAGGGCTGTCGTGGGGCAATGTGGCGGTGGAGCCTCCGCGCGATGCAGCGCACGGCGATATGGCGACGAACGCGGCGATGGTTTTGGCCAAGGGCGCTGGAAAAACGCCGCGGGTGATCGCCGACAGCTTGGCGAAGCGACTAACGTCTGATCCGCGAATTGCGGTGGTCGAAATTGCCGGGCCGGGGTTCTTGAATCTGCGGCTGCATCCGGATGTCTGGCATGACGTGGTCGCAGAGGCGATTGATTCTGGAACGACCTTTGGGCATTCCGGCATGGGTGCGGGCGTTAAGATTAACGTGGAATATGTGTCGGCGAACCCCACGGGGCCTTTGCATGTGGGTCACACACGGGGCGCGGTGTTTGGGGATGCACTGGCGTCTTTGCTGGCGTTTGCAGGCTATGACGTGACGCGGGAATACTACATAAATGACGGCGGCGCACAGGTGGATGTGCTGGCACGATCGGCGTTTGAGCGGTACCGCGAAGCGCATGGGCTTTCGCCTGAAATTGCCGAAGGCTTGTATCCGGGCGATTATCTGGTGCCGGTCGGCGAGGCGTTGAAGGCCAAATTTGGGGATCAGTTTCTGGATAAATCGGAGGATGTTTGGCTGGCGCCAGTTCGGGAATTTGCCACTGAGGCGATGATGGAATTGATCCGAGCAGATTTGGCGTCGCTTGGTGTTAAGATGGATCACTTCTTTAGCGAAAAGTCGCTTTATGGCTCGGGGATGATTGAAAAGGCGATTGCTGATCTGGATGGTAAGGGGCTGATCTACAAAGGTACTTTGGAGCCGCCCAAGGGCAAAATGCCTGAGGACTGGGAGCCACGCGAGCAGACGTTGTTCCGTTCAACGGCGCATGGCGATGACGTTGACCGCCCGATTATGAAGTCGGACGGTGCCTGGACCTATTTTGCACCAGACATTGCATATCACTGGGACAAGATTGATCGTGGCTTTGACGAGTTGATCGACGTCTTTGGCGCCGATCACGGTGGCTATGTGAAGCGGATGAATGCGGCTGTATCCGCGCTTTCGGATGGTCGCGTTCCGTTGGATGTGAAGCTGACGCAGCTTGTTAAGCTTTATAAAGACGGTGAGCCGTTCAAGATGTCTAAACGCGCCGGAACGTTCGTGACATTGCGCGATGTGGTCGAACAGGTCGGGCCGGATGTGGCGCGGTTTGTGATGCTCACTCGAAAGAATGACGCGCCGCTTGATTTTGATTTCGCCAAGGCCATTGAGCAGTCAAAAGACAACCCGGTTTTCTATGTGCAATACGCGCATGCGCGGATCCGGTCTGTAATGCGCAAGGCGGAAGAAATGGGGCTTGAGTTTTCTGACAACACCAAGTTGGAAGACGAGGCCGAATTTCGGGTGGCGCAGAAAATTGCAGAGTGGCCGCGACTGGTCGAGATCGCCGCGCGCAATCACGAGCCGCATCGGGTGGCCTTTTACCTCTATGAACTCTCGCAGGAATTCCACGCTTTGTGGAACCGCGGCAATGACAAGCCTCAGCTACGGTTCCTTCATGAAGGCGATAGTGCTGCGACAGCGGCGAAAATCGCCCTACCTCGCGCCGTAGCCGTTGTTATTTCAACAGGATTGGGTATTCTGGGTGTGACTCCGGTCGAAGAGATGCGCTGACAAACGCGTTTCGGATCAGAAAAAAAGCGTGTGTCGCCTTCCAGCCAATGGCAAGAGGCACATCATCTGAACCGAAAACGTTAATAACAAAGCGTGCCGTGGCCAGAGTCGAGAGCAGTTCAAGCACGTCGGACCAACCGGCGGCTATAGTGAGGCAAAGATAATGGCGGCTATCAATTTCAATGATATGGGCGACCGTGATGACGGTTCGCTGGCGACGGCAATAAATTGGGCGGGTGCTTTCCTGTCGGTTTTGTTGATTGCAGGTCTTGCGACCTGGGGCTGGAAGCTTTGGCAACGCGATGTCACTGGCATTCCGGTCGTGCGTGCTTTGGAGGGTCCGATGCGGATCACTCCGGCGGATCCCGGTGGTTTGGCGAACAACTATCAGGGGCTTGCGGTGAACCGCATTGCAGAAGAGCGCGCGACTGAACTGACGGATCGGGTCGTTTTGGCTCCGGCACCGGCGACGCTTAACGAAGATGAAGATTTGGCGATGGTCGATCTGGCGCCGATGGTGGAACTTGAGGCTTTATCTGTGATGGAAGACGCGCCTGCCTCAGAATTGAGCGAGACGGTTTCGAACGGAAATGGTGTTGCAATTGTTGCGCTTGAAAACACGCCGTCTGCAACGGATATGGCTGTGGCCGCTGCTTTGGCGGACGTCGGGGCATTGGTTGCAGCGCAGCCTGTAAGCCTTGTTTTAGCGGGGCCGGGTGTGCCGGCAGCGACGCCGCGACCTTTGGTGCGTCCAGAAGGACGACGGGTGGCGTCCCTTCCGGTTACCAACGATGGGACAGAGGCAATTGACCCAGGTTCGATCCCGCTGGGCACGCGGTTGGTGCAGCTTGGTGCCTATGGTAGCGAAGACGTGGCACGCGCCGAGTGGGCCAATGCGATTGCGAATTTCGGCGACTATATGGTTGGCAAGGAGCGCATCGTGCAGCAGGCGGAAACGGGGGGCCGGATATTCTGGCGGCTTCGCGCACTTGGGTTTGCGGACCTGTCTGAAGCGCGCCGGTTCTGTGCTGTGTTGGTTTCTGACGGGGCGAATTGTATCCCCGTCGTGCAGGAATAACGTGCGCCGGGGCGCGTTTACTTTCGCGCCCCTTGGGCCTGTTCTGACCCCCTATGAGGCAGCTCTTTTTCGCGAGGGTGACCCTTGGGGGTTCATCATTTTTCAACGCAACTGTGAGAACCCGGAGCAACTTCGTCGTCTCACGGGCGATTTGCGCATGGCTGTTGGCTGGCACGCGCCGGTTCTTATTGATCAGGAGGGCGGGCGTGTTCAGAGGATGCGTGCGCCACACTGGAGCGAGTGGATGCCTCCTCTGGATCAAGTTGAGGCGTTTGAGGATCGGGGTAAGGCCGCGCGCGCAATGTATCTGCGTGGTGTCTTGATTGGCGTCGAATTGGTCGCGCATGGGGTCGATGTGAATTGTGCGCCCTCGTGCGATATTGCCTATGCGGACACCCATCCGTTTTTACGCAACCGCTGTTACGGGACAGACGCCGAGACGGTAACTTCGATGGCGCGGGCTTGCGGCGAAGGGCACATGGATGCGGGGTGTCTGACGGTTTTGAAGCATGCGCCGGGGCATGGGCGCGCGGTCGTCGACAGCCACAAGAATTTACCTAGGATTGATGTGGATTTGGCCGAGCTTGAGGAGACGGATTTCGCGCCGTTTCGCGCATTGGCGGATTTCGGGATGGCGATGACGGCGCATATTGTTGTGCCCCAGATCGACCCGAACGTGCCGGTTACGCAGTCGCCGGCCGGGGTTGCGTATTTGCGCGACCGACTTGGGCTTACCGGGCTTTTGATGAGCGATGATATCTCGATGAACGCCTTGGCGGGCGATGTCGTAACCAGAGGCGAGGCGGCGTTGGCGGCCGGGTGTGATCTGGTGCTGCATTGCAATGGGGATGCGCGTGAGATGGGATCGATTGCGCAGAGCTTAGGCAAGATGAGCCCAGAGGCGGCAAAACGCGCAGATGTAGCGTTAGCGGCGCGCCGAACCACAAGGGATATTGACATTGTCGCCCTTGAGGCTGAGTTTGATGCCCTGATCCAAGGAGCTTGAGATGCCGGATGGTGACGCCGATTTTGATGATGTAGAAGCCCGCCTTGCTGCGGAAGCCCTGATCGTTGACGTCGACGGGTATGAGGGGCCTTTGGACCTTTTGTTGACGCTAAGTCGGACACAAAAAGTCGACCTTCGAAAAATCTCTGTGCTGGCGCTGGCTGAGCAATATCTGGCGTTCATTTATCAAGCCAAGTCGCTTCGGATTGAATTGGCGGCGGATTATCTGGTGATGGCGGCTTGGTTAGCGTTTCTGAAGTCACGGTTGTTGTTGCCACCTGATCCGACTGACGAGGGGCCTTCGGGCGAGGAATTAGCGGCGCATCTGGCGTTCCAATTGGAGCGATTGTCTGCAATGCGCGAGGCGGCTGCAAAGCTAATGGCGCGCGACCAGAAGGGTCGTGATTTCTTTGTGCGCGGCGTGCCCGAGGATGTGATGCGGGTGCGCAAAGTGCGCTATACCGCGACGCTTTTGGATCTGATGCAAGGCTATGCGCGGATCCGGACGAAGGATGAATTCCGCCCCTATTCGATGGACCGCAAGCATGTGATGACGCTTGAACAGGCGTTAGAGCGGATGCGCGGACTTATCGGGTTTGCGGGCGAATGGACGGATTTGCTTTCGTGGTTGCCGGAGGGCTGGGAAACCGACCCAGCGCGGCGAAGATCCGCGACCGCTTCGCATTTTGCTGCATCGCTTGAGCTGGCCAAGGCGGGGGCCATTCAGATCCGGCAGTCCGATACGTTTGCACCAATACAGATCAGGGCGATGGCGCGTGGCTGACGAAACCGACCGCGTGACCGCCGCGAGCCTTTTCGAAGCACCGCCGTTGGCCGAGCAAGAGCGGATGGTTGAAGCGATTTTGTTCGCGACGGCCGAGCCCGTCACTATTTCCGAACTGAACGCGCGGATGCCGCACGGCGCGGATGGGGAGCAAGCCATTGAAATGCTGTCGAAACGCTACGAAGGGCGTGGGGTTTCAGTGGTAAAGGTCGGCGAGGCATTTGCGATGCGCACTGCACCTGACCTTGGGTTTTTGATGCGCAAAGAATCGGTTGAGACGCGAAAACTTAGCCGTGCGGCGATCGAAACTTTGGCGATTATTTCTTATCATCAGCCTGTGACACGGGCCGAGATTGAAGAGATCAGGGGCGTGTCAGTGTCTCGTGGGACAGTGGATCAGCTTTTGGAATTGGAGTGGATTCGTTTTGGACGGCGGCGGATGACACCGGGGCGTCCCGTGACCTATGTGGTGACGCAGGGTTTTCTGGATCATTTCGGATTGGAAAGCGCGCGCGATCTGCCGGGTGTGAAGGAACTAAGGGCTGCAGGGCTCTTGGAGAGCCGACCGCCTCCGGGCGAGCCATTGGAGGGCGAAGACGAAGAGCATGATGAAAATCAGGCTGAGATGTTTGAGGACGAGGACTGAACGCCATTAATTTCGAACGGGTTTTGTGGATGGTGATGCGACGGGTCTTGCTTAAGGGAGCGAGCAAGGTAATGCGTTCCAGGGCTGCTAAACCGACGCCGGGCGCTTGATGAGAGTCGCGCGTTGTATCGGGTGATCTTTTGAATCCGCACGTGTGGTTTTCAAATCTTTGTAAAAAGGTGACGCGTCATGGCGTGCGGAAGTGCTTCGAAAGTTTGAGGCCCTGTCCCTGATAATTTGATTTGATCTCGCGACCGTAGAGGGTTTGCGGGATTTCCGTCATTTTTTCGTAGACGAGGCGCCCGACGATCTGGCCGTGTTCGAGGACAAATGGGGCTTCATGGCAGCGGACCTCAAGCACGCCGCGCGAGCCTGCGCCGCCTGCTTCGGCCCAGCCAAATCCGGGGTCGAAAAAGCCTGCATAATGGACGCGAAATTCGCCAACCATCGCGATGTAGGGGGCCATTTCGGCAGCGTGGTCAGGGGGGATGACGATCGCTTCGCGGCTGACGAGAATGTAGAAGGCGCCTGGGTCAAGGATGATCCAGCCGGTGTCTGTGCGCACCTCTTCCCAGTAGTCCGCAGGGGCGTAGTGAGCGAGTTTTGATAGGTCTATGACGCCTGCGTGGGGTTTGGCGCGGTAGCCGACGAGGGTTCCTGTTTCGGGTTTGAGGTCGACCGAGAAACCCAACCCCCCAGAGATCACTGCGTCACCGGAGACGATGGGTGATTTTGCATGAAGGGCTCGTAAGTCGTTGTCATTTAATACGGTTTGCCCACGGCGGAAGATGATTTGGTTCAGCATCTGGCCGGTTTTCGCGATTACCGAGAAACTTTGCGGGCATACTTCGACATAGAGCGCGCCGTCGTAGCCATCTGGGATGCGGTCAAACTCATGACCGAAATCGGTGATGATACGGGTCAGAAGATCGAGACGGCCAATGGAAGATTTGGCACTTGCCGCACCGGTTGTGCCCTTCGGCAGACTGAGGCGTTCGAGGAGGGGGACGACGTAGACGCAGCCTTTTTCCAGTACGGCTCCGGCGGCGAGGTCAATTTCGTGCATGGTGAAATCGGTAAGGCGGTCGGCAACGGTGCGGTCTTTTCCGGTAAGGAAGGACGCACGAACGCGATAGGCGCGATGTCCGAGGCGCAAATCAAGCGAGGCGGGCTGAACTTGTCCGTCTTTGAAGGGGAGCGACGCGGCGATGGTACCGCTGTCGATCATCGCTCTGATTTCGCTGTCGGTGAGAACACCCTGTTTCATCGTGCCTCGGGTCTTTAAAACGCCCGCCTCAGATGGCGGGCGATTGAAATTTGGTCGGGCTAGCAGGACTCGAACCTGCGACCTTCCGTCCCCCAGACGGACGCGCTACCAGGCTGCGCCATAGCCCGACGGTTGAGGTTCTGACCGAAAAGCGCGATGGCTGCAAGGGTCGATCTGTCTGGATTTGGCACCCTCCGGCTGCATGGATCAGCTTTGGGCGTTGCGAAGTGCTATCAGGCGATCTCGGGCGGCTTTGAGCGTGGAATGGTGTGCAGCGAGGTGCGCTGTTGGCATGACCGCGAGGCGGGCCGCGATGCCGGGGGCGTCAGAGAAAGCGGGATCGTCGTCGCCCGGATCGGTTTCAGGCACGTTGGGCGTCGCCGGGATTTGCGGCGGTGAGGGGGCAGGTGGTTCGATGGCTGTGGGCTGTGTCGGAGCGGCTTCCGGCGCGGGCCTGCTGCGCGACGGCACGAAGGTTGGCATGAGAATTTCTTCGTCGGCGTCTTGTTTTTGTGCGCCTGAGAATATGTCGAGTTGTTCGACGTCCTCTTCATCATCCGCGGGCTCTGATTCCGCCTCGGTTTCCGGTTCTTCTTTGTAGGTTTGACGCACTGACAGGGCGGGACTTGTAGGCGTCGCGGCGTGTTCGACAACGGTGTCGTCTGACGTATCCTGAAGGTCTGTATCCAGCGATTGTGAGAATGAAGAGACATGCTTAACGCCATGTTCACGCAGCAGTTTCTGGACGCCACGGATCGTCATGCCCTGATCGTGCAGCAGCGCTTTCACGCCGCCGATCAGGCGCATGTCCGAGGGTCGATAGTACCGTCGTCCGCCTGCGCGCTTCACCGGTTTGATTTGCGCAAACCGGCTTTCCCAAAATCGCAGAACATGGGTCGGGATATCGAGCCACTCGGCCACTTCCGAGATTGTGCGGAAGGCGTCGGGCGATTTTTCCATGAAGTGGGGTTAGCTCTTGTTGCCGGCCGCGACACGATCTTTCATCAGGTGCGACGGACGGAATGTCAGAACGCGACGCGGATGGATCGGGACTTCTTGGCCAGTTTTTGGATTACGACCGACGCGAGCCGCTTTGTCGCGGACGGAGAACGTGCCGAAGGATGAAATCTTCACCTGGTCACCGGATGCCAGTGCATCGGACATGTGCGCGAGAACGCCTTCTACAAGCTGAGCAGATTCGTTGCGGCTGAGACCGACCTCGCGAAACACTGCTTCGCTGAGATCCATGCGTGTCAAAGTCTTTTCGCTCATCCTATCCCCCGTGAGATTTGTTCACGAGGAGAATGGGCGCGATGAATTTCCGAGTCAATATCAAGGCCTTGAGAAAAAGGCTTAAAGGACAATTACCAGCGGAGAACCACCGCTCCCCATGCCAATCCGCCACCAATTGCTTCGGTCACGATGAGGTTGCCGGGTTTGATCTGGCCGCGCTCGACGCCAACGGACAGGGCCAAGGGAATCGATGCAGCCGACGTATTGCCGTGATCTTGCACGGTGAGCACGACGCGATCGAGACCAACACCCATCTTCTGTGCAGTTGATTTGATGATCCGTAAATTGGCCTGGTGCGGGACGATCCAATCGATGTCGTCGCTGCCAAGATTTACTTTGGCCAAAGCAGTGTGTGCGGTTGAGGCGAGTTTCTCGACCGCGTGGCGGAATACCTCTTTTCCCTGCATTTTCAAGTGGCCGGTGGACTGGGTTGAAACCCCGCCGTCGACGTAGAGGATGTCTTTGTGGCGGCCGTCTGAGTTCAGGTCGGTGGCGAGAATGCCGCGGTCGGCATTGGTGCCGTCGCCTTCGACGGCCTCAAGAATGAGCGCGCCGGCGCCGTCGCCGAAAAGCACGCTGGTGGTGCGATCGGACCAGTCCATGATGCGACTGAAGGTTTCTGCGCCAATGACGATGACACGATTTACCTGGCCTGAGACGATCAGGGCATTGGCGGTGGCAAGCGCGAAAACGAAGCCCGCGCAAACGGCCTGAACGTCAAAGGCGAAGCCAGTGGTCATGCCAAGTTTGGCCTGAACCATGGTTGCCGCAGATGGGAATGTCAGGTCAGCGGTAGAAGTGGCCACGATGATTGCGTCGATGTCGGAGGCTTTGATGCCTGCCATGTGGAGAGCGTTTTGGGCCGCTTTTGTTGCCATGTCGGACGTGGTTTCGTCGTTGGCAGCGAAGTGGCGACGCTCGATGCCTGAGCGCGAGCGGATCCACTCGTCAGAAGTGTCGATTGTCGCTTCAAATTCGCTGTTTGGCACAACCCTCTTGGGGAGATAGTGCCCGACGCCTTGGACCTGAGCGCGTATTGTCATGCGTTTTGCTCGTTTTTTTCTGGCATCCCGTCGTCATCGTGACTCGGCTGTCCTGTGGATGCAACCCGCGCTGCAAGGCGGTCTGTAAAGCCGCTTTCGGCAAGGCGGAAGGCAAGTTTGATCGCAGAAGAGACCCCGGTCGCATCGGCCGAGCCGTGGGATTTGACCACGGTGCCGTTTAGGCCAAGGAACACGCCGCCGTTGACGCGACGCGGGTCGATGCGTTTTGTCAGGCGTTTCAGGGACCCAAGCGCGAGGAGGGCTGCAAATTTGCTGAGCAGGGTGGCGTTAAAGGCCTCGCGCAATAACTCGCGGATGAGACTTGCGGTGCCTTCGCCGGTTTTGAGGGCCACGTTACCTGTGAAGCCGTCCGTGACGATGACGTCCACGCGGTTTGACGGGATGTCGCCGCCTTCGACGAAGCCAACGAATTCAAGTTCCGCGGCGGGGGCCATTTCCGCAATCAGGTCGTGGGCAGATTTGATCTCGGCGCGGCCTTTGTGTTCTTCGGTGCCGACGTTCAAGAGGCCGATGCGGGGACGGTCGATGCCCAAACCGTTGCGCGCGTAAGAGCCACCCATAAGGGCATATTGCAAAAGGTCTCTTTCGTCTGCGCGGATGTCAGCGCCCACATCGAGCATGATGTTAAAGCCGCCTGTGTTGCGCGACGGCCAAAGGCAGGCGATGGCGGGTCGGTCTACGCCCGGAATTTTACGCAGGCGTAGCATTGAGACGGCCATGAGCGCGCCAGTGTTGCCGCAAGATACGACGGCCTGCGCCTCGCCGTTTTTCACGGCGTCAACGGCGGACCACATAGAGGTGTTCTTGCCGTTGCGCATCACATGGGCCGGTTTGGCGTCCATGGTGACGACCTCTGCGGTGTCGCGGATTTCGCAGCGATCGGTGAGACCGGCTTTTTCGACCAGAGGGGCGATCTCGGCCGCGCGTCCATGCACGATAAACCCGATGTCAGGGTTTTTCTCGGCGCTTTTGGCAATGCCAGAAACGACGGCGGGCGGCCCTTGGTCTCCGCCCATCGCATCTACAGAGATGATTGTGCGCTTACGCGCCCCGTGAGTGCTTTGATCGAACGTTGTCGTCATCGCGTGGGGCGCACCCGCACGAGCGGCTTACGCCGCGTCGTCGTCGAGGTCGAGTTCGTCGGCCTGAGCAACAACTTCGCGTTCAGCGTAATGGCCACAAGCGCCACACACGTGGTGGGGACGCTTCAGCTCTCCGCAGTTTGAGCACTCGGCCGGGTTACCGGGTACGAGAGAATCGTGTGCACGGCGCATGTTGCGGCGAGACTTGGTGATCTTACTCTTAGGGACAGCCATGTCACATCCTAAAGTTATTTGGGGCCACGCGCCCCCGGTGTTTCAGCGGTTGAAGCGGTCATACGCAACTGCGCGTCCGGTGTCCAACCCAATCATTTGAGCGAGGCCGAGAACATACTGCGATTCCGTTGAAACGCAAGGGTCATTTCACGCGTCATCGGCGCCATTGTTTTTGAGCTTTTCCTGCAACGATTTCAGGGCGGCGAAGGGTTTGACATCGTCGTCGGTCATTGGGGTCTGGCCGGGCTCTGTTACGACGATTTCAACGGCGTCGGCATCTTTCACACGGGGCCATGCGGGCATGGCGAGCGCTACGGATTCTTCCATGACCAAAGCGAGATCGAGATATTGGGGCAGAGGCTCGACTGTGTCGTCCACAAGCATTTCGGCTTCTGCTTCGTCCGTGTGCTCGGTCAAATCGGCGAGGTAGCGGCGGACAATTTCTTCATCGATGCGGGTGGTGATAGGATCAAGGGTCACGACGCAAGACTGCACAACAGTTGCGCCAAGGAGTGCGTGAAGCTCCCAGTCGGCTTTACCGGTTGGGATGAGGTAGCCCTTGAACGTCAGTTTTTTGACGCCAGAGATGCCGAGGCGGTTGGCGATCCCTTTTCGCTCGGTGGCGTTGGGCACGAGGTCAAAATCGGTTTTTCGCTTCAGGTCGCTGAGGCGCGGGTGGTTGGTCTCCATCGGGTCACTCCTTGATCCGGTGCCGTTCTCTGGGTATGCCGACTAGGCGGCTGTAGGCCGGTTGACAAGAGGTGGGGCGCGGTGAGGCTTTTTTTAAGGATACTGTCTCGGGGTGTGGTTGCGGGCGCTTTGATTGTGCTTGCGGCGGCGTGTGCGCGACTTGACGACCGGCATGGCTATGTTCCGGAGCCGTCAACTTTGAGCGGCGTGGTTGTCGGGCGTGACACCAAGGAGACCATTGGGTCGACGCTTGGCCAGCCTGGAACGCGCGGTATCGTCGACGATCTTGGTTGGTACTATGTGCGTTCCGACTATGAGAGGTTCTTATGGCGGGCGCCGGTCGAGGTGGATCGTCAGGTGGTTGCCATTACGTTTGATGACGCAGGTGTGGTCCAGAATATCGAGCGCTTTGGCTTGGAGGAGGGACAGGTCGTTGCCCTGTCCCGGCGTGTTACGGACGCCAATACGCAAGGCATCAGCTTGCTAAGGCAGCTGTTTGGGAACTTGGGAGCCTTTGATGCCTCGACGTTCTTTGACGAGAATTAAGTCTCGTCGTCGTTTGACGGTTCAAAGTCGAGCGACACTCCGTTGATGCAATAGCGCAAGCCCGTTGGGGCCGGGCCGTCTGGGAAGACATGTCCGAGGTGACCTTCGCAGCGATTGCAGTGAACTTCCGTGCGGCGCATGAAGAAGCCGTTGTCGACGCTTTCGGCGACCACTTCGTCGTCTACCGGTTTGTAAAACGATGGCCACCCGGTGCCGCTGTCGAATTTGTGTGACTGATCGAACAAGGGCGCGCCGCAGCCCTTGCACATGAAGGTTCCGGGGGCTTTGGGGAAGGCGTCGTTTGAGAAGGCGCGTTCAGTGCCGTGCTTGCGCAGGACTTTGAATTCCAGATCGTCGAGTTGCCCGCGCCATTCAGCGTCTGTTTTCGTGACTTTCTCCATGTGTATCCCCTTCACGGATTGTGTGGCAGTGTTGTCTGGAACTTTATCTAGGGGCGATAGTCGGTTGAACCAACTGATGGCACAAAAAAGCGCACTTCGCGAGACTGCACAAGCGCGCTACCCGGCCCGGTTTCGCGCTCGGCTGGCAAGTTGTGCGGGCGAAATTGAAGCCGCACAGGCGTTGCGTGCACGGGTCTTTCGAGCGGATCGCGGTGATGCGCCGGATGTGGACCGGTTTGATGATTTGTGTCGCCATATGTTGATCGAGCGCGCCTCGGACGGCGCTTTGGCGGCGACGTTTCGACTTTTTTCGTTGGCCTCAGGCGCGGAAATCGGCCGTAGTTATTCGGCGCAGTATTATGCGCTTGAGGCTTTAGAGGGTTACGCAGCGCCGATGGTCGAGCTGGGGCGGTTTTGCGTGGTTCCAGAATTGAGCGATCCTGACGTTTTGCGTGTGGCCTGGGGGGGCTTAGCGCGGGTTGTGGACGAGGACAGCGTTGAGATGTTGTTTGGTTGCTCGTCGTTTCAGGGCACCGAGGTTTGCAATTATTCGGATGCCTTTGCGATGTTGCGGGACCGGCATTTGGCGCCGCGACGGTGGCGGCCGCGTGTGAAAGCGCCGGATGTGTTTCGCTTTGCAGGCGCGTTACGAAGCGAGCCCGACCGGGCCAAGGCTTTGAAAACAATGCCGCCTTTGCTTCGCTCATATCTGACAATGGGGGGCTGGGTCAGTGATCACGCGGTGGTGGATCGCGATTTGAATACGCTGCATGTGTTCACGGGGCTCGAGATTTCAGCGATCCCTCCGGCGCGCGCCCGCGCTATTCGTGCGGCGGCGGGATAACACAGGGCGTTGACGGCGCTTTGAGGGCCGGGTAGCCCGCCTGCATGGCACGTAACCCTCTTTTACAATTGTCCGAGATTTCCCTGACCTTTGGTGGCGATCCGGTATTCGACAACATGTCTTTGACCGTTCAGCCGGGGGACCGTTTGGCTTTGGTTGGCCGCAACGGCTCGGGCAAATCCACCTTGATGAAGGTCATGGCCGGACTGGCAGAAACGGACCGCGGCACGCGCGTTGTGTCGCCCGGCAATTCGGTTGGCTACATGGCGCAGGAGCCGGAAATGCGCGGCTGTGCGACGCTTGGCGATTATGCGCTTCGCGATATGGATGCGTCTGAACTATGGCGGGTTGAGGCGGTGGCAGAGAAGCTGAAGTTTGACCCGGATACGGCTGTTGATGCGGCATCCGGCGGCGAGCGGCGGCGGGCGGCTTTGGCGAAATTGATCGCCGAAGCGCCGGATTTGATGTGTTTGGACGAGCCGACGAACCACCTCGATATCGAGGCGATCTCTTGGCTGGAGACGCATTTGTCCAGCACCAAGTCGGCGTTTATTGTGATCTCGCACGACCGGGCATTTTTACGCGCTTTGACGCGGGCCACGTTGTGGATTGATCGCGGTGAGGTGCGGCGTCAGGAACAAGGCTTTGCAGCCTTTGAGGCGTGGCGCGACAAGACCTGGGAAGAAGAAGATATCGCGCGCCATAAGCTGAACCGGAAGATCAAGTCTGAGGCGCGTTGGGCGGTTGAAGGCATTTCAGCGCGGCGTAAACGCAACCAAGGACGCGTGCGTGCGTTGCAGGAACTGCGTGCCGACCGGTCGTCTCAGATTATGCGGCAAGGCACGGCGGCGATGGAGCTTGAGGCGGGTCCGAAGTCGGGCAAACGTGTTATCGAGGCCAAGGGCATATCGCTTGAGCTTGGCGGCAAGCGGATCGTTGAGGATTTTTCGCTGCGGGTGGCGCGTGGGGATCGGATTGCGTTTGTGGGGCCGAACGGGGTCGGCAAGACCTCTTTAATTGAGGTTTTGACCGGACAGAAGGCGCCCGATGAGGGCACGGTAATTTTGGGGACCGGTATCGAGATGGCAGTGTTTGATCAGCGGCGCGAGGCGCTTGATCCCGATGCGACGCTTTGGGAGAACCTTATTGGGGACCGTGAGATGCGTGTTTCGGGGCGCGCCGATCAGGTCATGGTGCGCGGTACGCCAAAGCATGTGGTCGGATATCTGAAGGAATTTTTGTTCGATGAGGCGCAGGCGCGCGCACCGGTGCGGTCCTTGTCGGGTGGTGAGAAGGCGCGGCTGTTGCTTGCGCGGATAATGGCAAAGCCGTCGAATGTATTGGTGTTGGACGAGCCGACGAACGACCTTGATATTGAAACGCTCGATTTGTTGCAGGAAATTCTTGGCGATTATGACGGGACTGTTCTTTTGGTGAGCCACGATCGGGATTTTCTGGACCGTGTCGCAACAACGACTGTTGCGATGGAGGGTGCAGGACGCGTTGTGGTGCATGCGGGCGGCTGGTCAGACTATGCGCCGAAACGCGCATTGATCGAGGCTTCGGTTGCCGCTGGTGCCGTAAGGGCGGGCAAAACTGGTGCTAAAGTGAAGCCTGCATCTGCCGGATTGAGCTTTACGCAAAAGCATCGATTGGAAGAATTGCCGGGCGAAATAGAGCGCCTTCAGGCAGAGATTGCAAAGCTTGAGGGTCTACTGTCGGACGCAGAATTGTTCACGCAGGACCCGGTGAAGTTTGCCAAAGCAAGCGACGCATTGATCGAGCGGCACGCCAAGTTGGGCGAGGCGGAAGACGAATGGATGATGCTTGAAGAAAAGGCGGGCGGATAGTTAGTCCGGGCTTTTTCCGCTTTTGGCTGGCGGGTCAGGTCAGGGCATAGGCCCCAAGACACATGCCAAGTGCGACGGTAAACAGAAATATGGACTGGATCATCGGATACTCCGAAATACTGTTAAAACAATAAGCAACTTGAATTAAATGCTTGTTGAAAGTGGCCAAAGCAAGGAATGCGGCGCAAAGATTGCTGGACGGTGCGTTTCCGATTTGGAAACTTAGGGAGGTAATTTTATGGGGTACTATTATACCTAATTTATAGAGCGCTGTTTTTGTTGATTTTTATTGATTTTATGGGTGTTGACTGTGCGCAGGAAACCGTTAGAAACCGCTCATCCAATTCAACCCCTGAAGGGTAGACACGATGAAGACATTTTCCGCAACACCGGCGGAGATCGATAAAAAGTGGATCCTGATCGACGCTGAAGGCGTTGTTCTGGGTCGTCTTGCCTCGATCATCGCTATGCGCCTACGTGGTAAACACAAGGCGACGTTCACACCGCACATGGATATGGGCGACAATGTGATCGTAATAAACGCCGATAAAATTCAGCTGACGGGTAAAAAGCGCGACAAGCCGAATTACTGGCACACCGGTTATCCGGGCGGCATCAAATCCCGCACCACTGGTCAGATCCTTGAAGGCAAGCATCCTGAGCGCGTTGTCACACAGGCCGTTAAGCGGATGTTGCCTGGCAACAAACTGAGCCGCCAAGTGATGACCAACCTTCGCGTTTATGCAGGTACCGAGCACCCGCATGAAGCGCAGTCACCTGATGTTCTGGACGTTAAGTCCATGAACAGCAAGAATACGCGGAGCTAAGTCCATGGCAGAAGATATCAAAACGCTGGACGACCTGAAGGACGTTGTGGCTGAGGGTGCTGTTGAAGCACCTGAAGCTTTTGTCGAGACCCTCGTGAAATACGAGCAGGTACGCGACGAACTGGGCCGTTCCTATGCAACTGGCAAGCGGAAAGATGCGGTTGCCCGCGTCTGGATCAAGCCGGGTTCGGGTAAAGTGGTGGTGAACGGGCGCGAGATGGCTGTTTATTTTGCACGGCCTGTTTTGCAGATGATCCTGCGCCAGCCATTCACTGTGGCCGGTGT
>Ga0075467_10002077_pt1 | contig 15994 bp, 12 predicted proteins | sample DEB08_DNA_9_FD_75067 | JGI IMG/M metagenome (GOLD analysis project Ga0075467, IMG submission 75067) | Aqueous microbial communities from the Delaware River and Bay under freshwater to marine salinity gradient to study organic matter... | ecosystem: Environmental > Aquatic > Marine > Coastal ... | reverse complement strand
TTCTGTGCAAATTCACTACCAATACTTACTACGCTCTGGCCAGAACTACCTGCTTTCCGATTCCTCAAAGAGGTCATGTCAAATGTACTTCCATCCATTCCGTGAAAATGATAGGCATTATTTTTGTTGCCTGGAGCATTTCCTTCCATCCGAGACGATGTGTCCACACCATTAGCGTGAGATGCGTCCCTCTCTTGTTGTTGCTGATTTTGTTGCTGCAATCTTAGCTCATTGAATTTCCGTTTTATTTGATCAGTTTTAATCCTCTCTTGTGAAAGTTGCGATTCCCAATCTTCTCTAGCAAGTAAAAAGTCTGCCTTAATTTTGGCCAGTGACTGCTCTAAACGATCCTCCTTTCGACTGCTGCTTCGTTTTGCTTCTCCCAAAGCTGTCCAGAATTTTTCACTTACTGTTTGTAGTGGACCCATATTGTAAACAGGCGCTGTCAATATCTCCTTCATCTCTTCGACTAAGCTATTCAGTGCCTCTTCTGCCGATTGTTCCACATAAGAACTAGAAACGTCAGTCATTCCCGCAGTGTGACCGTCAAAGCTGCTTCCGAAGGTAGTCTCACCCCAGTCACGAGAATCAGAATTATCGTTTCCTTTTGAGGACCCAGAAAATTTGAGTGGATTCGGCCGGCTTAGGACACAATCACTTCTTTCTTTCATGTCCATCTGTGAATATTTGCCCTGACTCAAAGTTAAGCCACTCCTCAGCACATCGTCCATCGCATACTTCAAAATAGCACAAGATCGGTCGGCACTCATACTTTCTGCTCTTGCCACTGCCAGCTGAAGCCTCCCCCTGTGATCGGAATCCACAGGAAGTAACGCCGACGCCGACGCACAAGCATTTTCATACATTTGCTGACATTCCCCAAATCGATTAGCATCTCTGTATGGTTGTCCCTTCTTAATAGCCTCGATGAGCACATCTCTCACGTCTTGATCGATTAATTCCTCATGCCGATGGTCCTGAGACGTGGACGCATTTAAATTTTCCCCACTCTTGCCCCCTGCAATGGGAGGGCGGTCATCATCAATTCCAAAGTCACCGCCCCCCTCACCACTTGCTCCGGCATGCTGCCCATAAATCAACCGCTCCACATCATCTTCACTGACCGTCCCACTCTCTAAAAGCCGCTTCCTCCACTCAGCCTCCCCCCGCTCCCTCTCCACCGCCGCCCCCTCCATATGCGCCGCCTCCACGACATGTTGAAATAATTTTTGCACGTCCGCAAAGGCATCAATAATGGCCTCGCCCATGGCATCATATCCCGCTGAATAGTGCGTCATTAATTTCTCAGCGATGGAGAGGAGACCATCTTCGTGGCCTGAGAGGGCATCCACGAGCAACTCGGGAGTGATTAGGGCGTCGTTTTCGGCTTCCATTTCGTTGTTGATCATTTATTATGTGTTTTTTGTGTTTCTGTTTTGTGTGATCAATCTCTTTCTCTTTGAAAAGTTGTCAGCACTAGCAAATCTGAATCTTTTTCTCCAGCCGCAAGCACCACCAATATATATTTACCAATGAAAGTGATCCATCGAATCAACGATCGACCAGAACGTTTTATGAAACGTGTCTGGAGGAGAGAGTGGTGAAGAGAGTGGTGAAGAGAGTGAAGAAGAAAGAAATGCGACAAGACAGCAAGAAAGAAATGAGAATCTCCTGCGAAATCAAATTTTGAGAACATATGTAGCGATTACGTACTCATAAGTAGGTTGGGTCCTTGAAAGTCGATGTTATTAGGAAACCACACGAAGCAGCCGGGCCAGACGATTGTGTATGTAAGCGGGCGGTACCGGTCACGAAGGTAGATCCAAATTTTTCACGAAACCACATGCAAACGGGAGGAGCACGGCACATTTTTTGCACCAGAGCACATGCAAATAAGCAATAGTCTAATGACTGTTACACACCAATAAAATTTCGCAGCACGAACGCAACGCCACCAAGACACTTATCCATTGAAAATCAGCGAAACATTGCATAGCTACCCAGAAGGTTCATTTTGAGGGGTTCTTTATACGTCGAGGAACGGCCAACAGCCAACAGCGCTAATATTGCGAACCCACAGCAGAGGGTTTTCTCCTTCCCCACTGTGCGTTCGCTCGGCCTCCCAGAAGCAGTAGCCCCACCACAATAATTCTAAAATTATGGCTGACCATCGGCGGAAATCAGATGAGGGTCCCCCCGAAAGGACAATTCAGCGTCGGTCCAGTGACCAGCAACTACAGCGTCAACACAGAGGTCGCCGCCCCACTCAATACACAGATTCCTACGCTCCCAAGGCATTCTCCAGATTTAACAAGCTTAAAAGGTCATCCAGTCTTGATCGCTCGGAAGGCGACGGCGATCATGCACGTGACCACCTTCAACAGGGCAAGAGCGCCGCCACCACCGTTTCCGCCGCTGCCGCCGCCGCCGTTTCCCCCGATCGTGTTAGGCCTAAGAGTCCGCCCGAGAACAACAGATCACCTACTGAAACACAACAGAATAAGACAAACAGTAGTGGAGAGGTGTCACAACAACGCCGTGACTCGGAAGAGAGGCGCAGCCATCGCTCCTCACAACAGCGCAAACAATCTTCTCCTTCCACCAAAAGTGAGCCCACCGAACAGCAAATTGCCGAGTATGCAGGAAAACGTGCCCTTATGCGTCTTGAACAGGAATTTGCCGACTCCTCTGCACACAACGATGACAACGGTCATGAGTACTTTAGAAGCGTTATGGATCGCAGAAAACTTGCACGTGTGCCCCAGGTCAATAAGCAAGACTTGATCATCGGGGAGTACTTGGGTAGAGGGAATTTCTGTGATGTGTTTGAAGTCACGTGGATCTTGGAGGATGAGCGCTACAGTAGGGCAAGGGAATGTACTGGAAGTGCACGTCAATTTTCCTCATCAGTGACCTGTAGTCGGGCTCTGGGCGATTCAAACAATTCGATAGAAGGTCTTGAAACTGACATGAGACGTACTGGAAATGCGAGAAGTGCACGTAAATTTGCTTCATCGGCGACCTATGGTCGGACCTATAGTCGTGTGGGCGATTCAAACAATTCGATAGAAGGTCTTGAAACTGACATGGAGACCATGGCACTTCAGGCTAGCAACGACTTGAGCTTGCTATCGGACGAACGTGATGGAGCTCCAAGAAGGAGGTCAAGAACAAGAAGGTCGATATCACAAATAAGTGTGCTACAAGCAACTACACCGACGACGGCGAGAAGGGACCCCAACGTTTTGGCACTTAAATGCCTTAGACCAGCAGTGCGCGCGCAGCCTAGAAAGTTTGTGATTGGGGCAGAAGATTTAGCTCATGAAACAGCACTATTGGCTTGTTTGGATCACCCAAACATTATTTCATTGTACGGACGAGCAGAGGGGTGTTTTAGCAAGGCATTTCAAATGCGCCCAAAGTCAGTGGAGAGTAGTTATGATTTGAATAAAGGCCCAGACGGGGAGGGGAAGAAAGTGAGTAATGAAGGATATTTCATTATATTGGACAGGCTGATGGCCACGTTGACGGGAAGGATTGATGAATGGATGGATGAATGTCGGTCAATTACTGGCGCCAAAAATATGGCAGCAGATGGATCACCACCGTCACCATCGAAAGATGTAACCAAGATGCCTCTCGAAAAAAATCTTCGGGAGCATCTATACAAACGTCTCAAGGTTGCTTACTGTATTGCTGATGCGTTGGAGTACCTCCATTCTCGTCATGTTGTGTTTCGAGACTTGAAACCTGCAAATGTTGGTTTTGATTGCAATGACTGTGTGAAAATGTTTGATTTTGGGTTTGCCACCAGTATTGCTCCCTTGTTAAATCAGGAATATCAGGGCTACGGACCGCTGACAGAAACATGTGGCACTAGACGTTACATGGCACCAGAGGTGGCGTTAAAGCTGGGATACGGAAAAGAAGTTGACGTCTACTCATTTGGGATGCTTCTCTGGGAAATATGTGTGCTGGAGAAACCCTTTGACTCAATCCAGTCGGTGGAGGAGTTTCATGACTTGGTAGTGTTATGCGGGAAACGTCCATCGTTGCATAGTGATCCACTGTGGACACCCAGTCTCAAACATTTGATGTCAAGATGTTGGAGTACAGACCCTTTGGATAGGCCAACTATGGTTGAAGTTAAGACTATGCTATGCAATGTTTTGAGGGATATGAATATGAAAGCAATGGAGAACGGGGGTGGCAGCAGTGGTCAACCGCAAGAGCCGCAACATCATAACTTCATGAGCAAGTGGAGAAGAAGAGTATCGCTTTAGATTTAGATGTCCTTGCACTGGATGGACGAATTGTGGTATTATTGACACATAATGTTTATTTAATGTTAATCTGGGAAAAACATTGGTGCTACTCATACGATAGAGCTACATAGAAGAGAGAGATAAGAGAGCTAAAAGCTGCTAAAAGTATACAATATAATAGCTCTCGACATCATAATATTATGTGGTCCGAGAGGAAAAGAGACTCTGGTGATAATTTTCGTGTTTGTGTGACTTTCTGATGAGATTATTAGCGATTTCAAAACTTGCCGCCGACCAGTCAAACGCAAACCCCGGACACCAAGCCAGCGCAAGCGAAGCGACCGCTTGGGTGGACAACCCGACTCCTCTTCCAGCTGACCGCCAGAAGCGTGGCCCTATCATGATGGATCCAACTTCCCCGATGAGTGCTGAGACGGAGCAAACAGCTCCAGAGCCAAAAAACGCCACGAGCAACGTCGCTAGCAGCGATGTCGTCGCTACACGTCATCTTCGAATTGTTCTGGAGTCTATCACCGCTGACAAGAACCTCTCAGAAGAAGATAGGAAACGAAAGATTGCCAATTTTGGGGCCGTCTTAATGGCTAATGCAGCGACCAAGGCACCGCCTGTGACTGATGAGAAGCCCGAGATCACAACCCCTTCGGCAGCACCGGCCTATTCCAAGTTAAAGGAAGATAAGAAGATGGAGCTCATCAGGGCCGCAGTATTGGCTCAAGAAGAAAAAAGGAAGAAGAAATCCATCCCCGCGAAGAAGAGTGAGGAGCCCGAGGCTACTCCAGCACCAGCACCATCGGCAGCAATTTCTTCGCCTTCGCCTCAGCCCGAGACGAAAGAGACTCAACAGCCTAAATCCGAGACGAAAAAGTCTCAACAGCCTAAATCCGAGACGAAGAAGAAGACTGCGACCGTATCAAAGCCAGACACCTCATCCCGAAAAGAGAAAAGCAGGGAGACTAAGAAGACGACTACTTCGTCGGCATCAGTCATACCATTGGGAACAATCTCTACGCAACAAACCAAGTCAAACGCAAAAAAGAAGAAAGGTTGGTTGCTCCGAAAATTGAAAGGAAAAAAGAACAAGGTTGAGATGAGAGGTGATGTTGATGAGTCTTCAAGATTCTCAGAGAGAGATCAAGCGGAAATGTTCAGCATTTCTGAAGTCGGCTCGGAAGTAACGAACGATACTTCGGCCTATGATGGTTACGTTATGGGCATTCGCAGTAATGCAAGTGATGACAGCGATAGGTCCATTGGAACCTTTGAGAAAGATTTTATGAATGATATTATTCGCGATCAGGAAAGCAACTACGAAGAGGAAGATGCTCTTTCGGAAGGTACGTTTGAACAAGACGCCAGAGCTGCCGGAGCACTCAGCGTACTTTCAGAGGGAACATTCGAACAAGACGCCAGAGCTGTGGAGGGAGGATCCATGTTTGTGCCTCGTCAGATACCTCAGCAGGTAATGGGTGACATGCCCAATATGTCAGAGGCAACTTTTGAACAAGATTACAGAGACAATGAACCGATTGGGATAGCAGGAAGCGAGTTGAGTAATACATCGTATGGCTCCGAAACGACGTTTGAACGGGATATGAGAATCAAAGAATCATCAAAAGCTGCACATGTACCGACAACACATATCTTCGAAACCCCATCGTTAGAAAGTGTGACTACCTTTGAGAAAGAAGCAAGAGGAAGAATGGAGGTTGCAGCAAAATCAAGATCCTTTCATACAGTAGATGATAATTACGCTGGACCCAACAGCGAATATGCCACCAGTGACTGCAGCGATACTTTCATGCAGGATGTTGCCCAAGATATGCATCCCGTCGAACCCGAACCAGAGACTGTGTGGGAGACTACTGCTGCTCCTTATCCAATGCCAAAAATCACTGAGCTTCAAATGCAACTGTCGCCTGAAACAATTTCCAAAACATCTCGTGGGGGAAAGTTCTTCTCCAAGTTTACTTGTCACTGTGCTTGATTCTTTACGTTTGCTGAGCACTGGCTAGTACGCTAAACATGTACAGGCCAATATCTTGGCGAATAGTTACAAGAAGATTAAGATAATTTTATGTTACTTTACTTTCATCACAGACATAATATATGTGCTGAGTTCGTTTAGGACTTTGCAATTTCATCAATGTTCACTGACTCGCCATTTTCCAGTTGCCTCTCTATTTCAATCAGTTTCGCAACACCTTCGACCATAATATTTATTAAAGTAACCTCACTTTTTCCCAACCGCTCTGCGTTTGAAATGTCAAATACACCAGTGTATTGCCGATCAGTCTCGCCATATTTACCTCGAGCCTCAAGTTTAAGCCGTTGCACCAATTGAAAAAAGCCGGGTAATTTGCCAAGGTTGACCAAGCGAACGTGTACCGAAGCTCTCCTGAAAATAACAAAGAGAAAATGTTAACTCTTGTCTGTTGCAGAACGTGGTTTCCAGGGAAAAGGCAATGAACTTACATTGTTGTACCCACATTGGTAGGACAAGATACCAAATATCCCAAACGTGGATCCTTGGCAAAGTGCCAACCTCTCAGTTGTAACTCTCTCTCTAGCTCACGTACTCCATTCATTAGTGAAGTAAATGCGCCTTGTATGTCACCTCCCTTCTTCAATGTCATGATCCTCAGGTGATCCTCTTCATTGATCCAAATCATAAAATCAGGAGTTTGACTCTGAATATCAGAAACATTGGCATAAATTGCTCTACCATCAGGCCAGTCCCTTCCAAGTCCTGACGCAATCGTCCACTCATTGGGGTTATCAAAAAGAATATGTCGCTCAATGAGATCAAGATTTTGATCGTTCGTCATTGACAGGACAGGGAGATAGACCCCATTGGACAGATTGGAAGCTTGAAAGTTCTTTGTACAATCGTGAATAAGGCGTTCCACTTTACGACGATCACTTCGTGACATGGTAGCAGGGAATTGCACTCCATCCAAAGATCTTGCTACACGGACTCGAGTGCTAAGAATGTACTTGCCCTCGGGATCGGCTTTGCGTCTGACCAGATTAGGATTGTTAATGATGGTACAGTGCCTCCGAAGGTTTGGCTTTTGCTGTTTTGATGGCGAAGATGTTGCAGCATCTGATGTTGAAGACGAAGCCGCAGTAGGGTATACATCCTCTTCTTCTTCATCTAGTAAAAAGTCATCGTTTGCATCACCAGCTCCACTTTTTATGATACCATAATCGTCATTAGCAGCAGTTTTGCTGCTGATACTCTTGCTATTCCTTCTGTTATCCTCGTCACGATTCGATTTGAAATGACTTTCCATCGGTAACTCCGGGTCCATCCACTCCTCATAGCTCTTGATTCCGTGATAATGCGAGATGATTGGCTCCAACAACTCCTTGAACACTGTATAGCATTCTGCATCGCCAACTAGCACCCCAACTCGACGCGGTGGGCTTGCCCCGATTGGCAATGACACCCCTGCACGGATAATATCTTCAGCGGTAGTGCCAAAGGAAGTTTTTCGGTTGGACAACTTCTTCCATACGTCGGGTGTCAGGTACTCTTTGAGTAGGGAGTTATGATATGGTGTGAACGTAGGATAGGAATCATCAGCGTCTTTTTCTTGACGATCATCCTTCGGCTGTTCTGAGTTGTTCGTGTTGCCATGTGTATTGTCATCACTATTATTATTAGCCACTTTTCTTTCAAATATCCCACTTGTTTTGAGACGACTTGATGATGTGTTCGTCTCTGCAGCAGCATCCACCATAATTGTCTTTCTTGGAGAAAATCTTGTCATCGCAGCTGCCGAAGCAGACCGCTCTGCCGATGCATCACTAGTTGCTAGAATTTGCGGCGGTTGGATGATTCTGCTCACTGCCTCCGCTGGTGTATTGAATTGATGTACATTGATGTTGTTATTGGCGGCAGGAACGCTTTTTGATACTTCGACGGAACATGATGAAGCGTCGACATCACGTGATTTGGAATAATCCAAAGCCACCAGCGCTGCCGTTCCAAGTACAGCCACCGACGGTGCATGTTTGCGTAGAGCTAGCTGTGCTGCCTTCATTTTATAGCAGGCTTTGATTGCCAAGATGTATGGGAGGATTGGCTTCGGCTTGTTTGTTGTTTGTTTGGAATTTGGATTTTGTGCTGTGTTTCTTTTATGACACATAATTATTGGCACAATAAGTGTGCTCTTTGTTGAATTCAAATGAATTCAAATTTTGATCCATCTGCAACAAAGCTTCCTCAATCACCGCACCACTTCCATCACTCTGCAATAAAACGGCTAGTGAACGAGCAATGCCAATGAGACCGAAATTGAAGTCAATCATCTAATAATCAGAAGAGAAGGAGAAGAACCCAATATCATCAAGAAGACAAAGAACATGATCAGCGCACATTGTTTCATCTTCCTTGCTAGCAGCAGCATCACTGCAGCCTTTGTTTCTCCACCGAGCAATCCCATCTCGACCAAAATTCATCATCCACTACACCAACAACTCAGCTCGTACATTGAAGTTGATGAATCAGCTGTCCGTGACACTTCCTCTCTCACGCAATGGGCTGAAGGCTATGGTGCACAAACTGTCGCCGGCATCACGAGTTATGATGGTGTAGATCTTTTCGCCGCTGCCAACGAGGATATTCCCGCTGGATCAGCAATCATGTACACACCGGCCAATATGTTCATATCTTCTTACGGAGCCAAGGAAGAATTCGGCACACTCGAAAAGGCAGAGAAAATGATTAAAGATTTGGCTGGAGAGGAACAATTTCCAATGTTTTATGTCTTTGTCAAGCTACTGTGTGAATATGAGAAAGGGACCGAGTCTCCTTGGTTTCCATGGCTCAATTCCCTACCTCGTGTCTTTGATTCTGGAGCAGCAATGACGCCCACATGTTATGACTGTTTGCCACCTCTAGCTGCGAAATATGCCATGGCGGAAAGAGTGAAGTACATCAATTGCAAGCAGGCTCTCAAAGAAGTTGATTTTATCAGTGAAGATACCAAAAAGAACGATGTAGTTACCAAATGGGCGTACAATGTTCTTGGTACCAGGGCGTTCGAGGTGGGAGAGGAGATGGTTATTGTTCCAATGGCAGATATGGTAAGTGAACAAGTGTGGATGTCATCTTGTTGATAATATGCTTGTAATATCACTGCCTTCAACTCAGTATATGTACTAACTTTACCTCACACTTTCTTCTCCTTCTTTTCAGTTCAACCATGGCTCTATTCCTAATGTTGAAATTCACTATGACGAGGAAGGAAGCTGCAATGCCTACACTACCGTGGATGTACCAGCAGGATCACCACTACTCATCTGTTATGCCAATCCATACAATCCCTCTGCCCTCTTTGCCAAATACGGATTCTTAGACGAAAATGCACCTGCAACATTCTGCAAGATAATGGACATTATACCTTCTACAGAGAACAGAAACCTTGGACTCAGTTTCTCACGCATGCTGTTCTATCACGAGAATGGAGGAATCAGTGAAGAAGTGTTTGATGTATTATTGTTTGAGCATCTATCAGGAGAATGGCAAACTCAGAAAGACTTTTACAATGCATGCATGAATGGAGATGTAGACACAAAGGCTGCATATCATCAACAATATCTAGGGGACGTCATGGGGAGGCTGAAGAAGCATGTGGATACGTTCTTGATTGAGCTTGACAAGTTGGACGAGAAGGCAGCATCGAAAGATATTGAGACGCATACACGCATTCCAAAGATTATGGCCCACAATGCATTTGTCAGAGAAGCATTTATACGTGTGAAGCAAAACTCAATTGACCCAGTCGTTGGATATGAGTAAGGAATGACGCTCATTACTGATAATTATGCTATCTGTCATGCTGTGCACTCGATAGATATTGCTGAAGATAGTACGTGAAATCAAACTAGGATAATAGGTTGCACTGATAAGAAGTTAATAAGGAATTGTTAGACTACCATACTTATCAATTTTGAAACCCAACTCTGCACACCATCCAATTCCTCTCCTCAAATCTTCCATAATCTACGACCCTTCATTTTCTGAAGAGAGAGTATTACGCACTACCAATGCAATACAATACAAAGACTATGTACTTGCGTTGCCTCAGGCTCGAGGAAAAAGGAACCATTTTCATATTAAGAAATGTTCCGTTTAAAGACAAGTACGTGTTTTTCACGTTGTGACCACAACACAACAACACAAAAGAAGTGTGTCAGCATCATTCCGCTTGCAGTTGGATTCAATCACCCTCACTGCATTCATAGTTCTATATAGCTAGTACTTCTTGTGAAATTATTGAGTCAACATGGTGAACTTTTCTACTGGTATCGTTGCTCTCTTGGCGTCTACTGCTACATTAAGCAATGCCTTTTCTACATCACAGACGGGCGCCCACCGTCAATCCACCGCCCTGTCGATGGCCGACGGAGAAAACTCACGACGTACGTTCATGACAGAATCCGTCATGGCCCTTGGAGGTATTGTATCAGCTGCCGCCATAACAGGAGTACCAGCTCCTGCCTCGGCTCGTGTATACTTAGATCCTGCTATGTACGGAGATCAAGAGTTGCGTGTATCTGCCGTCGATTCGCTACGAGAAGCAGTTCGCAGGTCGTTGCTTCAGAACCCAAAATTGGTGCCATACTTCCTCGAATTGGCGTTGCTTGATGGTCTATCTTACAATACCGCAACCAGCGAAGGTGGTCCTGATGGAAGTGTCATCAAAGCAGTAATGAGCTCCAAAGAAACTGATGCACACACAAAATCTTTACAGGAATGTGCTTCGGTGCTCCTTCAAGCAAAGAAAAACTTGAAGAAGATGAGCAGTATCACTATCGCAGATGCAGTGGCATTAGCAGGTGCCGAGGCCGTCAACGCCGTTGGAGGACCAGTCTTACCCTGTCAGCTGGGTAGAACAGACACTGCCACAAATGCACCAATTCCTTCTTCGATGCCGCCTCTCAATCTCTTCACGGGTGATGCTTCTTACGAAGTTGTATTGGACACCTTCCGTTCTTCTGGATTGACTGAGCGTGAAATGACGGCACTCTTGGGATGTTTGCTTTCGATTGACACTATCGAGAAGGCTACACCGGAGGGAGACTGGAAGGAATCCAAGAAGCCCAAATTTCGTGAGGCCGGTAAGATGGGCCGCATGTCAGAATTCAAGGCGCTTACTGATGAAGACATTGCCAGCGAACTGGCGAAAGATGACGATGAAAGTTATACAATTGAGGGGGATGACGACTGGTATATTGCTGACACCTTCGGTACCCAAGAAGATCGATTTGGTAAGCGTGTAAACTCAGGCGAAAAGCCACAGCTGTCAACTGCTCTGAAGAATCTTGCCAAAACATCGACCTCATCGACTCAATACTCCTGGGTCAAGGATTTCCTGTTGTCTAAGGATCTACCAACTGCTCAGACCTGGGTACAAAAATACGGAAGCAAGCCCTTGATATACGAAAAGGATCTGAAGGTTGCATACAACAGTGTGACACAGTTGGGTGGAGAGTTCACCGGTGGAAAGTATGAGAGTCTATTGAAGAATAAGAAGAGGAAGACATTGAATGACGATGATTTGGACTTTTTGAGGTAAGCTCGGAGTGATGTGAATTCACTTGAGGTGGGGGATTTCTATTACAGAAAATGAAAAATATAAGCAGTTAACTTTATACACATGCGTTGGCTTCACGCTACTGAAACAGAAGAGATTGCCGGTCTCTGAATTAAGGTGACCTCTTACTACTTGCTGCATCCTGCGTTACAAAAGACACATCATAGGAGTATGTATGGAGTACCCACCCATCCAGGTTGATTTGCAATGAACCTACCATATCACCTACCACGGCACCTACCTAACTGCCAACATCAACTCCACCACCCGCCCAGCAAACCCAACAAATCCAACAACCTGAGGTCCTCGGTAAACAGCTTCAGAAAGCAGAAGACCATAACTAAAGAGCAGCATGACCCTCTCCAGCTCAGAAGCTCTCCGACTTGTTCGGGAATGCGTCCCAAAGATGATGGAGAACAAACACGTTCCCGAGGATTTCGATCTTCACAGCCTCTGCGAAAAAGATATAATTGTAAAAAGTATTTGCCGGCTTTGGGCGGGGATGGGATACATCTATGATGTCAGTGTAAAGAGAGAATTTCATATCATTGTGAAGCATATTGTTCCTCCTCCAAAACATTCACGATCCTTTGGAGATAAACGGAAAGCTGTGTCTTACGAGGTAGAAGCAAACTTTTATCGTCACGTAGCACCAACTCTCATAGCAGAAAACAAGCTATCCATTCCAGTCCCATACCACGTTGAGAATGACTCTGATAACTCAATTACAATATGCATGTCGCGATTGGAGGGCTCACCGGGTTACTTATCGGACGAGGATCAAATTCATGTAGCTTTGAAATGGATGGCAACTCTTCACGCAGCTACTTGGGACAAAGCTGATAGTTTGGTGGAAGAAAAAGGGTTGCAGCCAATCGGTTCGTACTGGCATCTGGATACTCGTCCAAGTGAACATGACTCGATGCCAAGAAGAGGTTGGGAGGGACGACTTAAACGCGCGGCAAGAGCAATCGACGAAAGACTAAAGAGGGACCAGATGCAATGCTGTATACATGGGGATTTGAAGGATGCAAACATGCTGTTTTCAAACAATAGCGTCGGTATCTATGATTTTCAGTATTGTGGGAAAGCTCCACCAACGGTAGACTTGGCTTATTTTTTCTGTGTTGCGGTTGGTGATGCCGATGATGCGTACTTGGAATTCTATCACAATCAACTTTCTAGTTTGCTTGGTACAAGTTGCAATCCACCTACACTGACACAGTTGAAAGAATCTTTATCAATCGCCTTTTGCGACTTCCAACGATTCATGTCAGGGTGGGGGCAATGGGGCAGCGATATCTCACATCACGTCATTAAGGTGTTAAATAGACTTGATGGAGGAACAATGCTGCCATCGGAAGATGCGTACCGAGAAGCAATGCTTGAACATTTTGGATAGTAACTTCTAACCCCTACTGTCTTTATTTTGCTACAAACTAATGATATTCTTACCCCAACAACTTTGTTCTGCTAGACCCCAACAACTTTGTTCTGCTACTGACTGCAGCAAAAAGGGGTGCCTACCACTGAGCCTCGCTCTCTAGGACTTCGACTCAATGGAAATGGGTAAAGCAGGGTATTTAAATGACATCTCCCTCATGTCACACATACCGTCACTAGACGAGGTATGTAGATGGGAGTCCCCAACAGTCACTCGCATCCTCGCTCAGTGTCTCGAGCGATGGCGGTGGTGGAGTGATTACATAATAATATTATGGTGTACTGTTGAGTATTGTAATCACTATGAAAGTAGGTGGTCAGAAGCGTCGTCTTAAGATGCAGGCAAAGAAGACGCTGCTTTTGTTGCTAGCGTGCACTATCTCTAGGAGCATCTGTCTAGCTTTCAATCCATCACCTTTTCATCACGAAATTGCATCAAGACACAGAAAGCGATGTAGCCAACCTCACCAAAAGAGACATCATGACTCTCGATTCATGATGATACCAATCAATTCACAACCATTATTAGATTCGTCTGATCAGATTCTTGCAGCATGGACATTTGCATTTGCTTCATCGCATATCGGTATGAGTGCTACACGCTCCAGCATAATACGATCATTAGGAGAGACTGTCAACTCACTCAATTTGGTTGGGAATGAAGGATGGGAATTACCGGTATGGTGGCCTGGTGATAATACTGGCGGAAACAAAATCTTTCCGGACAATTTAACAGCTGGAAGGCAGATATACAGAGGGCTGTACACGGCAGTTTCATTTCTAACATTGGGAAGTGCATTTGGTGCCTATTTGCATTCTTCTTCGGTTGCACTTGATATTTCTGGAGAGCAATCTACACTTTTGCACAATGCATGTCTAGTATCAGCTGCGTTGAGTTTTGGTGCTGCAATTGCAAGTCTTGTGAATGCATCTCCATTGGGCTTGATGCCAAGCTTTGAGGCAACAACAGATGATGTTGACAACTCGGGATCACTTGCAGGCATACGTCGGGATGATGCCCTCAAATTTACAACAAAAGGTTTGACTCGTATAACACGCCATCCATTAATTCTACCAGTTGTTCCGTGGGGAATCGCAACTTCAGTACTGGCTGGAGGTCGCCCTTGTGATGCGATTTTGTTTGGTGGATTATCAATATATGCTATGGCTGGATGTTACGCTCAAGATCTTCGTGTTATTCGAGAAGAAGGATCTGTTGGGACAGTATTCCAGACAGAATCAAGGGATACGAGAGAAGGAGTAAGCGAGGAAGAGCAAGAGAGGACTCGGCTAAGATCCTTCTTTGAACAAACATCATTCATTCCATTCAAAGCCGTTTTTGATGGCAGGCAAAGCTTAGATGACATAGTTAGAGAGGCCCCGTGGCTGCAATTCTTATTAGGAACTATAGCTGGGATTTATGTGGAAGAGAAGATATTACAATTGCTTGCAGAGTGGTCAGCATAATGATTCTTATTAACTTCACACGCAACGCCTATCTCTGAACCTACTTAGTTACCTACCTGTCTGCCACGCCACCTCAGTTCAGAAAGGAACAAAATATGTATCTTGACAACGCAACACCATAAAAGACCATAAAGATAAACAGTAGGCGGGCCTCTCAGAGCTTAATTATTGGAATCAAGCTAGCAGTAACGAAACACTATATCATGACTACGTTAAAGCGCGTACCTATCTTCCTCGCATCATTCATTCTCCTCAACTCTTACTTAGCGCGTGCATTTAACGCTAATATTGGCCATCGGTCGGTTGTAGGCTCGGTCTCTAGATCTGCCATTGGAATGTCATCGACCGCAGCAGCACCGAACTCGGAGCAGAAGTCTCATCTCTACGTCCCATCGGAGCGAGACGAATACTATCAAGGAAATATTGCGCAGTATCTGCTTGATTTGCACGATGATGGCGCTACTTTAAACTTTTGCGGAGGAATGATGTTCCAATTGGTGCTTTCTGATAAACTTCAAACTCATCTCAAGTCAGTTGCAGCTGATTCATCAAGTGAGGGCAAACAGAAACAACCCATTATTCACCCAGCATCACAATCTCTCATGTCCCGTACACCAGACTACAAAAAGTCCTCTTTCGCTGACAATATATTTAGTTTTCATGGCCGTGAGCTGAGGAAGATTCCCACTGCTAATGGAGGTATGGGATTTGTTTTGCAATTGAGTTATGCTGATCCATCTGCAACGTTGGAAGAAGTCTCTTCGTCGTCTGCTGCAGGAAAAGGTGCCGATGCCGCATGGAATGGAACACCTGTCGACCCACAAGGCTGGAGCAAGGAAGAAATCGCAACATATGATGGATGGCGAAGTGATCAGTGGAGAAAATGGAGAAAGTGCAGCATGTATGAGGATGAGGGATATAGCACATTTGGTCAAGAGTTTGGTAATGAGGCTTTTGGATTAAATCATCGTTTCTTCTTGCACTTGGATTCACAGAACAAGATGTGGCTCTCTGCTGAGGATGGTTGCGAAGGGACTCCTGCTGATGGAAGTAGTTTAATGAAGAAATTGGGTGGAATGTTGTTTGGAAGGTGAACATAACATTCTCATAACATGTAATGTTCTTGTTGTAACATATATTATCTCATCATTTACACTACATAAACTGATCAATCATCTTTAGACATCTTGTAAT
>Ga0075467_10002075_pt1 | contig 16019 bp, 10 predicted proteins | sample DEB08_DNA_9_FD_75067 | JGI IMG/M metagenome (GOLD analysis project Ga0075467, IMG submission 75067) | Aqueous microbial communities from the Delaware River and Bay under freshwater to marine salinity gradient to study organic matter... | ecosystem: Environmental > Aquatic > Marine > Coastal ... | reverse complement strand
GCGCACCATATCGGGATCAAAAGGGTAGAAATTCTGTGGGGTTAAAACGCCTGCAGATAAGGCCAAGTTTTGCACGCCATGAACCATCGGCTCCAGCGGGCGGAACCATGAAGCACATTGAATGCGGCGCAGCGCGGTATCCCAATTGCCCTGCACCAACTGGTTGATCCCAGAATAGGCATTCGCATAGGCCATTGAATCGTCGACATAAACGGGGCGATCATAGGCAAGGTCGCGCACGCGTTCGCAATAGTCTAACTCGCCCGCCGATACCGACAGCTCACACAAAAGCTGGTAGGCAAATGACTTGTCCAAACCGTCTTCCATATAGGACCGGATAATTCGTTTGGCGCGGTTTGAGTTGCCCTTCTCGGCCTGATGTTCGATCAAGAAATGCAGACATTGGCCCACATCGCCCATGTTCAAAAACAGGTCCGACTTTTCCTCTAATCGCTCTGTCATACGGTCCATGGCTGCGGCTTGTTCGTCCTTGGGCAGGGCGTCTTGCACCGCATCAAGTGTGCTCCCGCCAATTGTCATCGCTGTTTGCGAAAATGCGGAAGATGGCGGGCCGAAAATATGTTTGCAGCGCGACATGGCATAAAGCTCAAGGAAGTCGCGTGCACCTGTGGTGAATTCCTTGTCGCCAAGCAAATCCTTAAAGCCTTGCACGCGTTCGGGGTCAGCCGCCTTGAGGCGCTCGACCTCGATCGGCGTATCTGAGAAACACAAGACCTGCGCTGCGGGGTCTTTGAGTGTCAGCGCCAGATGCTGCTCATAGAATTCGCGCGGAATAAACTTGTTTGGCCAAAGCTTGTTGGACGCAATCGGGTCGTGGATAATATCGCCACGGCGGATGTGATAGGCGGTCAGTTTTTTGCCGGCAAAGACTCTGATAATCTTGTCGACCATTTCGGCGACAGGGGCGGAAAAGCGGAGTTCGTCGATACAATCGGGCAGGCGGGCGGTAACTTCGGCCGCGTCTTCCCACGGCAAAACGGTGACGCCCATCGCGGCACCTGACATAAACGATTTGCCTTTCGCCGCTGCTTTGCGAAATTTCGCCTCGGTCCACGTTTTCGCATCCACCGTCGAGAGATCGATCAGATTGTCATAAATTTCGGACATGATCGTAACATCAAAGAACTTGTCCTTGATGTAGTCGGGGTGGAAAATAAACGAGGGATCACGCACCTCTTCGCGGGTGCGGCCATGGGTTGTCCAGCCGACATAATAGGGCAGGTCATAGTCACGGGCCACGCGAATTGCATTGAGCATCGCGATCACGCGCGCACCCATGCCGTCATTCCGGTGCGCAATAATAGAGCCAGCTGTGTCAGAAACTTTCATCGTCGATTTGCCTCACTACGGTCTGTGCCGTTTGTGCCAACCTAAACAAAGAAACCCCGCCCCGTGAAGGGGCAGAGCTATGGGAATTCAACGAATGTGACCTTTAACGCGCGATTTTGCGTGCAATATCTTCGGAAAGTGCAAGCAAAGCCTCGGCTTGGGCCTGTGCAATCGCCGCAGGGCCTTCGCCCACGATCGGTTTGGACACCGCAAATGCGTTTGTAGTGTTCGGATAATCGATCCCGTCACCGCCCACGTAATACTGCGCCTCAAGGTCAAAGCTACCGTCGGCACCTGCGATCATGCGTGTGACGCGGACGTCGATGGCGACATCAGGCAAGCCTGCAAATGGCCAAGGATCGGGGCCGACTTTGGCCTTGGTGATCGCGCCAATGTTGCGGGTCAGCGTCAGGGTCACCGCGCGGGCAGGATCGTCCGCCCACAAGATATCGGCGTTGGATATGATCAAGCCATCGACGGTCTCTGTGGCGAGTTCTTCACCCGCGGCATAGGTCGGCAAGGATACGGTGCGCACGATGGCAGATCCGACGGCCGCACGCAGGCTCAGGTCTGATTTCACAGGCGACATATCAAGTCGCGCAGATGGCCCAGAACAGCCCGCCAACAGAGCCGCAAGCCCTACGAATACCATTGATTTCATCATCATTTCTTACCGCCCCGTCAAAAGTGAACTTGGATTGCGCTGGATCGTCCGCGCAAGATTTGTGACCGCATCCGCAGCCGCTTGAATGTCGCGCATCGTGCTGACCGTCTCGGCGCTAAAGCGTGACCGCTCGCCGTAAGAGGCAATCACGCTCTCCATTTCCGTCACAAGGCGCGAAGCCCGCGCCGACAGATCAGGCAAGCCTTGCACCGATGTCTCAATCGCCTTGGCCGCTTCGCTTGCACTTTGCAGTGCGGCGTTCACGTTCTCAACCGCGCCGCCCTTGCGAATTTCTTCCAAGAACAACGTCATCTCATCAAGCGATGCCGACAACGCCGCAGGTAGATCAGCCGTCGCATCACTGCCGATCAACGTATCAATCGAGGCCAAGGTCGACGTCGCATTGGCGACCAAGCTATCCAACTCAAGGGCATTGGCCTTGGCAATAATTGCTTCGATCTGAGCCGTAATCTCTGGCAGGTTGCGCGTCGATGTTTCGATATTGGCAATCGCCGTGTTCGCGGTTTGCAATGTCTCAGCCAGTTTGCTCACAATCTGCTCCTCGTCCGCACTCGCGATGATCGCGTTCAGGTCGGTCAGCGACTGGCGCATATCGGTGACAGCGCCGCGCACCTCGGCAGGGACCGCTTGGATGTCTTCATTGGCGATCAAAGCGCGTGCCTCGTCCAGCAAGGCGGTCAAGGCCACAGGAGCCGTGCGAATGCCTTCTTCATTGGTCAGCCGCTCGATCCCGTTCATCATATCAATCGCGCTCTGCATGACCTCTTCGACGGGCAGATCGTTGATGCGACCAAGCACACCTTCGGCGGTGGCGGCAACATCGGTGATCTCGGATTTGGTCGTCGGGATAATGTCATAGCCATCTTGGGTCTTCTCAATCGTCGTCGAGAAAGCTCCCTCAACCTGCACAAATTCAACCTGCAACGACCCAGAAAGAATGTTGCCGGTGACCATACGCGCACGCAGGCCCTTTTTCACGAAATCCTCAAGGAATGCGCTGGCGTCTTGTGGTGTTGCATTCTCACCAAGCCCCAAACGGCTTGGCTCAATCGCAAGGTTGGCACGCAGCCGGACGGATTGGGCGTCGCCTTTTTCAACCACAAATGCGCTCAGATCGGTGACCGCACCAATGCGGATACCTTGATAGCGCACTTCGGAGCCAACCGACAAACCGCTGACCGATTGCTCGAACAGAACGCTGACGTCCAGCACTGCTTGGTTCGGGCGGGCAAAGACGCTGCTGCGGGCGGTTTCTTCGTCGGTGAACAAGTCAAAAACCTGCGCTTCAACAACAGGTCGGCCACCAGAAACAACCGTATCAAATGCGATGCCGCCTTCGATCAACGAGGCAATGGAATTCACATCCAGCGACACGCCACCAGCGCCAAACTTGACCGAAAACCCCGACGTATCCCAAAAGCGGGTGTTCGATGTGATCTGCTGGTCGTAGGGCGCTTCAACAAAGGCCGAAACGACAACGTCTTTGCCGTTAAACGAAATCTCTGGCGTTTCCAGATATCCAACAGGCAAGCCCTTATGCAGGATCGGCGCGCCCTTTGAGAGCGCAGAGCCATCAGGCGCGCGCAGCGTGATGATCGTGCCTTTTTGATCGGCACGCGTCAGCGGCGGTGTCTCAAGGCCAACAAAAGTTGCCTGCGCCACATCTGCTTCTTTATCCCAGTTCCCCTCGATATAAACACCACCCAAAACCGTATCGAGACCCGTGATCCCGCGCACCGAAACGTCGGGGCGGACAACCCAGAACTGGGCGTCATCGTCAAGGTAAGGTGCGATTTTCTGGTCGATGCGGGCGTGCACAAGCACATCCGACAAGCCGTCTGCAAACTCGACCTTTTCAACCGTGCCTACTGTGACATCGCGGTATTTGATCACGGTTTCCTTTGCGGTTACACCAGAGGCGTTCTCAAAGCTGATCTCAATCAAAGTGCCGCGCGAGGCGTAGTTTTGATAGGCCACGCCCAATGACACCAGCAAGGCCATCATCGGCACTAGCCAGACAAAGGAAATCCGTTGCCAGATCGGGCGCTTCATTGGGCGCACGTCAAAGTCGGCGACGGATTGGTTGTGATCACTTGGCATTCGGTGTCCTGTCTGCGTCCCAGATGAGACGCGCGTCAAAGCTTTGCGCGGAAAGCATGGTAAATATGACGGAAATCGCAAAGCTGAAAGCCGCAATTCCGGGGTGGATACTGGCCAATCCGTCGAACTGAACAAGCGCCGACATGATGGCCACAACAAAGACGTCGATCATCGACCAACGCCCAACAAATTCAACAACCTCGTAGAGGACATGCCGCTGATGCTGGTTGAGTATAGAGCGGCGCTGGATCGAAATCGCGAGGTAGGCAATCGCAATAAATTTGCCCACAGGGATCACGATGGACGCAAAGAAAACAATGCCCGCAATGCCGATGCTGCCGTGGTGGATCAGTTCTATCACGCCGCCAACAATCGTGCTTTCGGAACTTTCAACGAGGGTCGCCGTTTTCAGCATTGGATAAAGGTTCGCAGGAATAAACGCGATCAAGCCTGCGACCAGCCAAGCCCAAACCCGTTGCGTGCTTTCAAAATCGCGGCTTTGCAATGCGCCACCACAACGGTCGCAAACCGCAATATCGTCGTCATGCACACGCCCACACCGCTGGCAGGCCACAAGACCTGCTTCACGTGCTGTGATCAGCTCTGCGGTTACTCCAGCGCTTGCCATACCGCGAACCTACAAATGAGAGTGTCTTTGAGAACGGTGATCACCACCAGCGCGGTAAAAGCCCAAAACGCGGGCCCAATCGTGACAGATGCAAGGCCCGCCACCTTTACCAGCGCCACGGTGACACCGACGATAAAAATTTCCGCCATGCTCCAAGGGCGCAGCATCTCGGCAAAGGCAAAGGCTTGTTTGGCGTGACCGCGTGCGGTTTTACCTGCCACCAAGGGGCCAATTGCGTAGATAATCGCGCTTAGACGCATCAACGGCAGGATGACGATGAACCCCGCAACGGCAAAAGCGAGCAGCAGGGCGATGCCATCATTAAAGACGGTAATCGCTTGGAGCACCGAGATGCTGTTGTGGTGGCCCGCCACGTCGAGTTCCAGAAACGGAAAGCTGACGGCGGCGATCATCAAAATAAACGCAGAGATCGCGAGGCTTAAAACTGTTGCGAGGGCCGTTGGCCGTTCTGTGGCGATCACCCCGCCACAGCGTTTACAATGGGCGCGCACATTCTCGGGCAACACCGACGCACGGTGCAGCGTATCGCAATGCGGACAAGCCACAAGCTGAGACAACGGGGGCAAATCGCTTGGCAGCACGACATCCTCAGGGTTCAATCCGTTCGCAGTGAACGTTTGGGCATGCATAGCCCTAAGAAGTCGAAGTTGCTACGGCAAATTTGGGTTTTAACTCCGCGGTTGACCATCCAGCGTCATGTCGCAAGGCAGCGCGAAATCAATGACCGCCTGCGCGTTAGGAATGTCATTGCCTTCCGCACGCCGGGTTGCCACCAGACGGCTATGGTTGAGCGATAGCCAGCGCTGAATAAGCCGCGCACGCAGTTCGGGCAGCGGGACATCCAGCCGCGCCGTAATATCCCAAAGAGGCGCAAGATCACGCCATCCCTCGGCGTCAAACATCAGATAATTACCTTCAACAATCACCACAGGCAGATCGGCAGACACATGCATTGCGCCTGCAATCGACAGATCGCGGGGGCGGTCAAAGAGGGGCGCATATACATCAACTCCGCTCTTTATTGCCTTGATAAGACGTGTGAATCCACCAACGTCAAATGTCTCTGGCGCACCTTTGCGTGCCATCAAATTGAGGTCTTCAAGGATCGCATTATCGAGGTGGAACCCATCCATTGGAACAACAATACAAGGGCACTTTTGTAAAGAAATCCGCCGCGCGACCTCTTTGGCTAAGGTTGACTTTCCACTGCCCGGAGCGCCGGCGATTGCAACGATGAGCCTGCCGCCCTCCGCCCGCTTTTCATGGATGAGAGATGCAAGCGCATCAACGTGATCTGTTAAACTGGACAATTTTTGCGCCCTTTCACGGCCTTTTTTAAACTATAATCGCAAATGAAAAATCGGCAATTCAATTCAAAACAAAGTCCAAAAACGGTCTCCATTGTTGCTCTGGCAATCGGGGCTCGCTCAACATAGGTTACTCCACATTCTTGAAGGGGCTGCAGAATGACGGGATTTGGCTGGCTGTTACGGCTTTGGCGGTTGCTTTATGCGACGTGGCTCTTGTCGGGTCGCAAGCAAACCAGCTTGATCGCGGCAGGCGTTGCCTTCTTTGGGATGTTTGCCGTCTTTCCAGCTATCGCTGCGGTCATCGCACTCTTTGGGCTTGTGGCTGATCCTGCGGTTGTGGGCACGCAGTTGGAGTTGTTGCAAAACATAATCCCTGAGGACGCCTATTCGCTTTTCTCCAGCCAGATCAATCGATTGCTGCGCGCGCAGACCCATACGTTGGGTTGGGCGACATTTGTGTCTATTGTCTTGGCGTTGTGGTCGTCGCGGGCAGGGGTGGCGGCTTTGATGGGCGGGCTTGATGCCATTGCAGGCGGCATGCCGCGTAACGGGATTTGGCACGCGGTCGTGGCGTTTTGGCTGACGATATGTCTGGTCTCGCTGGCGATTGTCGCTCTCTTTGCGGTTGTTGTAACGCCGATCATTTTGGCGTTCCTGCCGATCGCTGCATCAACAGCGTGGATGTTAGAGGCATTGCGCTGGCTTATCGCGCTGACCTCACTCTTGCTCGCGCTTGGCTTGTTGTACCGCTTTGGCCCTGCGCGTGGTGAGGGGCGCATCCGCTGGTTTACAGTCGGAGCTGTCGCAGTGGTCATTTTGTGGGTCGCAGCGTCGGTTGGCCTGTCTTATTACCTCACAAATTTCGGCGCCTACAATGAAGTCTACGGATCCATCGGCGCGGTAATTGGCTTGATGCTCTGGCTCTATGTCAGCGCCTATCTGGTATTGCTCGGGGCAGCGCTCAACGAACAGGTTCACAGAAATACCGCTGGAAAATCACGCGCTTAAATAGCGTGACTCTCCTGCAACAACCCTAGAAAAATCGTGATTGTGGCGGCAATGCGGCGCTTAAATGACGTTTGAAAGGGCATTTTCCCACTAGAATTTGAGCAAATCCCCAGATAGTGTGGTCTCAATTAAAATAAGCACACGTCCATGATGGCGGTGCAATGAGGCGGAGTTAGTATTATATCAGCGATTGAGTTCGTTGTCAGCGATGGCGCGGGCGCAGTTACACGTGGGTCGATTGCAGGAGCAAGCGGCGACAATTCTATTATAGTCGGTGCGGGTCAGGATATCTCGCTGAACCTCGATAGAAATAACATTCTTTCCTATGTGCGTCAGGGTCAGGCCTTGCAGGTTACTTTGGTTGATGGCCGGATGGTCACAATCGAAGGGTTCTTTAGTCCTGAGGGCGCGATTGAGAACGACTTGATGATCTCTGCAAATGGCTCGCTTTCCAAGGTTGATTTGACCGCGGGTGAGGGAAACCTCCTTTACGCGCAATATGTAGACGCGGACTCCTTTGGTAAGTGGAGCCCCGACGATGATCTCTACTTCGTGCGTGGCTCGGAGGTTATGGTTGCCGGCGTAGAGGCTGCTGACGCAGAAGCGGGTATGTTGTTCACGCCACTTCTGGGTGGTCTTGGTGGTTTGGGTGGTCTTGGCGCGGGGGCGGCAGCGGCTGTTGCTGCGGCGGCTATCGTTGCCGGTTCTGGTAAAGGCGACGGTGACCCAACCGATCCAGTTGACCCAACCGATCCAGTTGATCCAACCGATCCAGTTGACCCAACCGATCCTGTTGATCCAACCGATCCTGTTGATCCAACCGATCCTGTTGATCCAACCGATCCTGTTGATCCAACCGATCCTGTTGATCCAACCGATCCTACTGACCCAACCGATCCGACTGACCCGACCGACCCGACTGATCCAGTTGATCCAGTTGTTGTTGCGATCACTGGTGGCGTTGAGAGCGTTGGTCATGTTGTAAATGGCGTGGACTATGAAGACGGCGTCGAAATCATCGGTACTGGTACACCTGGCGCGACTGGGACAATCACCGTTGGTGGTGTTTCTCATGACGTGACCGTCGATGGGACAGGTAACTGGACGACTACATATACCCCTGCCGAGCTGGTTGGTGGCGAATACAGTGAAGGTGTCTCAATCACTTTGACTGATGGCGCAACATCCGCAACAGCCACTGATGTGGTTGTAATTGATACGGTCGCGGCCGTCAGCGTCAGTGTTGATACCGTTGAAACAGACGGCATCGTAAGCTTCGCAGAAGAGGCCGATGGCGTCACTCTTACAGGCAGCACACAAGCGGGTTCGACTGTTGTTGTGACAATCGATGGTCACGACTACAACGCTGTTGTGTCGGGTGAATCTTGGTCGCTTGATCTGGCTGCTGGTACAATTGCGCAGGGCGAGTACGACTTGAACGTTCATGTGACTGCGACGGACGAGCATGGCAACACAGCTTCGGCGTCCGACGTTGTTCATATCGACACAATCACAAGCCTGACGCTTGATACGTCGGCTGCTGGTGGCGACGGTACAGTCAACCGCGTAGAGCATGCCGACGGCGTGACAGTGGTTGGTGTGGCCGAAGCAAACGCTTCTGTTGTAGTCACAATGGGCGCATATTCCCACAGAGTGACTGCAAACGCCGATGGCGAATGGTCCGCAACATTTAGCGCATCTGAGGTGCCAACAGGTACGCTTGATGTGCCTGTGACTGCGATTTCCACTGATGCAGTGGGCAACACTGCAACGGCATCTGGCACGGTCCACATTGATACAGAGCTCAGCACTGCGATCGACACCTCTGGTGTAGAAGCGGACGGCATTGTGAACGCTGTAGAGCATGCTGATGGCGTCACACTGAATGGTACTGCTGATGCGGGCGCTCAGGTCACTGTTACATTTGGCACAGGCACGCGCGTTGTGACGGCTACGGCGAATGGCACATGGTCGGCTGATTGGGCGACGTCCGAAGTGCCAACAGGCGAGCTAAGTGCGCAAGTGACTGTGCGCGCGACTGATAGCGCAGGCAACGTGGCGACAGCCAATGCTACTGTGCAGATCGACACTGTCATTGATGTTGCGATCAACCCAGGTGCTGTCACCACGGGTGGTGGCGCGTTTAACAGCGACGGCGTCGTCAACTTGGTTGAGCATGACAATGGTGTGCGCCTGACGGGTACGTCCGAGGGTGCAGATAGCGTGCGCGTCAACTTTGGTGGTGTCACACGTGATGCGACTGTTGCAGCAGACGGATCTTGGACTGTTAACTATGCGCACGGTCAATTCGCGACAGGTGAAACCACTGTTCCTGTGACTGTAACGGCAACAGATGCTGCGGGTAACCGCGACACTGCATCGAGCATGGTCGAGATCGATACATTCGTGAACCGCCTTGCAAGTGCGGCTGGTCAAGTTGAAGGCGATGATATCGTCAACAATGCAGAGGCCTCAGATGGCATCACCCTCAACGGTGTTGTCGAAGAGGGCTCAACCGTGATGGTCACGTTCGAGGGCACAACACGCTCTGCGACTGTTGATGCGGATGGCAACTGGTCGGTGACTTTTGCGGCCAACGAGATCCCGCATGGTGAGTACACAACCACTGTTCAAATCAACGCAACCGATGCGGCTGGTAACGTGGCCAACATCACCGATACTTTCTTGGTGGATACTGTTGCGCCAACTGCCGCTGACATCGAGAACGTCATCACAGGCGACAACAACACGGAGGGTTTCGCAATGTTTACCACTCCGGCTGGTGTTGATGTGACGGTTGCTGAGTTCACAAACGGGTCCGGTGTGGCCGCGACACCAGTGGATATCGAGTCCTACTCGATCCGCGGCGGTCGTCAGCTTCAACACTACTTCTCTGACTTGGACGCAGCACCGGATGGCAGCAACTTGATCGTGACGACAGAAGACCAAGCTGGGAACGCAAATTCCACGCTTCTGGTTCTCGATCAAGACAGCACCAACCTCGTGGATATGACGTCGGCTGCAATCGGTGAGTTTAACATCGGTGCAATTGATCTCGAATTCGCGGAAGCCAGCGAACTGACACTGTCCATCGCTGATCTTGAGGGCTTGTCTAGCAATGACAACTCTTTGATCATCCACGGTGGTACGGACGATCACGTCACGCTTGACGGTGCGGCAACAATGACTGGTACCCGTAGCATCAACAACCAGACTTATGACGTCTATACGGTTGGTGCGAACGGCGGCGAGTTGATCATCAACCAAGATATCGACTTCCAGCAGTCGGTCATCTGATCCTAAAACGAAACACGGGCCAGCGCACGCTTGGCCCGTGACCCCTTGGCAAAATAATAATAACGGCGGGGCATTGCACAGTGTATGGACGGGACGGTTTAAGAGTAACTTCGGTAGTGTGTGCAGTAGCACTTCTTTCAGCTTGCATGGGTGACAGCGCAGTGTCGCGTAGCCCAGTGTCGATGCTTGGCATGTCAGGACCTGACGGCGAAGCAGTATCACAAGCTCCCGCTTCAGCGCTTGACGCTGAAATGGAAAACGGTGGTCAATCAGAAATCATCCAAAATTTGCTGAACCGTCGCTCGGTTCTCGACAATGGACCTTTTGCACAAGTTGCAAATGCGGTTCTTGCGGCCAATTCGCGTGCAGCCGAAGCTGACTTGCGGGCGGCAAAGCTGCGGGCAGAGGCCCGCGCGAATAACTGGCTTCCTTCCATCGGGCCCAATGTCTCACTGACCTCCCTTGGTGCCGTTGTGTCTACAATGGTTGTCGAGCAGGTCCTCTTTGACAACGGCCGCAAGAAGGCCGAGCGCGATTACGCCGCCGCCGACGTCGAAGTCGCCGCCGTAACCCTTGCACAAGATACCAACAAGCGCGTCTTGGCGGGGCTTGAACTTTACATCTCTGCCCAAGAGGCCAGCGCACGTGCAAATGTGAACGCTGCTGCAATGGAGCGGATGGAGCACTACGCATACGTCATGTCTGAGCGCGTGAAGGGCGGAGTGTCGAGCCGCGTTGACGCTCAAATCGTGACACAGAAACTAAATCAAATGCAGGCCGATATGGCCTCTGACCAAGAGACAGCCGCAGGCGCGCTTTCCGAGCTTTCCGCCATGACCGCCACGCCGATCACGGGCGTCTCAGGTATCTCCACATTGAACGACGGCAACGTCGATCGTACGCCGCTAACGGTGATGAAGGCGCAAGCAGAAAGCACCCGTATGATTGCCGAAGCCACCGCCGCCCGCGCAGGCTTTCTCCCGAGCCTGACCGCGGGTGGCACCTTAGGTAATGGCGGTGGCATCGGCCTTTCGGTTGGCTCTGATAACGGTCTTAGCCTTGGCACAGGGGCCGCGCTTGGTGCTATCGAAGAGCAAAAAGCCGCCGCAGCCGCCCGTGTTGGCCAAGTCCAAGAAGACGCAAACCGCGCCTTGCGCGCCCCTGAGGGCGAACTGGCATCCTTGCAGCGCCAAGAGACCCAAGCGCAATCACTGGCAACACAAGCTTCTGCCAACTTTGATATCTATTCTGAGCAGCAAAAAGCAGGCCAGCGGGCTGTGCCAGATGTCGTTGGCATCTTCGAGACCAAAGTCCGCGCCGAGCGTGAAGCTGTTGGCATCAAATATGAAATTGCCCGCGTGATGCTCAAAATCGCGGCGTTGAACGGCACATTGGTAAATGGTGAGCAAATATGACCGGTCCAGTTCTCGCGTTTAATGTCAACGCAACAAAGGGCGGAAAGCTGACACGCATCGAGCCCGTAAAGGTGCCACAAGAAGAGGCGGCCAAAGAACCGCCAAAGCTTGAGACTGTGCCTGCGCCTGATGCGCTGCCCGTCCCAAAATCGCGTTTTTCTGACAAAGCCATCGCACGCGCCGAAATCGCCTCGCTCTATGCGGGGCGTTTGGGCGTTGATCTGTCCAAGATGGATCTGCTGGAGCGTTTGACCGCAGATAGCGGTGCGGACCTATCCTCAGAAGCGATTGCCTCCGCTCTGTCGCGCGTGGGCTTGATTACCAAGGTTAAGAAGCTCAAGAAAGCGACCCCCGCCACATGGCCAGCTTTGGCCGAAATGACCTCTGGGCAGGTCATTCTTGTGCTTGCGCAAGAAGACGACACACTCATCATTTACGACAACACGCAGCCCGATAACCGCGCCGAAGTGCCTGTCGCCGAGTTTACCCCTGTTTTCGCAGGGCAGATCATCCGGTCCGATATCGCCGTCGAAGAACTGGCTCGCCGCCACGCCGATAAAGGCAAGCCAGAGCATTGGTTCTGGGGCAAGATCAAAAGCTACCGCCGAATCATTTTCGAAGTGGCGTTGGGGTCCTTTGTCGCCAACCTTTTGGCTGTCGCCGTGGCCCTGTTTTCCTTGCAAGTCTATGACCGCGTGATCCCGCACCAGTCGATTGCGACGCTTTGGGTGCTGGCCATCGGTGCTGGTCTGGCGATGTTGCTGGAGGCTTTCTTGCGCATCGCGCGTGCCCGTTTGATGGACGGGGCAGGGCGCCGCATTGAATTGCAAATCCAAGAGCTGTTGATGGATAAACTGCTTGGGATGCAGTCTGGCCTGAAGGGGCAAACACCTTCGGCCACCTTTGCAGCCGTACGTGAATTCTCGGCGATCCGCGAATTTTTCACCGCCTCCACAATCGGCACATTGACCGATTTACCATTCATCGTGCTGTTCCTCGCGCTTGTGGCCTCTATTGGCGGCAATGTGGTTTGGGTATTGTTCGTCGGTGGTTTCCTGATGGTGCTGCCGTCCTTCTTTATGCAAAAGAAGATGATGGAATTAACCATGGCGACCCAAGGGGCGTCGACCAAATCCAGCCGTTTGTTGCACGAAGCGATCTATGACGCTGACACGATCAAAGCGCAGCGCGGCGAAGACCGTTTCCGCCGTATCTGGTCCGAACTGACAGCCCTGTCTTCGCTGGCCACATCCGAGCAGCGCAAGCTTGCGACGACCCTGACGTTCTGGTCGCAAGGCGTGCAGCAGGCGACTTATGTCTCTGCCGTGGTCGTGGGGACGTTCATGGTGTTCCAAGGTGAATTCACCATCGGGACGATCATCGCGGTTGGTATTCTAACCAGCCGCACACTTGGTCCATTGACCCAACTTGCGGGCACACTTGCGCGGTGGTCCAACGTGAAAGCAGCCCTCGAAGGTCTCGATAAAATTGCCGACGCACCACAAGAAATGGAAGAGGGGCGTAGCTACCTGCGCCGTGAGGTGCTCAAAGGCGAATATGAGCTGCGCGAATTGTCCTATACCTATGACGAGGGCAGCAACGCGACGATTGATATTCCTGCGTTGAAAATCCTATCGGGCCAGCACGTCGCCGTTCTCGGCTCGAACGGGTCAGGCAAATCGACACTTCTCAAAGTGCTCTCTGGTTTGCACCGCCCAACATCTGGCCGCATCCTGATCGACGGTGTCGACATGGGCCAAGTCATGGCACGCGATCTGCGCCGTGGGATCGGCTATCTGTCCCAAGAGGTGCGGCTCTTCGCGGGCACCCTGCGTGAGAACCTGAACCTGACGTTGCTGGAACGCGACGACGAGCGCCTGATGGGTTCGCTTGATTTTGCGGGCCTTGGCGAATTTGTACGCAACCACCCCAAAGGTCTCGACCTTGAAATCCGCGACGGCGGCGAAGGCCTCTCAATCGGTCAGCGTCAGTCAATCGGCTGGGCGCGTTTGTGGTTGCAAGACCCGAAAATCTGTCTTCTCGACGAGCCAACATCGTCGCTTGACCAAACACTTGAGACAGCCCTCGTGGCGCGTCTTGACCAGTGGCTCAAGGGCCGCACCGCAATCATTGCCACGCACCGCGTGCCGATTTTGCAACTGACTGACCGGACCCTGATCTTACAAAATGGCCGGATGATCGTAGATGGGCCGCGCGACGAAGTGCTCGCCCATATGCGCAAAAATAAAGATAAGGCGGCAGGCTAATGGCGACGATCGACGCAGAATTCTCGGGGCGCATGCGCGGCTCTTCCATGACCATTTGGTTGGTGGGGGCGACAGTCATGTTGTTCTTGCTCTGGGCAAAATTCGCGTGGATCGACGAAATCGTACGCGCCAATGGCGAAGTCGTCAGCGCATCTCGCCCGCAGATCATCCAGAACCTTGAGGGAGGTATTTTGGCCGAGCTTTTGGTCTCTGAGGGTGACATCGTGCAAACGGGCGATGTGATTGTGCGCCTGCGGGGGACAGGTTTCCAAACCTCCGTGGCTGACCTCGAAGACCAAGTGCTTGCGGCCGAAATTCGCCGTTTGCGCCTTGAGGCGGAATTGGCAGGCGCGTTTGATTTTGAAGTACCAGTCGAAATCGCAGCCCGCAGCCCGAGTATTGTTGCTTCCGAGCGCGCACTTTTGAACGCACGCCAATCCGACCTTGCCTCCAAGGTTGAAGGCGCGCGCCGTCTGAAAGTCGAAACAGCCCGCGAATTGGCCGTTATGGAAGACATGCTGGCCCGCGAGATCGTGGCCCTTGTCGAGACAACTAAAGCCCGCAAAGCAAACGCAGACGCCGAAACCCGCTACAATGAGATCGTGACAGGCGCCGAGCTGACACGTGCAAGCGAGTATTCTGAGACTTTGCAGGTTCTCGCACAACTTAGCCAAAACCTGCGCATGGCCAACGACCAGTTGCAGCGCACCGTGATCACCTCGCCAATGCGCGGGATCGTCAATAGCCTTGGCATCACAACAATCGGCGGCGTTGTGCGCCCCGGTGAAGAAATCGCGCAGATCACGCCGCTTGGTGACGAGCTATTTGTTGAGGCACAGGTCAAGGTCGCAGACATCGCGAATGTGATCCCAGGCCAAGACGCGACAATCAAATTCAGCGCCTATGACTATACGATTTACGGAAGCCTTGAGGGCAAAGTGCAGTTTATCTCTGCGGATACCTTCAAAGACGAGCGCCGCCCTGAAGTCGCCCCACACTATAAGGTGACGGTTGCAGTGGACCTTGAGAACCTTGACGAGCGTCAAAGCCAGATCTCGATCCGTCCGGGTTTGCAGGCCTCCGTTGAGTTGCACACGGGCGAAAAGACCGTGCTGCAATATCTGACCAAGCCGCTTTATCGCTCACGCGAGGCGCTGCACGAGCCATAGGAGGATGCGTTAAAACGCATCCTACGACAGGCCCGTTGGTAACAGCGGGCCTATTGCGTTGCGGCGGTCAGTGCACAGCCGATAAAGTCTGAAATATCGTCTTGGATCCGCTGCCAGTCTTTCTGATAGGGAGTGCGGTAGCTGGCCCGAACATCAATCCCATGTGCGCGAAAGTCATGGTTGCAGCTTGGTTGGCGTTTTGGATCATCAGTTCGATCGCAGGCGATGACCGCTGACACCGCGCCGCCAATTTCACGACCAACGTACAACTCCCTATCTGTGCGAACATCTGCAGGGCTTTCGCGCCACCTTGTAGGGGTAAGTTTAGATAGGCCAAATTCGGCATCAGCCTCATCAAATAGCGCAAGGTCGCGCCCAACTTTGCAATCTAGCTCTCCCGCTATAATACCCAGTACTTGCTCAAGTGGTACTTTGTCATCGATCACAAACGTCATATAGGCGCGGTTGTTTTCCCTAATGAGCACCGCAGTTTGTGGCCGCGTCACAGGTTCAAAACTCTCGTTCATAACGCGAAACAACTGCCCCTCATATACAGCCCCATCCACGCGGTCGAACCGATCTTCGAAATAGATGACAGGCACCTTCAGCTCATGGCTGACGTTCTCAATTGGCATATAAAGCGTCTGCCGCACCATCTCGGCGTCTGGCGTGAACGCCCAACACGCATCAGGCAGCTCGGCCCGCACTGGCAAAGCAGCACTGACAAAAAGGGACGCGCAAAGCGCCTTGGTCGTCAAACGTTTCAATT